>WNFT01003324.1_pt1 | contig 14730 bp, 18 predicted proteins | sample 5400191 | NCBI WGS metagenome assembly WNFT01 (sample SAMN13153359, study PRJNA577476) | soil metagenome | isolation source: 80 cm saprolite under Madrone tree | place: USA:California | collected 2016-06-14 | reverse complement strand
CGCCTACCAGTTCCTCGTATATCCCAAAGGCGCTTACATTCTGCACATGCTGCGGCGGATGATGTTCGATTCGCGCAACGGCGGCGACCAACGTTTCATGGCGATGATGCAGGATTTCATCAAATCTCATTACAACCAGGATGTGTCGACTGAGGATTTGAAGCGCACTGTTGAAAAACACATGACGAAGCAAATGGATCTGGATGACAACGGGAAGATGGATTGGTTCTTCAATGAGTATGTCTACGGAACGGAAATTCCCAGCTACCGCTTCGAATACCAGCTCGGTTCGGATGGCACGACGCTCACTGGCAAGGTCACGCAATCCGGGGTATCCGGGACCTTCAAGATGCTGGTGCCGATCTATTTGGACTTTGGCAAAGGTTGGGTCAGACTTGGGAATGCAACGCTCATCGGCAATTCTTCAGTTGATCTCACGAACGTCAAGCTGCCTTCTCCGGCGAAGCGAGCGAGCATCTGCGCCATGGACGACGCGCTGGCGCTGAATATCCAGAATTCAAAGTGAAACTGCTCAGCGTTCAAGGTAAACGCCCTCTCCCTTTGGGAGGCGTGTGAGGGTGTAGCTGAGTAACAAGAAAAGAAAGCCCTCCTCCACTCTTTTTCCTGTCTGCTCCGATAAAAAGGACAAAGAAGTATTTTGGGTTTCGTCGCGAGGCCCCTGAGGGAGAGGGAGTCAACAAGTTCGTTACACACTACCCTCTGAAAAATCTCCTTGAATGGTCAAGCCGCTTGTGATACTGTGCGCGCGCTCAAAAACTGGTTGTTCGACTCACGACTCGTTCCCTCGGACAGTCGTTATCGTTAGTTCTTCCCACCGAACATCAGGGTTTCTGTGGAGAAGATCGATGCCCCCAGCAAAGGTAGCTCTCAAGAGCGAGCCAACAGTTACGACCCGACATCAGATTCAAACCAGGATTGTCCGGTCCAATCCCGAAGCAGACGCGGTTCCCTCTGCGCTGCCGCACGATGTAACGAGGCCTGAGTCGCCAAAGTTGTGGCCGGTCGCGGTTCCTTCGCAACCAAATTCGCGCCGCGGAAACGTTTCTAGTTTTCAAGCCAGGTCCCCGGCGATTATCGGCGAAGCAACGTTCCGCGGTTGGCTGCCCGTCGATGGAATAATCTCCGGACAACTAAGCGCGAACGGAGGCGGATTCACGATCAGGCAGCGGCCGAGAAATGGCGGCGGCGAATGCGAACCGGAACTCAACGGCGAGATTCGCTTCAAGGACCTGCTGCGCGTTAACGGTTACGTAGCGGGCAGGATTCTTTCGGAGAAGGGCACGCTGATTGTGGCGACTGAGGCCCGTGTGGATGCCGAAATCGAAGTCGGTGTCGTTGTGATTAGCGGCAGGGTCAATGGTAACGTTATTGGCCACGAACGGGTCGAACTAAGTCCGGGTGCAGTCATCATGGGAAATATCTCGACGAATTCGCTGGCAGTGAAGCCTGGCGCCTTCTTTCACGGCGACTGCTGCGTGTGGAAAAACGAGAACGGGGACAAGTAATTAGTAAAGCGAGCGAGGGCGGTTGAAAATGGACAGTTCCGAAAGACAATATTCGAGTCTTGCGGTCGAAGAGTCTTCTGGGCCAAGGTCATCCAATCTTTTCAGGTCCGTCGATATTCCGTCCGACACATCCGCGTACTTCGATGCCTGGCTCAAAGAACTCAAACCGGCGCCTGACCTAAACCAAACCTCAGCCATTCAGCACACGTCTCGAGCTGCTGAGAAGCCGTCGTTCCTTGATGAATTCAGATTCGAAGGAACCCTGCGCATTGATTGTTTTGTTGCCGGGCGAATTCGATCCGCGACCGGCACTCTCATAATAGCTGAGACCGGGAAAGCTGAGGCCGACATAAGCGTCGCGGTCGCGGTCATTGAAGGCCAGGTAACCGGCGAGATTCACGCGCTGGAGCGCGTCGAGCTTGGCAATAGCTCGAAGGTAATCGGAAATATCAAGACTCCCGCTATTTCAATTCAACCTGGCGCCGTCTTCGAAGGCCGCTGCATCTTTCTATCGGATCAGTATCCGAACAACATCGAAGTGAGTCGTTCCGATTCTGTCGATTCGAGCATTCCGCAGAAAGCACAGAATCTGCGCGACCAGGACGAGCAGCAAGAAGAGAGTTTTTTTGTCGCCGTCGGTAGATGATTCCGACCGCCTTGATTAGCCATATCTTCGCATCTCTACCGCGTCAAAAATAGTGGCTATACTTTTCATTCTCACCTGGTTTCAACCGGGTGGACACGCTGTTAGCGATAAAGATTCTCCAGCCGTTTCAACGGCTTTTGGCCACCTGCGAAAACTGTTGAAACGGTTAGACAACGCTTGGGGGTCCTTACCCACCCGGTTGAAACCAGTTGTGAATGACAGTCGATAACAATGATGATAACTTCCTCTTTGCGTCGAGTGGTAATATCTGAGATCGTTTTCGCACGTGGTTCTGATTCGCCAACAATCACAGACTGAAGTCTATGCTACAGAAGATGATCGACCTACGCAGCGACACTGTCACTAAACCAACGCCCGCGATGCGGCGAGCAATGGCCGAAGCCGAAGTCGGTGACGACGTTTACGGCGAAGATCCTACGGTCAATCGTTTGCAGGAGCGCGCGGCTGCAATCTTTGAGAAGGAGGCAGCGCTTTTTGTGCCGACCGGTTCGATGGGAAATCAGACGGCAGTCAAACTGCACACGCGACCCGGCCAGGAGGTTATCATTGAAGAGCGCGGCCACATCTTCAACTTTGAAATGGCGACGATGTCCGCATTCTCCGGCGTGCTGGCGCGGCCGGTGAAGAGCAACGACAGCAGCGGGATTCTGACTTGGGACGAAATTGCGAGCGCGCTGCATTCCAACTCCGCCTATTACGTCGCGCCGACCGGTTTGATCGCGCTTGAGAATTCGCACAACCTTGCCGGCGGTTCGGTGCTGACGCGCGAGCGCACAGAAGACGTTTGCGCGCGCGCCCATGAAAAAAATCTCCCCGTGCATCTCGACGGCGCGCGAATTTTCAACGCCGCGACGGCACTGGGCGAAACCGTCGCCGATCTCACGCGCCCGGCTGACTCAGTAATGTTTTGTTTGTCGAAAGGTTTGGGCGCGCCGGTAGGATCGATGCTGTTGGGAACGCGCGAGTTCATAGACGAAGCTCGCGTCGTGCGCAAGATGCTCGGCGGCGGCATGCGTCAGGCCGGCGTGCTCGCCGCCGCTGGTCTGGTGGCTCTGGAAGAATCACCAAAACAGTTGCCCGAAGATCATGCCAATGCGAAGCTGCTGGCTGAAGGAATCGCCGAGCTCCCCGGTGTGAAAATCGACCCTGAGAAAGTCATCACGAACATTGTGATTTTTGACGTAGCCGAGGCGGGAATGACGGCTGATAAGATCTGTGTTCGATTACGCGAACGAGCCGTGCTAGCGTCCGGCTTTGGTTCGTCGATTCGCATGGTGACGCACTATGACGTTTCGCGCGCTGATATCGAGACGGCTTTACGCGAATTAATTTCGGTCTTGTCGTAGCGCCGTTTCGTGTGATTTCGTGGATCGAGTTTTGGTCACGCAGGATGATCCACGAAATCACACGAAGAATGACGACTAATGGATTCGTCCGCTGCTCAAACGCCCAACCTCAAAACCGAAGCCGTCGCCGGCATTACGACGTTTTTCACGATGGCTTACATCGTGATCGTAAATCCGCAGATCCTCTCCGCCGACGGCAAGACCGGAATGGCCTTCAGCGGTGTGCTGACCGCGACGGTGCTTGTGTGTTTCGTCATGACTCTGCTGATGGGCGTTTATGCGAAGCTTCCCTTTGCGGTAGCGCCCGGCATGGGCATCAACGCGTTCTTCACTTACACGATCATCTTAGGCAAAGGAGTGCCCTGGCCGACAGCTTTGGGAATCATTTTTTGGGCGGGCGCTTTCTTTTTGCTGATTTCGGTCACGCCGATCCGCGAGTCGATCGCTAAAGCTATTCCGACGGAGATAAGAATCGCGGCCGCCGCGGGCATCGGCGTCTTTCTCACTTTCATCGGTTTGAAGAACGCCGGGATCATCGTTTCGGATCCGGTCACCTTCGTGAGAATCGGACTGATTGGAAAACCGGCGCTGCTGACTATCCTCGGCGTCGGCATTTCAGTTTTTCTGATCTCGCGGAAGAGTCCCTTCGCATTTCTCGCTACGATCGTGATCGTAACGCTCTTGGCGTGGGCTCTCGGATTGGTGGTTGCGCCGCCTAAGCTCCTGAGTTTGCCTGATTTCAAGAGCGTCTTTTTCAAGCTCGACGTGCTCGGCGCCTTAAAGCTGAGCTTGTTGCCGTCAATCATCGCGATTCTCTTTACTGATCTCTTCGATTCCATCTCAACATTCATCGGCGTGGCGCATGCCACTGATTTATTGGACGAACAGGGCCATCCGCGAAACTTGCGCGAGGGATTGATCGTCGATTCGTTGGCTACGCTCGGCGCGGGACTGGCAGGATCGTCTTCGGGAACGGCTTACATCGAAAGTGTCGCCGGAATTCGCATGGGCGGGCGCACGGGACTGACCTCGGTATTCACGGCGCTGTGCTTTCTGCCGTGCCTTTTCATTGCGCCGCTCGCCGGCATGGTTCCCTCGTTTGCTACTGCCGCCGTTTTGATCCTGGTCGGCGCGGCGATGTTCACCAGCGTCGGCCAGATCAGATTTTCCAAAATCGAAGAAGGCGTCCCGGCGTTTCTGACTTTGATTTTGATTCCGCTAACGTTCTCGATCACGCAGGGAATACTGTGGGGCTTCATTTCGCATGTCGGCTTGTACCTGATGGTTGGACGCCGTCGCGATATTCATCCGGTGATGTATGCATTGGCCGCTGTGTCGATCGGATTGCTCGTGCTTGAGCGGGTGAAATTCGGATGAACGCTTGCCCTTTATTGCAGTAACTGACCAATGTTCACCTTTATCGAATCATCGGCCTTCCAACGAGTTTGTCCGGTCTACCTGGATGATGATGAATACGCCGAGCTGCAGCAATTCATGATGCAAAATCCAAAAGCTGGCCAAGTTGTTCCAGGTTCAGGCGGAGTTCGCAAACTGCGCTGGGCACGGCCAGGTGTGGGCAAGCGTGGTGGACTGCGTGTAATCTATTATGTGCGCTACGAACCAAACGAATTCTGGATGCTGGCAGTTTATGCTAAGGCCAAGGTGGACAACGTCCCCCCACATATTCTGAAGCAATTATTGGAGGCATTTCGCGATGAGTAAGAAGCTTACAGGCAAAGCACTGGCCAAGTTCGAGGCTGAGCGTAATGTGTGGCAGGAAGTCCTGGACGGAGTGCGGGAGATTAAGGCTGGCGGCGGCAAACGGAAGGAGGTGCAGCCGAAATCCCAAGTGGCTCGCATCCGGTTGAAGAGCGGACTTTCACGACGAGAATTCGCATTAGCACTTGGTGTGTCAGAGCGCACCTTGGAAGAGTGGGAGCAAGGGCGGCGCGTGCCGTCCGGCCCGGCTCGGACCCTGCTGAAGATAGCCGAGCGCCATCCCGAAGTTTTGCTTGAGGTGGCTGCATGATGAAGGACGAACAGGTTGTGATTAGTTCGCCCAAAACGCCGCGCGCCGGATGGGAAGACGGCTTCCGCGAGATGGCAGCACGCGGCGATGATGAATTGCTCGACGCGCCTCTACCTTCGCTTACTCGTTGGGACGAGGAGGAGTGGGAATGGCGGGTCACGAAAAAGTGATGAAGACTAGTCTGAATCTTCTGCGCGGAGTTCTTGCTTTCGGGCTCGTCAGTAATTTCAGCCTTCAGGTCGCGGGCGGTCGTCAGGAAGCGCGCGGTCCGCAGTCAGCGGCGGTCGCATTCTTTGATGTCCCCGATCTTCCGGCGCGTGTTGATGAACCTAAGCTGCGCAAGAGCGACGAGGGATCTGTTTTCGACTGCGCCGTAGCCAACCGATCAAGTGAGCAGTTGCTCGGCCTCCGCTTGATCCTGCTGGTCGTCGAACATTCCGGCAAGTTGCGAAGTCGAATAACCTGGACTGAAGCGTCTGAATTAACGAGCTATTCGATCAAGGCTTTCGCATTTCATCCAATCATCAAGGGAGAACTGCGCAGCACCGATCAATTCTATCTGGGAATCGATGAAGTGATTGGACAAGAAACGATTTGGCACGCGGTGGGAGCCGAGAAAGCACTGCGAGCTTACTCCCGCGGCCAACCCGATGTCATGCCCGAGGTGCGAACGATGGCTAACAAATTCGATCCGCGTACGAGTGCAATCGTTCCGCTTATTAGAAGGTATTGACGGGTAGAAGGGTCGGGCCATAGAACTTGCCCAAAGCCCATGATATAAGAGCACCATGAAGAACTTGATGGAGCGCATTACCACAAATCCTGAGCAGTGTGGAGGCCCTGCATACGCGGTATGCGCATTCGAGTTATCGACGTGCTGGACCTTTTTGCTGCGGGACTTTCGGCTAGTCAGATTCTAGAAGAGATGCCGGACTTAGAAATGGACGACTTGGTTGCGGTGCTGGAGTACGCGGCGCTATCAGACGGTCCGAGGTCAGCGTAGATTGGATTCAATTTCCTGAAGAGTGTCAAATGATCTCGAAAGAACTGATCAAATCTGAGATCGAAAAGGTTCCCGACGAACGGTTGGAAGAACTCTACTCAGTCGTGAGAACGTACTCTGAACGAACTGGCAACCGCGATGGCCGCAGCTTTATGTCAAAGCTCAAAGAGATTACGATCGAAGGACCCGAGGACTTTTCAGAAAATATCGATCTTTATTTGATCGGAGAAAAGACTATTGGCTGATGCTTTTGTCGATACGTCGTTCGTAGTCGCTCTGATAAACAAAGGAGATGAGCATCATTTAAGAGCCCTCGACCTTGCCTCGGAATTTGAACGGCGACCTCTAATTACGACCGACGCTGTACTGCTTGAAATTGGTAATGCACTGGCAAAGTCGTTTAGAGCGGCGCCATTCAGGTGATAGATGATTTTCTCAGCTCCAGTGAAGTCCAAATCGTTCATTTGTATCCTGATTTGTTTCAAAAAGCCTTCTCTTTATACCGATCACGTCCAGATAAGACGTGGGGATTGGTAGATTGCGTGTCCTTCGTTGTAATGCATGACGTGGGAATCTTCGATTCGTTAACAACAGACAGACACTTCGAGCAGGCCGGTTTCCGGGCATTGTTGCGGACGTCAAGCGAAGCCTAAGAAGGCCCTGGGCCGCTGCGAAGTGGATAGGAACAGCTAGTGAGCCGAGCCACACGAGGATGCGGATGCGCGTTTGCGGTGCTCATACTTCTGTTAGGCGCAAGTGCGATCGTGGGTTGGAAATGGGTGCTCCCGTGGTGGCGTTCGCGGGCGCCGAAACCTTCGGGCGAGTTGCAAGTGCACGTGCTCGATGTCGGGCCGATAGAGGGAGATTCGATCTTGATTATCTCGCCGACCGGCAAAGCTGCTCTGATTGACACCGGCGACACTGGCAAGGGCAAACTGGTGCTCGACGCGTTAAAGCGCTACCAGGTCGAGCGTCTCGACTACTTCATCGCGACTGAGCCGCATTCGGATCACATCGGTGGCGCGGATGAAGTCTTGAACGGAGTCAAAGTTGGAACAGTAATCGATAACGGTGTCGATCTTTCCACGCCTGCGCCGGAAGCTGCGGCCAGCCCGCAGGGCAAAGGTGCGAAGGCGAAAGCTACGCCCACACCTCCGCCACTAAAGAAAGGGGCGGTGACTGCCTTTTTCGATAAATACCAAGCGGCGGTGAAACAAAGCGGCGCGCAATATGAAAAGGCGCAACCCGGAAAGAAGTACGATCTCGGCGGCGGCGCCATCCTGACGGTGATCGCCCCGAGCGAACCGTTCTTCACTAAAGAGCAGATGAAAGCCGGCGGCAACGAGATCAATGCGAACTCGATCGTGCTGCGACTCGATTTCGGCGACTTCTCGATGCTGTTCATGGGCGACGCCGAAGCGCAGACTGAGCAACGCTTGCTCGGCAAGAACCTCGAGCTGAAAGCGAACGTGCTCAAAGTCGCACACCATGGATCGAAGTACGCGACTTCAGAAGAATTCGTTAAGCGGGTCAAACCTGAAGCGGCGATCATTTCCGACGGCGCGTGGAATCGGTACGGACATCCGGCGCAGGTGGTGCTGGATCGCCTCAAAGCTGCAAATGTGAAAGTCTATCGCACGGACTTGCAGGGAGAAATCACGATCACGACGAAAGGTAAAATCGATTCGGCTCATTTTTACGAGATCAAGCCGGCAAAAGAAACAAAAGAAGACATTTGGGCCGGACGCGAGGCGCAGAAGGATGATTCATCGAGATCCGGTTTCATCACTTATGGCGACTTTGGTCCGCCCCCGAAACCCAAGAAGAAATAAAAACAGTGACGTGAACCACGTCAACCGCGAAGAACCTATGCAGAGATTTCTCCATGGGCAATGACCACCGCGAAAACTTGTTGACTTTTCTGCCGACTTGAAATAGCTTGCGTGTACGCTTCAAGAGACGAGTATTGCAAACTCGCTGTATTCACGGATTACCTTTCATTTACGGTGATGGCTGATGGCTAAACAAAAAGCGTTCGAGCGGATTTTTATAATCATCTTAGAAAACCAACTACAGTCGGCTGCCCTTGATAACGGATTCATGAAGAGCCTGGCCTCCGAGGGGGTCAGATTAAGTAACTATTTCGGAATAACACATCCCTCCCAACCGAACTATATTGCCGCAATAGCGGGTCTGCCGTTCGTGACCGACGATAATCCTGTCAACCTTCCGGATACGAGCATTGTCGATTTGCTGGAAGCAAAAAACGTGACTTGGAAGGCTTACATGGAAGACTTGCCGGAAAACAATAAGGCGGTCGCGAGCAAGGGTCTTTACTTTCGCAAACACAATCCGTTCATATCTTTTGACAGGGTGCGAAACGATCCGCAACGACTGGCAAAGATCGTAAATGCCCAGCAGCTCGCGGCAGATGTGAAGAAGAACGACTTGCCGCAATTTTCATGGTTCACCCCAAACATTCAAAACGACGGCCATACGCCGCCGGCAAACTTTGAACCAAATATTCCGTTGCGGCGCGTCGACTTTCTGGCCCAGTGGCTCAAGTCGTTCTTGCAGCCGTTACGAAAGAAACCGAACTTCGCAAAGGGAACATTGGTGGTGGTGATCTTTGATGAGAGCGTACCTCACGATGAGAATAATGTTTATGCCGTGCTGCTGGGAGAGATGGTGAAACCGAATACCGTGGAAAGCACGAGATACGATCACTACAGCCTGCTGCGGACCGTGGAGGAGAACTTTGGCCTGGGCACTCTGAACCGGAACGACCTTGCGGCGGACTGGTTCAGATTTTTATGGGGTGAAGAGCCACCCGCTTTCAACTGGGCGATGCACAGTCAATAAGCAGCGATTCATAAATAGGCTAAGAGTCAGCCAACACGTAGGAGAAAATCATGACCGCTTCAATATCTACTGCCGCGACGCTCAGTCCGCTAGTCAATGGTTATGAAGTTAGCGTTGGCCCGCCCAAGACCATAGTCGTTCCGAAAGCCTCGCAGTTAGCCGCCCTCCAGGAAGTAACGATCACCGGGACGCTGCTTAAGAAACAAATAGAGACGTTGGACCTTAGTACGGGAAAACGGACGGCGCACCTGGCCGCTAACAACGGCGTATACAAACCGACCCCTGGAGACGGCGACCTTCATTTTTGCCTCGGCACCACCCAACTAAAGCCGCACATTGCCTGTGAACTGCAAAACGCAAAGGCCTTTGTCTCTCTCTTCAATCAAGCCGTGGGAACCAAAATATCCGTGACCGGTTTCTTTCGCTGCTTATTCGAGCACCCGGGCTTTAAGCAGAACGACGACGCCCACTGCTTCGAGATCCATCCGGTCCGCGCCGTGACGCTTAATGGACAGGTCCAGACTTTTGACGTCGACGTGCCCGATCAGAACGCCATTCACACCTGGCTCGTCCCACACGACCTCAAAGTTCAGGACAAAAAAATCAAAGTGAAATTCGACAAGACAAAAGATACTTTGACTTTCACTGGAATGGATGGTCAGGACGAAAACTACGTGCACATATCGGGCGCGATAAGCAAGATCAAACTCTCGGCAAGCGCCGGCACTCTGTCGTCGTTTACGTTGGACAGCGCCGCTATTGGAAAGCCGATTACGGTGGTTTGCATGCAAGGGACCACCGCTTCTACTCAATTGAAGGCTTTGAAGAGCGCCGGCGCGACCAAGGTCGAGATGGTTGGCTTAAGGAATATAGACTTGCAGGAGGCGCTGAAGGGCAATTACGCAATCAACCTGCTGGGAATAAATATCAAGGACGCGTCCGGCATGCTTGCTGCCCTTTCGCTCGATCAGCCGAAGGCATGGCTGACATGAGCCGGCGCAAAGGGTCGCTTTTCGAGCCTATTCTAAAGCGCAATTACGTTGTGTTCCGTCCCTGATGCTTACCGGGCCAAGTGCTGGCTCCAAACCCTGACTTAGTTCCCGGCCGAGCCCGTGAACACGTTCTTATCGATCTGCTGCGGATTGCCAAGCACGACAAAGCGAAAGTTGTGCATGTACTTTTGCGCGACGCGTTGCACGTCGGCGGGCGTCACTGCGCGTAACTTTTCCAGAAAGAGCAGCGAGTTGCGCCAGCCGCCGCCAATCAATTCGTATTGCGCCAGCTCGGCAGCCTGCGCGGCATTGGTCTCCTGGCTCATATAGTAGGTTGTGAGAAACTGCGCGATCACCGCGGTGATGTCGTCTTGATTGATAGGCTCGCGTTGCAGCCGTAAGATTTCATTGAGCATGACGCGCACGGCTTGGTTCGCGTCGACGGCCGTCACGTAGAGGCCGCCGATGTTCGCGCTCTGGCTGCGCAAGAAAGCATCGGGCGCGTAAGAGAGATTTCGTTTGACGCGCACCTCTTCAAACACGCGATCCCGCAAAAGCGACGCCGCGACACGCATCGGATAAATGTCAGGCGAAATAATCGAAGGCGCCCCGAATATTCCCTGGACGTAGTTGGTCGGCAGCTCGCGACGAGTTACCTCAACCGTCGATGCCGTAAAAGAAATCGGCGGCGGTGTTTGCAACTTGTAATCGCCGCGGGCAAGTTTGGCGAAGGACGCGGCGATTTTTTGCTTCAATTGCACGGGATCAAGATCGCCCACCACGACCAGCAGCAAATGCGACGTCTGCATGACCTTCTGATGGTAGGCGCGCAGATCATCCGCCGTCAGGCGCCCTACACTCTCGGCCGTTCCTTCGGGCCGATTCAAATACGGGTGACCGGCATAAGCGACGTGCTCCTGCAATCGCTGCAAGTACGTATCCGGTTCGTCGGCATCATCGCGCAGCGCCGCGACCATTCGCGCCTGCACCAGCGCGACATCGTCTTTGTTGAATGCCGGATGCAGCGCTACATCGGTGAAGATTTCCCAGGAGCGATCAAAGTTAGAACGCGTCGCCATCAGCGAGAGCACCGAGTAATCGTAACTAACGCTTTCGCCGATGACGGTGCCCATGCGCGATAACTCTTTGCGCAGACGTTCGCGCGGAAAAGTTGCACTGGCTTCGCTGGCGACGTTGAGCATCAGTGATTCGATGCCGGCGTTGTCCAACTTAATGTTCTCAACCCCGCCGCGAATAAAGAGTCCGGCGGCGACTGTCTGGCTGCCTTCACGGCGCTTGACCAGCACCTTGAGACCGTTGATGTCGAATTCGGAAACCAGCGCTGCCTGCCGAGCGATGATGGATTGAAAATCCGGAGCCGTGGCCTGAGTTTGGGTTGATTGCGCGCGCGCTGCCGGCGCGAACAGGACGATAAGAAACAAGCAGCAGGCAATAAGAGAAAGCCATTTTCCATTTGTCATTTGACATTTCACATTGATCATTTTTCGATCTCTCGTTTCGTCAGTTCTCTGTTCGCAATCGGGAGGCAAAGACAGCATTCTTATCGTCATTAGATTCGCTCGCCAAATGCCAAATGACAAATGGAAATTCCCCCTCACTGCCCAAACAGATCCTCCGGCGCGAGCTTCACTTGCTGCTGCGCCTGCTCGGAGATCAACGCCAGCCCGACATGCGGCTTGCCCTGAATATAAGTCGTAATATAGCGGCTAATGTCACCGCGCGAAGTGTGGCGCAGGTTTGCCAGATAGCCGCGGAAATAATCGATGCCGGTTGACGACCACCAGAAGCCGATTGTCTTTCCGTACTCGTCAAACTTCTCGCGCGAATAAAGATCGTCGGCCTCAAGCAGGGCCTTTGCGCTCTCCAGTTGTTCGTCGGTGTAATAGTCTTTGTCGTTGAAATGCCCAATCTCGTTGTAGATGGCGCGCAACGCGGCCTTCGCTTTTTCCGGAGTCGTCTGCGCGACGATATTGATCGGTCCCACGTTTCGCTGCGTGTAGTAGCCGATCGCCGTGCCGTTTACCAACCCGCTGTCAACCAGATTGCGCTGAAAACGCGAGTCGGGCTGTTGCATGATGAACGAGAAGACGTCGGCGGCGTAAGTCGCGGCGTTGTCCTTGCCGATTGAAGGTCCTTGCCATCCAATCTCCATGATCACGTTCGTTACCGGCTGCTTGATGATTGCGCCCTCGCTCTTTGGCAGTGGCGGATGCTCGACCAGAGGGAACTCGACAAAGGGATCTTTTTCGCGCCGCGGCCACTCGCCAAAAAACTCCTGCGCCATTCTGTAAACGTCCGCGGCTGGCACGTCGCCAGTGATGACGAGCGCGCAGTTATTCGGCACATAGTAGCGCGACTGAATCAGCCGCATCATCGCCGTCGTGGCGGTCGCTACGGTCTGGCGATTGCCCAGCGGTTGCTTGCGGCTCGTGTACTTGTAAAACAATCGATCGGTCATCTCCTTGTTCAGGTAATAGTTGGGCTCTGATTCGTTGCGATCGATTTCGCCGATGACCACTTGGCGTTCGCGTTCAAATTCTTTCTCGTCAAACAGCGGATAACGGACCGCGTCGCGCATGAAGTTCATGGCCGAGCGCAAGTTCGGACTGGTCGTCGTGAAGTAATATTCGACGACTTCTTCGCGCGTCTCGCCGTTGTAGGCGATGCCGAGCTGGCCAATCTTTTGCAGGTATTGTTCCTGGTTCGCGATGGCGCGGTTGGCCTTGAAGAACATGTGCTCGTAAAGATGCGAGAGCCCGTTCAGTTCCGGCGGCTCGGTGAACGAGCCGTTGCGCGCCGCCAACTCAATCGTAACCACCGGCACGGAGTGATCTTCGAAGACGATGACTTCGAGCCCATTCGGCAGCACCTGGCTCGCAATATCGGATACCGGTTTCGCGGTTGCGGTCTTCGTCGCGGCAGCGCCCTGCGCGAAGGGAATCGACTTGTTTGGCTGCGCCGCGAGCGGCGCGATGAGCGAAATAGTAAGCGCGAGAATTACAAAGATTCGTTTCACATTAACTCCGCATTGTTGTTTAAGAATCAGCAAGAGAATTTACCACAAAGGCAGGCAGAGACGCAGATTAAGCCGGATCGTGGCTTATCTTTGACCTGTCCTTTGCGATTTCCTTTCAATCGAGAGCGTTCGATGTCGGGAGCGGGAAAATGGATGTTCGGCTCGGTGTCAGAACCGCGTGCGGTAGCGGGCGGTTGATCCTTAGTTTAATTTCAAACAAACCGATGCGCCTGAGCTATCGAGTTGCGAGTTTTTGTTGGTCGTCCTATGGAAAGTTCTTTTTTGAAGGAAGGTCATGACGAAGGCTGGCGGAATTTTGCTCTCCTCAAGAGAAGAGCGGAATTGGCTTCCTCATCATTCACCACCGCGACCGGGCAGGACGTCATGGCCGCAGCTTGGGACAACGCTTTTCGCTTTCAGCCTCAATCAATCTTCTTAGAGGTCTCCGCACTTCTTCATCAATGGCTTGATCGTCCGATGTCGATCAGACCCACGAGAAGCTGAGATCATTGATATCAAGCCTGACACGCGCACTGCTTCTTTGCTTGTCTCTGCCTCTCTTTTCCAATTCATGGTGAACGAAAAAGTTGATGAAGAGATCATACTTATCGAGCCGATCCGGTGTTTTCCCAACTTCAATTGGGATTTCCATGCCGAGTTTGGCGAATGCGTGTGCGGTAAGTTGCCGAGATTCCCAGAGGTTTAATCGGCCATTGTCATGATCATGCGAGTTCCAAAGATACTGATCGCCGTCGGGAGTTCTGAGGCCGACAACTACCTGAGAGGCCATAAGCACACGCGAGGTGACTCGTTGGGGCTGTACTTTCTCAAACTCTGCACTTAGCGAGAGGTGCAGCTTGAGCGTTCTTTGCTTTCTGCCCTGATATTTGAAAAGGGGCGCGGTGACTCGCCACGTCATCAGGCTGTAGCTGCTCGATAGCTCCTCTTCGATTTGGAACTCTCCCACGAACCGGTTTTCTCCGGCCGGAGAGAGAATGTGGCGACCGGGCCGAATCTCTTTCTTCACCCTCGGTGTTGGAGTCTTACTGCTTTGGCAGCTTGATTTGAGCGTACGGCAAATCATAATCGACGGTTCGCTCACACGGTTTGAAGGAAACCTCTTTCTTCAAACTTTCGGCTTCGCGCACGACTCGGGCGCGAAAGTCTGAATCCTGTCTGATCAGTTTCACTCTGGTTGAATCGATTGCTTCGGTGAGTCGAGCGATTATCCAGTAGCGTCCCGGCGCGATATTGGCGATTGCGAAGCG
>WNFT01013624.1_pt1 | contig 14733 bp, 15 predicted proteins | sample 5400191 | NCBI WGS metagenome assembly WNFT01 (sample SAMN13153359, study PRJNA577476) | soil metagenome | isolation source: 80 cm saprolite under Madrone tree | place: USA:California | collected 2016-06-14 | reverse complement strand
GTTCAACCGGTTGATCAAGAAACTGGCCCCGCGGCTCCACGTGCACGGCCACGTCCATCCGTATGGCATGGCGCAGGCCGACCGAAAGCTGGGCGAGACGCTGATCGTCAACGCCGTACCGTACCGTCTGCTCGAGCTCTAAAGGGGTAGGGTGACGCCCGCTCCTTCGGCAAGGGCGCGGTCGAACACGAGCCGCGCTGTGGCGGCGTCCTCCACGGCGTGACCCGTGGACTTGTAGACCGTGATCTCATCCGCAGACAATCGCCCCGGGCGTGTGCCCGCGAGCACCTCCCCGACCTCGGTCAGCGCGTCGGCATCGATGCCCTGGAGCTCGTGGGCGCCGGCCGGCGGTGGGTTGGTGGCCGCGCCGCGCCACTCCACGAACACGCGCGCTGCGGACATCGTGGCGGGGTCGATCTCAGGCCCGAAAGTCCCGCCCACCGAGCTGACGTGAACGCCAGGCTTCAGCCAATCGCGGCGGATCACCGGCTCGTGCGAGTCGGTGCAGCACGCGACCACATCGGCGCCGCGCACGGCAGCTTCGAACGAACCCACGGCGCGGGCTCGTGGATGGCGCGCGGCGAGGGTGGCTGCCTTGCCGGCGTCTCTCGACGCGATGCGGATCTCTTCGAAGTCACGAACTCGAGGCAGGGTCTCGAGATGCGACCCGCCCTGCACTCCCGCGCCCAGGATCGCCAGGACCTTCGCATCCTTGCGCGCGAGCGCGCGCGTCGCCACCGCCGCGGTCCCGCCTGTGCGGATGGCCGTGATGTATGTACCGTCCATGATCGCCAGCGGCGCGCCGTTGCTTTCGTCGAAGAGCGCGATCAGCCCCTGATGGGAGGGAAGAGCGTGCTCATGATTGCCAGGGAAAACCGAGACGAGCTTGACCTCGAGCGCGACGCCGGGTACGTAGCCCGGCATGGTTCCCATGAGTCCCAGGTCCGGCACGCGAATCCCGACCCGCGGCGGCACGATCGTGATGCCCGCGGAGAAAGCAATCAGGGCCTTGCCAAGAGCGTCGAGCATGGCGTCGACGTCGAGCAACCGTTCCACGTCTTCTCGGCTGAGGTAGAGAAGCTCTCGCACGCCCGGCCATGATAAGACTCTGATGAAGGAGCTACTGCGCAACGGCAAGCTGGTGACGCTGATGCTCGGGCATCTGACCGTCGACAGCTATGTCGGCGTCATCCCCGTCCTCTATCCGGTGCTGATCGGACGGTTTCATCTGACCCTCGCCACGGTCGGGCTCGTGAGCCTGGCCTACTCCGGGACGGCGGCCATCTCGCAGCCGCTGTTCGGCGTCATCGCGGACCGGTACGGAACCCGGTTTACCGGAGTCGCCCTCGCCTGGACCGCGCTCACGTTCGCGCTGGTCGGCTTCGTGCCGACGTTCCCTCTGTTGGTGGCGCTTGCCTGCGCATCAGGCCTGGGCTCTGGCGCGTTCCATCCGTTCGGCGCAGTCGACGTACGCGCGCTGCTCCAGGCGTGGCGCCGCAGCTTTGGCATGTCCGTCTACGTCACCGCAGGCACGATCGGCGTGGCGCTGGGGCCGCTGATCGGCATCGGCCTGCTGGCCTTGTTCGGCCTTCACGGGACCGGGGTGCTGGTGATCCCCGGGGTCGCGACCGGCGCCTATCTGCTCTGGCGCATGCGCGACCAGGTGCGACCGACCGCGGCGGCCGTAAAGGCCGCGGCCCTGACCGCGCGCCCGGTGCCCGTTTTCGCCTTGGCGATGGTGATCGGCGTGATGATGTCGCGCAGCTGGACGGTCAGCGTCTTTCAGGCGTTCACCCCGACGTGGTACCGCCAGCTCGGCTACGGCCCCGGGTTCTACGGCCCGCTCGCGACGACACTCGTGCTGGCGAGCGCCGTCGGCACGGTCGGCTGCGGATCTCTTGCCGACCGCTACGGCCGCCGCACGGTGATCCTCGCGACCCTTGTGCTGACCATCCCCGCCATCCTGCTGTACACGATGTTCCCCGGGCCGTGGGCGTTCGCGACCGCGATCCTGATCGGGTTCCTTGCGGCATCGACAGCGCCGCTCATGCTCTTGATGGCTCAGCAGCTCATGGCGTCTCGCGCCGGCCTGGCCTCGGGCCTCGTGATGGGACTCGGCTTTGTGACCGCGGCCATCGGCATCCCGATCAACGGCGCGATCGCCGACGCCGTCGGACTGCAGAAATCGCTGATGAGCCAGGTGATCCTCGTGGCCGGCACCCTGGTCCTCGCCTGGTTCCTGCCCACGGAGAAGAAGATGGAGACCTACTCGGACGCAGTGGCGGTAGTCAGGCCGGCGACTGCCGGCGCGCCATCCGTGCTGTGAAGGTCCGCACGATCGCGATCGCCAACGCGGCGTAAACGACACCGCCGATGACGTCGGCGACGTAGTGCTCGCCCAGGTATACGACTGCAATCCAGACGATTACGGCCCAGACCCACAGCACCGCGCCGGCCTTGCGGTTTCGGCTCCACGCGGCCGCGGCGGCGACCACCGGGAAGCCTGCGTGCAGCGAGGGGAATGCGGCGTAGAGGTTGTAATCGTGCTGCGAGTAGAGCCAGACCAGGCTCGAGGGCAGGCTGCTGCGCTGAATCGCGCTCTCGATAAGATGCCTCACCGCCGCGGGCTGCGCGAGCCAGGGTGGGGCGGTCGGTGCGACCACGTACGTCACGAAGGCCAGCCCGCACAGGACGACCAGGGTCAAGCCAAAATTGCGAAACGCGACGCGGTCCTCAGCCCACAGCCACGCCGCGACCGCGACGGGCAAAAGGAAATGCATCGCATAGACCACGCTCCCGACGTCTTCGAACACGTCCGCGTCGGACAGCTTGCCGACCGCCGCCTGCAGGACCAGCGTCGGCTGGTAGCCGGCGAACAGCGTGCGATCGAGGTCCGCGAGGTTGTGGGCGGGCATGCCGAGCATGGAGGCGAGGTCGCGCATCACCTCGTACGCAACCAGCAAGAGCACGAAAGGAGCCCATCCTCGCACCAGGGCCGGCAGCCTCCGGTCGGCTCCGGCAGCGATGCGGGTTGAGTCCAGGCTCACAATTGCAACTAAATACACGTGCATGCACTGAATGGCTTCAGCTTTCTGTAAACCATGGCGCTGAGCACCGACGACCAGCTCGAGTTCGTCGTGCGCGACGATGGGCCCGCGCTCTTGCGCCTGTTCACGCTTCCGATTTCATCCCGGCTCGACGCTCTAGCGGCGATGCGTGGGATCTCGTCTTTCGACACCGCCGGCATGAATCTGCTGCGCGAGATCCACGAGCGGGGCGACGGATTCCGGGTCGAAGTCGACGACCCACGCTACGCTGCCGCCGTCGAGCGCCTGGTCAAGGCCGACGCTTGGGGCCAGATCAAGCGCGAACTGGCCCGCGCTTGGGAATACCAGAATTCGGCCCTGCCCGGAATCCGCCACCCCGACCGCATCGAGGTCACGGTGACGCTCGGCTACCCCGACGACCCGGTCTTTCTAGAGCGCACGCTCGGCTACTACGGCATGGGCTCCGACCCCGGCACGATCTTCATGGTGGTCTGGCCGACCGACTACAACGAGACGAGGATCGGAGCGTGCGCGGTGCACGAGCTGGCGCACAACATCCGCACTCCCAACGTCGAGGGCCCGTTCAACCTGGCCGAATGGGTGGTGCACGAAGGCCTCGCCGAGGTTTTCACCTTCGAGGTGTGCGGCCCCGATTCGACCGGAGGTTGGTACAGGGACGTAACCGGGAAGGTCTTCGACGATACGTGGGACAAGGTGATCCGCGCGTTTGGCACCGGTTCCACGTTTCGTGACTGGGGCCCCTACGTGCTCGGCGACGAGGTGGCTCGCCGGATCGGAGTGGAGCCTGTCGGCATTCCTCACATGGGCGGTTACGCGGTGGGCAGGAGGATCGTGGAGCGATACCTCGCCGCGACGGGACTCGAGGCTGCGCAAGCCATCGTCCGGCCGGTGCACGAGCTGCTCGAAGGCGCCGGCGTCACCCCGCCTGCGGCGGCGTGATGGAGCGGCCGGCCAGATCCGCGCGTCCTTATATGCCCGGGTACGGCACGCTGCCGGCGAGCGAGGGCAGCGGCCTCTTGCCCTGGTCGTGGGCCGAGGAGCGGCTCATCTCATCGCGCAACTACTGGGTGGTGACCGTCTGGCCGGACGGACGTCCGCATGCGATGCCTGTATGGGGCATGTGGCACGACGGCGCATTCTGGTTCAGCAGCAGCAAGCCGTCACGCAAGTCGAAGAACCTCGCCGTCAACCCTCGATGCATCGTCACGACCGAGGATGCGTTGAACCCTGTCGTGGTCGAGGGCACCGCCGAGCTGCTGAGTGATCCTGAGGACATCGCCACGCTGCTCGCGCTCGAGAATGCCAAGTACGAGACGGACTACAAGATCGAGATGCTGGACCCGGCGGTGAACTCGTGCTTTCGTGTCCGGCCGATTTGGGCGTTTGGCATCGAGCATGGCGACTTCGAAGGCTCGCCGACGAGGTGGGAGTTCTAGTGGACTAGGTAGCGGCTGAGGTGGTGGTCTCGTTGGCAAGGTACAGGCCGGCCGAATAAGCGACCACCGCGATCGCGAATCCGGTTGCCATGATCATCGAGCTGAAGTCTTGGTGGTAATTCAAGAAGCTGCCGCCGTTGAAACCGGCGCCGAGCACACCGATAAGACCGAGGGTCGCAGACACGACAATCCCGCGGCGCCGATTTCCGATCGCCTGGACCAGCGTGCCAACGGCCGCGACTACGAGCACCAACCCGAAGCCCGCATGGATCGCCAGCAGGATGTTGCCATGCAGGACCGCCCAGGTGACGCTTTGCGCGACCCCGCTGAAATACTCCGGCGGGTTGGAGCCAGGGTGGTCGGTGGAAATCTTCACGAACAGGTTGACCGCCATGCCAAGCAGGAACTGACCGACCAGCATGACGAGCGCAAACAGGAACGTGATCCGGAGCTGCGGGGTGCTGGCCACCTCGAGCAAGTCTATTGTCACGGCGTGACCGTATTCGAGGCCGCCGGCGGGGCTGAGACTTTCAAAACCCTGGTCGAACGTTTCTATGCGCGAGTCGCCTCAGATCCCGTCCTGCGCCCGATCTATCCCGAAGAGGACCTTTCGAGCGCGACCGAGCGCCTGACGCTGTTCCTCATCCAGTACTGGGGAGGGCCAACCACTTACAGCGCCCAGCGCGGCCATCCCCGGCTCCGCTTGCGACATCAACCCTTCGCGATCGGGCAGGCCGAGCGCGATGCGTGGCTGGGGCATATGACCGCGGCGGTGGAGTCTCTGGAGTTGAGCCACGACGTGAGGAAAGCGCTGCTCGATTATTACGAGACGACGTCGACGGCGATGATCAACCGCCCGTTTCAGCTTTAGCCGTCGCGGCCTTAGCGGCTTCGGCGGTCGAAGGCGAACCGTTTGATGCGTCTGACGCCGCCGGCTCAGGCTTCACCAGGTCGACAGGTATGCCTGGCGGCGGTTCCTCGAGCTCCAGCGATAGGCCGCGCCCGGATGCCTTCGCGCGACGCAGCGCCGTGCGGAGGCGCGGGATCTCAGCGCGCAGCGGCTCCTCGACCCAGTCGAACGCGACAACTCGCTCGTTGACCTCCCAGAACAGCCCGTTCTGCATCACTTCCATGCGGTCGAGGGCGGCATCGACGAAGTCAGGGGGCGCGGCGGCGATGCCCTCGACGAGCATGTGGGCGACCTCCCTGGAGTCGGCGGCCATCGCCCAGAACGTGAGCTTGGCGACCGCCTTGAAGAGACCGTTCAGCCCGATCGGCCGGGCATTGGGGATGAGCTCGAGCAGGTTGCGGACCAGCAACACCGCAAGGCGTTTGGTCACTTCGAGATCGCGCGACTGCGCTGCGATCGCGAGATCGGCCACGTCCTCGGCGGCGGCGCCGAAGATCGCGGGCATCCCCGCCTCGTCGAAATGCCGGCCGTAGCGGAGCACGTGCGCGGCGGCTTCGACCGAAAGGTCGGGTCTCCACTCCAGCGCGCCGATCGCGAACCGCCGGTACTCGTTCATGGTCGAGGAGGCGAATGTCGGCGCCGATTGGTTGAGCGCCGCACGCAGGTAGGTGTTGAAGAAGCGCACGCACATCTCCGCCACCTCTTGGTCGCCCGCCTCGATCGCCGCGAGGCCGATGTCGCGAGTGGCCACTGCGATCGCATGGACGGCCTCCTTTCGGTGCGCCGGAGTCAGGCCGACGAGGTGAACGAAGCTGGAGAGCACCGTGTACTCGACCCACGTGTGCGCGCGGTTGACCTCAGCCACGATCTGGTCGGAATCGCCAGGCAGCTCCGGGTGGCCGACCTGGAACCACTGCGGGCCAAAACCCTTCTTCACCTTCACGTAGTCCTGGGCCAGGAACTCGCCCAGGACGCCGATCGTGAGCAGGCAGACCGGCATATCGCCCAGCTGCACGGAACCAAAAGCGATGTCGGTGACCTGGTTGATGGAGGTGAGGAGATCGTTCCGGCACCGCACGACGTGCTTGCCCGCAACTGCGTTGGCCAGGTGGCGTCGCGAATGGATCCTGATGCTGTTGACGAGTGTCTCGGCGCGCATGACCGCGAAGATGTAGCCGATGTATGGAAAGACGATGGCGAAATTGATGATCGCCAGCACCTCGGCGGCGGCGACGCTCCACGTCGGCACGTAGTTGGTCTTGATCTCGGCGCGGACCAGGAAGGTGTAGAGGATCGAGGACAGCGCGAAGCCGAGGACGACCGCATTCAGAGGGTTGGTTGTGAAGAGGCCGATGATGCGCGGCGAGTAGCGCGACGACGTCATCTGGATTCCGAACACGACGACGAGGATGACGATGCTCAAGGTCACGCCCTCGGCGCCGCCGACCAGGCCCAGGGTGCCGGCGGCGGCGGTTGGATCGGGGGCGAGGAAGCCTCCCATCGAGCGCGAATCCAGGAAGCCGAAGAGGACGACCATCATGGTCGCGACTGCGATCAGCGCGAATCCTGAGAGCGCAGCGCCAATCCAGCCCGGGGAGGCTTGAAGGTCACTTTTGGTCGTGAACCGAGATGCTTTGGAGGCCACTGGAAGGCAGGTAGGGCGATCCTAAGCCTTTGGACCGCCGCTTCATTCGCTACATTGGCTCGCCAGTTGATTCGCGCCCTCATCTTCGATTTCGACGGCCTCATCCTCGAGACCGAGGAGCCCATCTACCGATCGTGGAAGGAGGTTTACGAGGCGCGCGGGGTGGCGCTCCCCCCTCCGGCCCGGCGTGGTGGATATGGCCGAGGCGGCGCGGGCTCGCGGCATGAAGGTCGGGGTCGCTTCCAGCTCGTCCCGAGATTGGGTGAAGGGTCACCTCGGACGCCTCGGCATACTCGATCGCTTCGACTGCGTCGTGTGCCGTGACGACGTCGAACACGTCAAGCCCGATCCCGACCTGTACCTCGCGAGCCTCGAGTGCCTTGGCGTCCTGGCAGCTGAAGCGGTGGCGATCGAGGACTCGCCCAACGGCATCACGGCGACCAAGAGCGCCGGGCTGCGCTGCGTGGTTGTGCCCAACTCCATCACCGCCGGCCTCGACTTGAGCCAGGCCGACCTGCGCTTGACCTCGCTGGCCGAGATGACGCTGCCAGAGCTCCTCGAGCGATTGGGCCGGCCCCAGTAGCGCTCCCTCTCCCTTTGGCAGGGGGTGCGCCGGGAGCTGGCTCCGCCAGGCCCGGCGCATAACAGGGGGAGTCCCCCCACCGAAGGGTGGGGCGTGGGTTGCCATTACGCTATGAGCGTGCGAATTGGGATCCTCACCGGAGGTGGTGACGCGCCTGGGCTGAATGCGGCCATCAGGGCGGTGGCGCGGCGCGCGTTTCAGCTCGGTCACTCGGTGAGCGGCGTGCAGAACGGCTGGGCCGGCTGCCTCGAAGGCGGTGTGATCGAGGAGCTCAGGCCCGCCGACGTGCGCGGGATCCTGCCCCTGGGCGGCACCATCCTAGGGACGTCGCGCACGAATCCGCTGAAGATGAAGGACGGTGTGGCGGTGGCGATGCGAGTGCTGCGACGCCACGGCATCGACGCGATGGTGCCGATCGGAGGCGACGACACGCTCAGCGTTGCGTCCGCGCTCCACGAAGCCGGCTTTCAAACCGTGGGCGTCCCCAAGACGATCGACAACGACCTGAGCGTGACCGAGTTCTGCATCGGCTTCGACACCGCCGTCGGGGTCGTGACGGAAGCCCTCGACCGGCTCCACACGACCGCGTCGGCCCACCACCGGGTCATGGTGGTCGAGGTGATGGGCCGCGACACGGGCTGGGTGGCTCTTTTCGGCGGAGTGGCCGGCGGCGCGGACCTGATCATCATGGCGCCCATATCCCCGAGCTCGAGCAGGAGGCCGCCAGCCAGGCCGAGACGGACGCGTTCGGGCATGTCCAGCTCGCCAAGCGCGGAATCGGCGATGCGCTGGCGAGGAGGGTCGAGCTCGAAACAGGCTTCGAGACCCGCGTCACCGTGCTCGGTCATCTGCAGCGCGGAGGTTCGCCGACGCCGACTGATCGCATCTGGGCGACCCGCCTCGGCGTGCACGCGGTGGAGCTGATCGCCGCCGGCCAGAGTGGGGTGATCCCGATCCGCCGCAACGGCGAGGTTGAGGTCGTGCCTCTGGCCGACGTCATCCGCGAGACGCGCCGGGTTCCCGAGGAGCTCTACGCACTGACCCGCGTCTTCGAGTAAAGACGATCTAAGCTTCCGTCCAGGTCCCGATGCCGTACATCGTGTTGGTCCCGGCCGTCCTCGTCGTGCTGTACGTCGTCGCGTCCTATTACCTGTATCGGCGGGCGTTCGTGCCCGCGAAGCCGCGCCCCCTCGACGACTTCACCTTCACCCCCTTCGAGTTCCAGGCCGACTACGAGGAGGTCGAGCTGGTCACCGCCGACGGCGTGAACTTCGGCGCCTGGCATTTCCGGCAGCCAGGCTCGCCGCAGACAGTGATCGTGTCCGGCGGCCACAAGGGGCAGCGCCAGGGCTCGCTCGGGATCTCGGCGGCGCTCTGGCGCAAGGGGTTCAACGTCATCCTCTATTCGTATCGCGGCTGGCCGGGCAGCGACGCCGCGCCCATCACCTTCGGCATCAAAGAAGTGCTGGAGCTGGAGGCAGTGATCGCCCTCGCCCGCAAGCGCATCCCGCACGCGCGGATCGGGCTGCTCGGCTTTTCGATGGGGGCCGTGGTGACAATGCTTGGAGCGGCCGGCGAGCCGGGCGTGCAGGCGCTGGTCCTCGACAGCCCCTTCAGCGACCTGCGCACAGTGATGATCGAGAACGTGCGCCACACCATCAAGCTTCCGGGCACTCCTTTCGTATGGCTGGCCGGCCAGATGTTCCGCCTGCGCACGGGTTCCCGCCTGTCGCAGTCGAATCCCCAAGCCGTGCTGAGCTCCCTCGAACCGCGGCCTCTCTTTTTCATCCACGGCGGCGCGGACGACATCGTGTCGGTCAACCACGGCCGCCGCCTGTACGACGCGTATCGCGGCCCGCGCGAAATCTGGATCGTCCAGGGGGCGCCCCACAGCGGCGCGTACGCGGCCGATCGTCCTCTCTATGTGGAGCGTGTGGCCGGCTTCTTCGCCCGCCATCTCGGGCTCGATGTCAGCAGTCATCTGCGCCTGGTCGAGGAAGAAGAAGTCTCCTAGCCGCCGGCCAGGGTGCTCGACAGCAGGATTCCGTTCGCCCAGTACGTGCCCGTCGGGCCGGCGGGCAGCACGTCGTAAGTCCGAGTGCCGTCATATGGGACGAGCTCCCAAAGCGTGATCGTCGAACCGTCAAGAGCGTCACCCACCGCCAGGGTGCCCAGCGCGCGCCCATCGGCGGATCGATGTCCTGGCGACGCGAGCAGCTCGCGGCCGTCGGCCAGCCGGAGATGAACCATCAGATAGGTCGAGGGCACGACCGTGCTGCCGACCACGACCACGCGCGCGGCGATTCGCTTGCCGTCAGTCGTCGCCGTCCACACGACCATGCCCGGCCTGACGTCGGTGACCCGGACATCGCCGCCTGGCGTCGCTATCAGCGTGGCGGCGGCAAGGCAGATCGGACAGTTCGGCATGCCGCTCGGCTTGCGCGAAGCCACGGTCACTACGCCGTCGACCCGGATCGAACCGTCGACAAGCTCCACGGAGGTCTGCGCGCCCTGCGACCGCACGCGGATCTCGAAGGCGTAGGAGTCCCCGTTCTTGGTGAGAATGAGAGCCCGCAGGCGCTTGAAGGCTCGATACAGGGTCAGCTTCTGCGCCTCGTCGAGCTCGCCGGGCGGCAGGTTCTCGTGGGCGACGATGGCGGAGTAGAGCTCGGCGTCAGCTCGAATCTGTGGGTAATACGTGTCGGCGTTGGCCTCCTCGCCCCCGAGATGGGCGATGGGATAGAAATCTGGGTCGCAAAACAGCGGGACGCCGACGGCGTCCATGACCTTGAACTTGAGCTGGTCGAGCGTGAGTGGAGTGCCCACAGGGCCGCCGCCGCCCCCGCCGGCCGAGCCGCAGGCGACGGCGAGCAGAACGATCGCGACGGCAAGCTTGAGCCTCATCCGCATATACCAAACACGTCGGCCAGGCCCTCAACGTAATGCCCGACGGAACCAAATGGCCGGCTTGGGCGTATTCACCTCGAGTGGCTGAGAACGGTCAAACCTATAATCCCCGGCATGGGGGCGCGCCCAGGATGGTGACTGACGTCGTCACCCGGGTTGCCGATGCGTTCATGGCTAACGTGGGCCGCGCGATCGTCAACAAGGAGGACGAAGTCCGCCTCTGCCTGGTTACCCTGCTCTGCGAAGGCCATCTCCTGATCGAGGACGTCCCCGGCGTCGGCAAGACGATGCTGGCCAAATCGCTGGCGCGCTCGCTGGATTGCACCTTCCGCCGCATCCAGTTCACACCCGACCTGCTGCCATCCGACGTCACCGGCGTCAGGGCCTTCAACCAGAAGCTCAGCGACTTCGAGTTCCGGCCGGGCCCCGCTCTTCTGGAGGCCATGGAGGAGCGCCAGGTGACCATCGACGGCGAGACCCACGATCTGCCCAAGCCGTTCATGGTCATGGCGACGCAGAACCCGGTCGAATACTCGGGCACGTTCCCGCTTCCCGAGGCCCAGCTCGACCGCTTCTTCATGAAAGTCAGACTCGGCTACCTCTCAGAGAAGGAGGAGTCGAATCTGCTCAGCCATCGCAAGGTCGAGTCGCCGATGCTCGAGCTCCAGCCGGTGGTCTCACCCAACGAGCTGCATGCGGCGCAGGAGGCGGTGCGCGAGGTGTTCGTCAAGCCCGAGCTTCGTGACTACATCGCCCGCCTGGTCGGGCGCACACGCGGCAACCCCGAGGTTGCGCTCGGCGCGAGCACCCGAGGCACCATCAACCTCTTCCACGCGAGCCAGGCCCTGGCTGCGGTCCAGGGCCGAACCTTTGTGATCCCGGACGACATCAAGACGCTGGCCGAATCTGTGCTGGCGCACCGCATCATCCTCAGGCCGAACGCCGAGATGCAGGGCCAGAGCGCAGGCAAGTTGGTGGCCGGGCTGCTCGAGCGCGAGCATGTGCCGCAGATGGCGTACGACGGGTAAAGACAACCGGGGGGTCTCGCCGCAGCAGGGATGAATAAAGTCGCCCTCGCCGCCGGACTCTTGGCGCAAGGGAGGACTGCGGTCCTCCCTTACGTAAACCCTCCCGGGGTTACTCCATGCAACGCACGGAGGCGATTGGAAGGTGGCGTGCCGGGTGACGGCCGGGATAAACCCGGCCTGAGTGCCACCCTGGAACTTCATGAATAAGGTCGCCCTCGGCGCCGGGCTCGGACTTCTCATGTTTTTCACGTACCTGACCGCGATCAGGCCGGCCTACGCATTCGCATACGCGCTGTGTCTTCTGGGACTGGTGGCCTGGGTATGGCCGAGGCTCGCCATCCGAGGAATCAGCCTCACCCGCAAGCTCGACCCGGGCTCTCCCACCGTGGGCGAATCGTATGAAGAGACGATCGAGGTCCGGCGGTCGGGCTGGGTGCCGGCCCCGTGGGTGGAAGTCCGCGACCTCGGTCAGATCCCCGACTATCAGCCCGGCCGGGTGATCTCGGTCGGCAATGAGGTCGTGAGCTGGAGGACACGCGGGGTGTACCGGCGTCGGGGATGGATGTCATTTGGGCCGACATCGGTCAGCGTGCGCGAGCCGTTCGGCCTCTTCAACCAGGAGCTGAGGATGGGGAACCGCACGGCGATTCTCGTCTATCCTCGCGTGCGACCAATCCCCGATCTCATGACCCCGAGCGCTCAGCAGATCGGCAGCTCGCAGAGCCTTGGAGCATGGGCCGAGTATCCGCCCGACACCGGCGGTGTGCGCGATTACACGCCCGGTGACAGCTTCGGCCGGATCCACTGGCCGCTCTCGACGCGGCACGGCCGATTGATGTCGAAAACGTTCGAGCAGCCGCTCACGACGGACCTGTGGATCCTGCTCGACCTCGACCGTGCCGTCCATTACGGCGAGGGTGAGGAATCGACGGTCGAGTACGCGATCAGCCTCGCCGCGTCGATGGCGTCGCAGGTCCATAGCCGCGGCCGCCAGGTGGGTCTGATCGCCAACGACGCCAAGGGCACGATCCTGGAGCCGCACCGAGCCGTGCGCCAGGACCGCCTCATCCTCGACTACCTCGCGGTGGCGACCGCAGACGGCCGCACTCCGCTGACGAAGACGCTGGCCTGGGATCGCATCCGCCGCTTGCCGCGCCGCGCGATCGCGGTCATCACACCGAGCGCCGATGAGGAATGGGTGCGTTTGCTGCAGGCGGTTCGCGGCCGCCGCACCACCTTGATCGTCTTCTACCTGGATGTGGCCAGCTTCGGCGGCCCAGATCAAAACCCGACGTTCGACCTCGGGCAGGACGTGGATCTCTACGTCGTGCGCAAGGGCGATGATTTCGCACGCCTCGTGAGGACGCGAGATGCAATCCGTATCGCCTAGCTTCCCGACGCGGGTCATACAGCGAACGCGCGACGCGCTGCCCGGCGGCGTGCTCTGGACCTCGCTGCTCGTCTTCTTCCTCACACTTGCGGTGGCGAAGTCGACCGTCACCGCCGAGTGGGTCGGCGGCATCGAGGTCGTACCCCTGGTGGCTCTGGCGGGCGCGGTCCTCATGGGGTTGCTTGCCTTGACGCCCATCCCTTGGGGAATTGGCGTCGCGATCGGCATGGCCGTCGGACCGGTCGTCGCGGGCTTGGCCGCCTGGCCGGCGCTCCATGCGACGCACCCGGGCGACGCCCTGGGCGCCGGCCTCCTGCAGGCCTGGTGGGTGCGCCTGCAGGACGGCACTGCGGTTGCCGACGGCGCCTTCGACCTGTACCTCATCAGCTGGCTGATGTGGGCCACCGGTGGCTGGCTCGCATGGTGTGTGCTGCGCTGGCGTCGGCCTCTGCTCGGCCTGGTGCCTGGCGCCGCCGCCTTCGCCACCAACCTTCTCAACTTCCCTCGTGACCAGAACGGCTATGTGCTCACAATCCTCGTCCTCACCCTGGCGCTCCTGCTGTGGACGAACTACACCGGCTCCATCGCCAACGCCACGCTCGCTCGGGTGAAGCTGACGGGCGACGCGCGCTGGGATTTCTGGGAAAGCGGCCTGGTGGCGATGGCCGCGCTCATCGTGGTGGCGATCATGCTGCCCCCGCTGTCGACCGTCGACCGCAGCCTCGACATGGAGTCCGGGGCTTTCACCAACTGGGCGCAGCTGCTCCAGACGTTGAGCCATCCAGGGCAGTCGGGAACCGCCGGAGTCGGGAATGGTACGACCGGCTTCTCCACCGACATCCTTCTCAACCCTTTGTTGAAACGGAATAGAGCCATCGTGTTCACGTATACCGTGCAGGGCACCTTCGCGGCCCCGTATTACTTCCGGGGCGTCGATGACACGCTGCTCGCGAACGGGGCGTGGAGATACTCGGATGTCGGTCAGTTTCACCAGTCCATCCCGAAGTCGACGATCCCCAAATTCGCCGAGGACTACGCGAAGCTGGACGTGGCCGCGTTCAAGGTGAATATGAGCGCGCCACCCGTAGCGAACAGCGACGTCCTGTTCTATCCCGGCCGGCTGTATCACGCAAGCCGCGATTCGCTGGCGACCGAGTCCCTGGTAACGCCGGCGACGACATCGGGAGCGTTGATGAACATCGACCGCCTCTCCAGCGTGTCGCCACGTACGTCGCGCGGCACCTACGGGGTCACCGTCGAGTACTCCGCGGCCACCACCACGGACTTGCAGTCGGCGGGGAGCGCCTATCCGGACTGGGTGTCCATATACAGGCAGATACCATCCAACTACCGCGCCCCGGACGTCCTGGACAGGATCCACAAGAAAGCGCTGGAGGTCGTGCAGGCCGCCGGCGCCCAGAACGAATATGACGCCGCGGCCGCAATCGAGGCGTACCTGCGCAGCGGCGTGTTCACCTATACCCTCGAGCCACAGTTGGCGCCCGCGGGTGTGGATCCGCTGGACAATTTCCTGTTCACCTCACATACGGGGTATTGCGAGTTCTTCGCGACCGCGATGGGGGACATGCTCCGGTCGCTGGGCATCCCGACTCGACTCGTGAGTGGCTTCGGACCGGGCACCTACGAGACGACCTTCAACGCGTACGTTGTGCGCAGCGAGGACGCGCACGCTTGGGTGGAGGTGTACTTCCCGACCTACGGTTGGATCGAATTCGAACCCACCCGCGACAACGGCGGTGCCTACA
>WNFT01002908.1_pt1 | contig 14733 bp, 17 predicted proteins | sample 5400191 | NCBI WGS metagenome assembly WNFT01 (sample SAMN13153359, study PRJNA577476) | soil metagenome | isolation source: 80 cm saprolite under Madrone tree | place: USA:California | collected 2016-06-14 | reverse complement strand
TCAACTACAACAACGTGTGGGCCGCGCTCGGTCAGCCGCTCGACGTCATCGCGGAGCGCCTCAAGATGGGCGAGCCGGAGGACTTCCACGCGGGCGGCAGCGACTGCTCGGGCATCGTGTGGGCCACCGGCAAGGACGTCAAGAACGTCAAGGTCGGCGACGAGGTCATCGTGCACAGCGGCTGGTGGCGCCCCGACGACCCGTGGGTGCTCTCCGGCAAGGACCCGATGCTGGCCGAGTCCACCCGGATCTGGGGCTACCAAACCAACTACGGCAGCTACTGCCAGTTCGCGCGGGCCCAGGGGCACCAGTGCATCGCCAAGCCCCGGAAGCTCACCTGGGAGGCGGCGGGCTGCTTCCTCCTCTGCGCGTCCACCGCGTACCGCATGCTGATGGGCTGGGAGCCGCACAAGGTCGAGAAGGGTGACGCGGTGCTGGTGTGGGGCGCCACCGGCGGCCTCGGCAGCCTGGCGCTCGAGATCGTGCGCGCGCAGGGCGGCCGCGCGGTCGCGGTGGTCTCCGACGACGCCAAGAAGAAGTTCTGCCTGGACCACGGCGCGGCCGGGGTCATCAACCGCTCCCAGTTCGACCACTGGGGCGTGATGCCGGACACGAAGGACGGCAAGGCCTACGGCAACTGGGCCAAGGGCGCGCGGGCCTTCGGCAAGGCCATCTGGGACGCGCTCGGCGAGCGCGTCAGTCCCAGAATAGTCTTCGAGCACCCGGGTGAGGCGACGCTGCCCACCTCGGAGTTCGTGTGCGCCACCGGGGGCATGATCGTGATCTGCGCGGGCACCACCGGCTACAACGTCACGCTCGACCTGCGCTATCACTGGATGCGGCAGAAGCGCTTCCAGGGCAGCCACCTCTCGAACGACCAGCAGGCGCTGGCGGTGACGAAGCTGGTCGACGCGGGCAAGGTCGATCCGTGCCTCTCGCAGACCTACCGCTTCGACGAGCTGCCCGAGTGCCACCAGCTCATGCTGGACAACAAGCACCCGTACGGGAACATGGCGGTGCTGGTGAACGCGCCCAAGACGGGGCTGGGAGCGTCCTGATCCGCGGGCCTGCATGAAGGCGCTCGCGTTCCACGAGCACGGCGGGCTCGACAAGCTCGAGTACCAGGACGTCCCGGACCCGAAGATCGGCGCAAGCGACGTGCTGGTGCGCGTCCGCGCCGCCGCGCTGAATCACCTCGATCTCTTCGTCCGCGAGGGCCTGCCCGGGCTCACCCTGCCGATGCCATTCTGGACCGGCTGCGACATCGCAGGCGACGTGGCCCAGGTGGGGACCGAGGTCCGCGACGTCGCGGTGGGCGACCGGGTCGCGGTGAACCCCAATCTCTACGACGGGCGGTGCGAGTACTGTCTGCGCGGCGAGCACAGCCTGTGCGTGCGCTACGGCATCCTCGGCGAGCACACCCACGGGGGGCTCGCCGAGTACGTGAAGGTGGAGGCGCGGCACGTGATCCGGCTGCCGGAGGCGATCCGGTACGAGGACGCGGCGGCCTTCGTCCTCGTCAACATGACCGCCTGGCGCATGCTGGTCACCCAGGCGCGACTGCGGGCGGGCGAAGACCTCTTGATCCTGGGCGTGGGCGGCGGCGTCTCCTCCACCGCGGTGCAGATCGGCAAGCTCTGCGGCGCGCGGGTGTGGGTGACGTCGTCGAGCGACGAGAAGCTCGAGCGCGCGCGGGCCCTGGGCGCGGATGAGTGCATCAACTACGCGAAGGACGACTGGGTCAAGGTCGTCGCGCAGAAGACGGGGCGGCGCGGGGTCGACGTGGTGCTGGAGAACGTGGGGGCGGCCACCTGGAAGGGCGCGATCCGCACCGTGGCCAAGGGTGGGCGCATCGTCACCTGCGGGGCGACGTCGGGGCCCATCGCGGAGACCGACATCCGGCTCGTGTTCTGGAAACAGCTCTCGATCATCGGCTCCACCATGTCCAACGACGCCGAATTCAGCACGGTCATGGCGCAGCTCTTCGCGGGGCGGCTGCGGGCCATCGTGGACACCGTGATGCCGCTCGAGGACGGCGTCGAGGCGCAGCGGCGCCTCGCGGAGGGCAAGCAGTTCGGCAAGATCGTCCTCACCCCCTGACCTTCCGGCTGGTCATCATCGCGGACTGGTCCGCCGCGTCCACCCGCGGCCCGGCCAGGCCGACGCGCGATCGGTGCTGGATCGCGTGGGGCCGCGCCGACGGGCCGCTCGGACCCGAGCGCCCGGCCCCTTGCTACTTCCGCACCCGGCCCGAGGCGGAGGCCTTCATCCGCGCGCAGCTGCTGGCGGAGCCGGGCCGCGCGCTCGTGGGCTTCGACTTCGCGTTCGGCTATCCAGCCGAGGCGGGCCTGCCGGTGGGACGCGCCCTCTGTGATCACCTGGCCGCGATGATCCGTGACGAGAGCGACGGGGCCAACAACCGCTTCGAGGTCGCCGGGCGCTTGAATCGAGAGATCCAGGCCGCGCTCGCCGGGGGCGGCGACGGGCCATTCTGGGGCCACCCCGCGGGCCACGCGTACCTCCACCTGACTCCGAAGCGGCCACGCCCCTTTCCGGCCGTCCCGAACGGCCGGCTCGTCGAGCGCCGGCACGGGGCCCGGGGCATCCAGAGCCCGTGGAAGCTCTTCACGCGCGGGGCGGTCGGCTCGCAGACGCTCGTGGGCCTGCCCGCCGTGCATCGCCTGCTCGCGGATCCCACGCTCGGGCCCCGGGCGCGTCTCTGGCCGTTCGAGACCGCGTGGGACCGGACGATCGGCGAGGAGGCGATCGTCATCGCCGAGATGTGGCCGAGCCTCGTCGATTGCAGCCGCCAGCCCTACCCGATCAAGGACGCGTGCCAGGTCGCCGCGGTTCGCGACTGGGCCCTCGATGAGCCGGCCGCGCTCGCTCGCGGCCTGGCCCGACCGGCGGGCCTGACCGACGAGGACGAGCGCGTGGCCCGCGAGACCGAAGGCTGGATCGTCGAAAATGTATGAATGTAAGACCTGACCCCATGCTGATCATCACCGCGGGCGTCACCGGGATCGTGACGTCGGTGACGATGATCGGTCCGCTGCTGGTGGATATCGCGGCGGATCTGGATGTCTCGCTGGGCCAGGCGGGGCTGCTGGCCGCGGCGGCCGGGGTGCCGCAGGCGCTGTTCTCGCCGTTCTCGGGGTTGCTGTCCGACCGGCTCGGGCGCAAGCCGATGATCGTGATGGCGTTCGGCTCGGTGGCGGTCCTGAGCGTCGCGGCGGCGCTGGCGCCCGGGTTCGCGGCGCTGGCGGTCGTGCGCTTCCTCGCCGGGCTGCTCGGCTCGCTCGCGCCCACCAGCCTCATGGCATCGGTGGCCGACCTCTTCCCATCCGAGCGGCGGGCGCGGGCCATGGGCTGGTTCAACATGGGCTTCAGCTTCGCGGCCATCGGCGGGGTGCCGATCATGGGCGCGGTCGGCGGCGCCCTCGGCTGGCGCTGGGCGTTCGTGGCCATCGCGCTGGTGATGCTCGCCCTCGGGGCCGGCGTGCAGCTCTGGTTCCCGCGCATCCCGCCGGTGGCGGCCGGCACCAGCGTGCTCGCGACCTATCACGCGGTCTGGGGCGCGCCGCGCCTCCTCCCTCTCCTCGGCGCCAACCTGATGGAGCGCTCGCTCTTTGCGATGGTGGCGATCTACCTCCCCGCGTTCGTCATGCTGAGCTTTCACATGACCGCGGTGGGAGTGGCCCCGGTCCTGGCTCTCGTCGCGATCGGAGCCATCACCGGCAACGTGCTGGGCGGCCGGCTGGGCGATCGCTTCCACAAGCCGGCCATCTTCGTGATCGCGCAGGTCATCAGCGCCGGGCTCGGGCTGGCCCTCTTCGGCGCGGGGCTGCCGTTCGCGCCGATCGTCGCGCTCGCGATCGCCCTCACCCTCTGCAACGCGGCCAGCCGGCCCGCCTTCCTCGCCTACGGCTCGGAGCTGGCCCCGAAGCAGCGCGGCGCCCTCTTCGGGCTCATCGCGCTCACCAACCAGAGCGGCCTCGTCATCGGCTCGGCGGTGGGCGCCGCCGCCATCGGCAGCGGGGGCTACCGCGGCATGGCCCTGGCCGCGGTGGCGCAGGGCCTGGTGGCGGCGGGCCTGGCGCTCCCCCTCCTCAGGCGACCGCGCGCCCCCGCCGCCTGAAGCGTGGCGCCATGGCGTCGGCGCCGCCGCCGCCCCAGGCGCGGGTCAGCGCTTGAGCAGGAGGGCCAGGCCGGAGGTCAGGAGGAGCAGCCGGATCACGATCTGGAACGTGCGCTGGGAGAGCCCGGTCTGGATGCGGCCGCCCACGTACAGACCGGCCCCCGCGATGGGGAGCGCGGCCAGCAGGTAGCCGAGCGTCTGGCGGCCGAAGAGCCCCGCCGCCGCGAACGCGGCGAGCCGCACCCCGCCGTCGATCAGGAAGTTCATCGCGAAGGTGGCGCGGAAGGCGAGGCGCTCCAGCCCGCGCAGGTTCAGGTAGATCACGTAGAAGGGGCCGCCGGTGCCGAAGAGCGTGCCGACCAGCCCGCCCAGGAGCCCGCAGTAGCTCGCGGCCGCGCGCGAGCCGCGCAATTCGGGCAGCGGCAGCATCTGGTAGATCGCGTACACGATGACGAAGGCGCCGAGGATGCGGGCCAGGATCGCGGTGCTCATCACCGCCAGCACCCAGAGGCCGGCGAGCACACCCACCACCATGAACGGGATCAGCCAGAGCTGCTCGCTCCAGGCCACCTGCTCCACGTTCTTCACCCCCTGGCTGGCCGAGCCCAGGTAGTCGAGGGCGACCACGAGCGGCACCACCACCGTGACCGGCCACAGCAGGGTGAGCAACGGCACCGCGATCAGGCCCGAGCCGAAGCCGGCCATGCCCCGCACCCAGTAGGCCAGCAGGAGGATCAGCGCGGAATAGGCCGCGGTCTCGAGCGTCAGCGGGGGCACGAAGCGGTCAGGCGGCGGGGCGACCCTCGAGATGCCAGGAGCCCTCGTCGCGGTTCCAGAGCCGCAGCATGTGACGGCCCCCACCCTGCTGCGGGATTTCCGCGTCCTTGAAGGCGGTCCGGCTGTGCGCGAACTGCCGGTTGTTGAGGTACTGGAGCTGGCCCTTCTCGATGCGGAACTCGACCCAGCTCGTGGGATCGTCCATGATCGCGCGCATCGCGTCGAGCGCCTCCCGGCCCTCGTCGTCGAGCGCGGTGGCGGCCAGCCGCTGGCCGTTGACGATGTAGTCCTCGTAGTAACGCGCGGCCAGGATCCCGCGCTCGTACTCGAACACCGGGTGGTGGCTCGCGCGGACGTCGTCGGGGGCGTGCTCGCCCTGGCGATCCCACGCGAACGGAGTATAGAGACGGGCGAGGAGGTCGGGCCGGCTGCGACGGAGCGCGTTGTGCGCGGTCACGAGGCTCGTGAAGCGGCTCAGGCCGCCCTCCAGCGCGGACTCGAGGCAGAAGAGACCCACGAAGTTGGGCGCCTTCCAGAGCCAGCCGCCGTCGGTGTGGAAGGGCTGGCCCAGGTTGGTGACCGAGCGGCGCACGCCGTAGCCGAGCGCCTGGCCGGTGTCCTTCACGTCGTAGAGCCGGGCCCCGTTGGCCTTCTGCGCGACGACCTGCCCGAGCATGGCGGCGAGCAGCCACCCGATGGCCCGGTTCTCCTCCGTCTCGTAGCGCTCGACCGGGAAGCGATCCACCACCGCGAGGCCGGTATCGGTCTCGAGCTTCGCCCGCACGTCCGACATGAGGTCGGAGCACGCCCGCAGCGAGAACGCCGCGGGGGCCAGGCTCTCGACCGGGCGCGGGGTCTCGCGCAGCGACCTCACCACCTGGTCCAGCTCCGCCACGCAGGCCTCGGACAGCGGGATCAGCCATCGGTCCGCGGAGATGGTATCGCGCGTCCACGCCTTCGGACGCTCGATCTCCTCGGCCGGGAGGTGCTCCGTCAGCTGGTCGACACGCATCGCGAGCCTCCTTCCACGTCGGAAGTGCCCGGGAGTATAGCACGCGTGCTAGACTCGAAAATCCAGGAGGTACCGCCCATGCGCTTCTCCGGCGTCTGGCTGCCCGCGATCACCCCGTTCACCGGGGGAGAGATCGACTACCCCGCGTACGAGCGCCTCATCGACCACTACGTCAAGCTCGGGGTCACCGGCATCATCCCGCTCGGCACCACCGGCGAGAGCCCGACCATCGACGACGACGAAGCCGACCGCCTGGTCGAGCGCACCGTCGCGACGGTGGCGGGCCGGGTGCCGATCGTGGTCGGGGTCGGCAGCAACGACACGCGCAAGGCGGTCAAGGCGGTGAAGCGGCTGCAGCGCCACCCGGTGCAGGGCATCCTCTCGGTCTGCCCGTACTACAACCGCCCGAGCCAGGACGGCATGCTCCTACACTTCACGCGCATCGCGGAGGCCACCGACCGGCCGATCCTGATCTACAACATCCCCTACCGCACCGGGGTCAACCTGACCAACGAGACCCTGCTGCGCCTGGCCGAGGTCCCGAACATCGCGGGGGTGAAGGACTCGTCGGGCAGCATCCCGCAGTCGCTCGATCTACTGCGCCAGCGGCCCGACGGCTTCGCGGTGCTCACCGGCGAGGACGCCTACTTCTACACGATGCTCGCCCACGGTGGCGACGGCGGCATCCTGGCCTCCGCGCACGTCGAGACCGCGCTGTTCCTCACCGTGTACGAGCGCATGGCCGCCAACGACCACCAGGGCGCGCGCAAGGCCTGGTCGCGGCTCGAGCCGCTCGTGCCGCTGCTCTTCAAGGAGCCGAATCCGGTCCCGATCAAGCACTGTCTCTGGCGCCAGGGGCTGATCGGCTCGGCCGAGTGCCGCCTGCCGCTCACGCGCGTGTCCGACGCCCTCGCGGGCGAGCTCGCCCGCGCCCTCGGCCGCTAGTACCAGCGGGGATCGCCGGGCAGGACCGGGACGGGCTTGCCGTCCACCTGGAGAACCCGGGGCCGGATGGTGGGCACCGGGCGGCCGCGGAGCGCCCCCAGGATCTCGGCGGTGCGGGCGCCGGTGCCCTGCAGCAGCTCCAGGTTCTTGATGGTGGGTAGCCGGAGGGTGATCTCCTTCCCCCCGAGCGCCGCGAAGGCCTCCGCCGGCGTCAGCCAGCGCAGGGCCACGATCTCGTGCCCGTCGACTTCCGGCTCCTGCCCCGGCGGGGCCTCCGTGGCGAAGAACCGGGTGTCGAAGCGCAGCGGCTGCTCCTCGGGCGTGATCCAGTGCGCGAAATAGGTCAGGCGCTCGGTGGCGAGGGTCAGGCCTTCCTCGCGCAGCATCGTGAAGAAGGCGGGGGTGGCCGACTGGCACGCCTGGCGATGGGCCTCGAAGCGGGCGCGATTGTCCGCGGTGAAGCGCACGAACTCGCCCCGGCGGTCGTACGCCAGGAGTATGCCCACCTCCTCGAAGGCCTCGCGGATGGCCCCCACCCAGTAGCCCAGGGCCTGCCGGGGCGTCAGGTCGCCGCCCAGCCGGGCGCTCGCCTGATCCGGGGTGAGCTCGCGGCAGAACTGCTCCACGTCGGCGGGGATGTCGTCGGCCTCGACCTTGCCGCCGGCGAAGACGTAATCGCCCGCCGCGAACTTGCTGCGCCCGTGGCGCTGGATGAGCAGGATCTCGGCCGGCCCGCCCGGCCGATCGCGCATGAGGACCAGGGTCGCCGCGGGTGAAGGAATTGCAGGTGGGCTCATGGGAATCGGTCCTCGAAACCGTTCGCATTTTGACACGGTCCGCCGGCGCGGGGGCGGGCAAAAAAAGGCACTTGTGAAGGCCAGGGGCCGATGGGAAACTCGGCCCGTGCCGAGCCCGCACATCACCACCAGCCCCTCGCCGGCGGAGCATCGCCGGCACGCACGGGTGGCGGCCTCGTGGCCGGTGACGGTCCAGACCGGCGATCGCCTCCTCCATCTCCACGCGGTGAACGTGAGCGCGCTCGGCGTCAAGGTCTCGCTCGACGAGCTCTTGCGTCGCGAGCCGCTCGAGGTCGGCCGCCCCGCGCACTTGCGCATGGAGCCCCCGGGCTCGCAGCCGGTCGAGGTCGAGGCGATCGTCTGGCGCACCGACGACGACGGGCCCGCGTTCTTCTTCATCGGCCCGCGGGCGACGTCGCCGTAGTGCTCGGCTCACCCCTTTCCCACGAGGAGACCGCGATGGGCGCAGAAGCCAGGATCAAGGAGCTCGGCATCACGCTGCCCCACCCGCCCAAGCCCATGGGCAACTACGTCCCGGGCGTCCGCACCGGCAACCTGCTCTTCCTGTCCGGCCACGGCCCGATCCGCATCGAGGGCAACCCGAGCGCCCGCGGCAAGGTCGGGCGGGACCTCTCCACCGAGGACGCCTACAAGGTGGCGCGGGAGGTCGGCCTCAACCTGCTGGGCTCCGCGCGCGCGCTCCTGGGCAGCCTCGACCGCGTCAAGCGCGTGGTCAAGGTGCTGGGGATGGTGAACGCGGTCGAGAGCTTCGGCGAGCAGCCCAAGGTCATCAACGGCTTCTCGGACCTCATAGTGGAGGTGTTCGGCGACAACGGCCGCCACGCCCGCTCCGCGGTGGGCATGGGCTCGCTCCCCGCCGGCATTCCGGTGGAGATCGAGATGATCCTCGAGGTGAGCGCGCCCGCGGCCACGAAGGCCCGCAAGCCGGCGCGGGCCGCGAAGGCGTCGCCCCGGAAGCCGAAGCGCCGCCGCTAGGCCTCCAGGAGCGGCGGCAGGATCTCGAGGGCCTGCGCGATCCGCGGGCCATACCAGGACAGCAGCTTGCCATCCACGAGGTGGATCCGGCCGTCGCGCACCGCGGGCAGGTCGGAGAACGGCGCGAAGTCCGCCTCGTGGACCCGGCGGAAGCGGTAGGGCTCGTCCGGGAGCAGGATCACCTCCACGTCCGTCGCGGCCATCTGCTCGAGCGTGATCTGGGGATAACGGGTCGTCTCGTCCCGGAAGACGTTGGCCCCGCCCACCACCGCCAGCATGTCGTGGACGTAGGTGTCCCGGTTGATCGTCATGTAGGGCTTGCGCCAGATCGGGCAGAACACGCGGCGCGGCCGCCGCCCCCCGATGGCGGCCCGCACCCGGTCATAGCGCGCCTGGAGCTCCGCCTCGAGCTCGCGCGCCCGCTCCCCCACCTCGAGCAGCGCGCCCAGCTCCCCCACCAGCCGGATGCCGTCGGCGACGGTGCGGGGGTACGTGACGTGGACCGCGATGCCCCAGGCCCGGAGCGTCTCGACGTGCTCGCGCACGTTCTCCTCGACGTTGGCGATGACGAGGTCGGCGCCGAGGTCGCGGATGACCTCGAGCTTGGGGTTCTTCTCGCCGCCGACCCGGGTCTTGGTGGCCACGCCCTCGGGTGGCTCGGTGCAGTAGATCGTGCAGCCCACCACGCGGTCCCCCGCGCCGATGGCGAACAGGATCTCGGTGATGCTGGGGATGAGGGAGACGATGCGCCGGGCCGGCACCGGCGGGGCTAGAGCTTGGCGGCCTGCTCGGACAGGCGCTCGACGAGCCCGATCAGCTCCTTCATGTGCTCGCGCAGCAGCGCCTCGGCCTTCCGCGCGGCTTCGCCCTGCCCGCCCTCGACCGCATCCTCGAAGCTCGTGACGGCGACCCCGAACTCCCTCAGCAATCGACGCGTGGTGTCTTGCGACATGGTTGTAGGATATCATGCGCCCGGTCCACGACATGGTCCGCGCCCTCGATCTCCTCTACCGCGCGTTCTACCGCGGCGTGCTGGCGCGGCTGCCCGAGCGCAGCGCGGTGGCGTTGGGCCAGTGGGGGCTGCGTCACCTGCCGCTCGATCGCCTCGGGATGTTCCGCAATCCCGATCCCCGGCTCGCGACGACGCTGGGCGGCGTGCGCCTGGCGAATCCGCTGATCCTCTCCTCCATGTATTACGATACCGCGATCCTGCGCCGGGTCATGGGCCTCGGGTGGGGCGCGGTGACCGCCAAGAGCATCACCCCCGGCCCGCGGCCCGGCCATCCCGAGCCCAACCTGGTGCGCATCCAGACCGCGGAGGGGCCGGGACTCGTCAACTGCAACGGGTTCAAGAATCCCGGTCTCGAGGCCTACCGGTCCGCGCTGGCCGCCCTGCCGCATCGCGTGCCGCTGATCGTAGCCGCGGCGGGGGAATCCGCGGAGGACTACGTACGGGTCGTGGCGGGCCTCCAGGAGTTCGGCGAGCTGGTCGAGCTCAACATCTCCTCGCCCAACACCAAGCTGGTCTACGGCTGGTCCACCCGGCCCGCCGAGCTGAAGGACGTGTTCCGGGCCGTCCGGGCCGCCACCGCCAAGCCCCTCATCGTCAAGATCTCGCCGGATTTCCGGGAGACCAACGAGGAGATCACGATCCCGGCCGCGCTCGACGCGGGGATCACCATCGTCAACTATGGCAACACCCGCCGCGTCGACGAGCCGCGGCTCTCCCAGCGGACCGGCGGGCTCTCGGGGCCCGCCCTCTTCGAGACCACGCTGGACAACGTGCGCCGGGTCCGCGAGCGCTTCGGCGACCGTCTGGAGCTGATCGCGACCGGCGGCATCGACAGCCCCGAGTCGGTGCGCCGGGCGCTCGACGCGGGCGCAACCGCGTGCGGGATCTTCACCGGTTTCATCACCCGCGGGCCCCTGCTGCCGCGCCGCATCCTCGACGCCCTCGTGGCCGCCCGCCAGAAATAACCCACAGGTTATCCACTTATCCACCGCCATCCACAATCGCGAAAAACGCACGCTACGACGCGCTCCGAGAGGGGGGGCCCCGAAAAGTGACGCTCTGATCGTCCACCGCCGCGAAGCCTCGCGTTGCAGGCAGCATTCACGCAGGCTCACGCGCGCCAAGGCGCCAAATTACGCTTGTGTTGCGGCCAAACGAAGCCTTGACAGGGTCGAGACCGGTTCATAAGGTTGCGTGGCGCAGCACCGTGTGCACCCTTCCGAGGAGGAGAAGATCGCGTATGGAGGCCAGCCGGAAGCCACTGGCGAAGATCGAGGGCAGGAAACGGATGCGGCTCAACGGTCTCACGGTGGCGTGGCGGGGCACGCCGAGTCTCGACGACTGGGTGGCGTATATCGTCACCGGCACGAAGTCCAAGAAGCTGATCCTGGCCGATCACGCCTCCGAGCGGAAGGTGAAGGGCCTGCTGGCCCGCATCCAGTCCATGTCCAAGAAGGAGGTCGAGAAGCTGGCCAAGGGCTAGCGCGGGCGGCCCTCTCCACCCAGCTCGCCGCGCTGGGCCAGGCTGATGAACCGCTGCCGGCCGATGATGACGTGGTCGTGGATGCGCAGATCGAGCAGCTCCGAGCAGTCCACGAGCTGCCGGGTGAGCCGCAGGTCCTCCCGGCTCGGGGTCGGGTCCCCGCTCGGGTGGTTGTGCAGCAGGATGATCGACGCGGCCGATTCCAGGATGGCCGGCTTGAAGACCTCGCGGGGGTGGACCAGGCTGGCCGAGAGCGTGCCCTCCGAGATCACCACGTCCCGGAGGAGCCCGTTCTGGGCGTCCAGCAGCGCCACCCGGAACACCTCCTTCTGGAGGTCCTCCATCAGGGGCCCGTATCGCGCGAACACCTGCTCGGGGCTGCCCAGCACGACCCGGCCCGGCCCGTTCCGCGAGCGTAGCCGCCGGGTGATCTCGAACGCGGCGGCCAGCCGCACCGCCTTCACCGGCCCCACCCCGCGCACCGCGGCCAGCTCGGCGATCCCGCGCCCGGCCAGCCCCGAGAGCGACCCGTAGCGGCTCAGCAGGTCGCGCGCCATGTCCATGGCGCTGCAGCCGGCGAGACCGGCGCCGAGCTGGATGGCGAGCAGCTCGGCGTCGGCGAGGGACTCGGCGCCCTTGTGGTAGAAGCGCTCCCGGGGCCGGTCCTCCGCCGGCCAGCGCCCGATGCCGCCCCCCGCGCTCATGCGCATGCCGTAGCACGCGCCCGCGCCCGGGTTCAATGAGCCGGATCGGATACGGACTCGTCGATGGTGATCTCGCGCGGCTCGTCGCCGAGCCCTTCGAGGTGCACGTGGATCGTCCGCGCGGGCAGGAGCGGCAGGAGCTTGTCCGCCCACTCGATCACGGTGACGCCGTCGCCGTGGAGCATCTCCTCGAGGCCCAGGTCCACCAGCTCGGTGAGGCTGCCGGTGCGGTAGGCGTCGAGGTGGTAGATCGGCATCCGGCCGCCGCGGTACTGGTTGACCAGCACGAAGGTCGGGCTCGTCACGCCGCCCGCCACGCCGAGCCCGCGCGCGAGCCCCTGCAGGAAGCACGTCTTCCCCGCTCCCAGCTCGCCGGTGCACGCGACCACCGCGCCCGGGGTCAGGCGCGCGCCCAGCCGCTCGCCGATCGCCTGCGTCTCGGCGGGACCGCGCGACGCGAGGGTCCGCCGGCTCACGGCGCCTGCCCCGCGAGGGCCTGGAGCGCGGCGGGCAGCTTCTCGACGATGTCGCCCGCGAGCATCGCGATCTCGCCCCGCTCCGCCGCGGTCAGGTCCCCGGCCAGGCCGTGCAGGTAGCAGCCCGCCTCGAGCGCGGCGACCGGGTCGAGCCCCCGCGCGAGCAGCGCGCCCACGATGCCGGTGAGCACGTCGCCCGACCCGCCCTTGGCCATGCCGGGATTGCCGGTGGAGTTCACCACCACGCGCCCGTCGGGGCCAGCGACCGCGGTGCCCGCGCCCTTGAGCGCGAGGCCCACGCGGTGGTCGCGCGCGAAGCGGCGGGTGACCTCGAGGCGGTCGCCCTGAACGGCATCGACGGACACGCCGAGCATGCGCGCCATCTCGCCGGGGTGCGGGGTCAGGGCGCGCGGGCCGAGCGCGCGACGCAGCAGGTCCAGATGCCCGGCGAGCGCGCTGAGCGCGTCGGCGTCCGCCACGAGGGGCCGCTCCACCTCGGCCACCAGGGCGCGGGCCAGCTCCTGCGTCTCGGGGTGGAGCGAGAGCCCGGGTCCGAGCGCGACCGCGTCCATGCGGTGAGCCCGCTCGAGAATGCGCTCCCGTCCGGCCAGCGCGAGGCTGCCCGCGGCGGTCTCGGGCAGCGCCTCGGTCATGTACTCCGGCGCGTGCGCGGCGACGATGGGCTGCTGCGAGGCCGGGACCGCGATCGTGCAGAGGCCGACCCCGCTCCGCAGCGCGGCCCGGGCGGCAAGCACTGCGGCGCCGGTCTTGCCGAGCGAGCCCGCCACGATCAGGAGATGGCCGAAGCGGCCCTTGTGGGCGTCGGCCTCGCGCGCGGGGAAATACCGGCGCACGTCGGCGGCCTCGAGCCGCCAGGTGGTGACGCCGCGCTCAGCGGCCGGGGCCGGCACGCCGATGTCGACAACGTCGACCGGCCCGGCCTGGGCGGCGGCGGGATGGAGCAGCAGGCTCCGCTTGAGCCCGGCGAAGGTGGCGGTCCGCGTGGCCTTCACGGTCGGCCCGAGCAGCGCGCCGTGATCGGAGGAGAGTCCCGACGGCAGATCGAGGGCGATGACCGGAATCCCGCGACGGCCCGCCTCGTTGATGGCCTCGATGGCCGCCGCCACCTGCCCCCGGGCCGGACCGGTGAGGCCGGTGCCGAGCAGCGCGTCCACCACCGCCTCGGCCCGCTCGAGCGCCCGCACGAGCGCGCCCGGATCCGGCCCGGCGTCGATCGCCTCGACCCGCCCCCGCCAGCCCGCGAGGGCCTCCGCGGCGTCGCCCTGCACCTCGTCGCGGCGCGCGGTCAAGAACACGGTCACCGCCGCGCCGCGGCCCCGGAGACGGCGCGCGACCACGAAGCCGTCGCCTCCGTTGTTGCCCTTGCCGCACACGATGACGATGCGCCGGCCGCGGATCGGGGCGAGCCAGCGACCGATGAGCGCGGCCGCGCCCGAGCCGGCCGCGTCCATGAGCTGGAAGCCGGGGATGCCCAGGTCGCGGATCGCGCGCGCGTCCAGCGCGCGCATCTCGGCGGCGGTGAAGATGGGCCGCACGGGATCAGCGCGTCGGCGGCAGGAGCAGGGTCGCCGACTGGATGAGGAAGTCGGCGAGCACCGTCGTGTAGGCCTCCCGGTAGGTGGTCCGGGCCGCGCGCGGAAGCTCGATGTGGAGCGCCAGCTGGGTCTGCGCGAGAATGCCCGACTGCTTGGCCGCGGAGGCGGTGTACCAGAGCGAATCGTAGGGCTCCATCCAGACCTCGAGCCGGGGGACGTCGCCCTCGGCGGGCAGGCGGGCGTCGCGGATCATCTCGAGGAGGGCCTTGAGCCGCCAGGCGTCGTCGCGACTCACGCCGACGGTGGCGATCTCCATGCGGCCCGCGCTCTCCGGGCGGGCGTTGCCGTGCACCTCGACGTAGAGCCGGAGCGGACCCTGCGCGACCTCGGTCACCTGGCGCCGGTACGCCTGGTAGACCTGGCGGGCCGGCTCGGTCTCCACCTCGAGCCGCGCCGCCGCGCCGAGCTGGCTCTCGGTGGGCCGGTTGACGTTGTAGCGCCGGCCCCCCGCGTCGACGTGCGTGTAGCCGGTCACCACCACCAGGCTGAACCCGGTCAGCTTCGCGAGCTCGCGCCCCATGAGGTCGGTGGCGCTGTCGGAGGTGCCGTGCGGGGCCGCGATGACGATCCCGGGCCGGCCCTTCTCCACCTGGACGGATCCCGCGATCGGCCCGGCCGGGCCCGCGGGGGCGGCGGGAGGCGCGTCCGCCGAATCCTTGCCCGCGATCAGCCCGGCGCAGCCCTGGACGACGAGGGCGAGCCCGAGCGCCACGCTAGCGGCGCCTCGCCTCGTCATCGGCGCCGTCCCCGATCAGCATGGCCTGCGCCATCGCGTAC
>WNFT01010207.1_pt1 | contig 14734 bp, 15 predicted proteins | sample 5400191 | NCBI WGS metagenome assembly WNFT01 (sample SAMN13153359, study PRJNA577476) | soil metagenome | isolation source: 80 cm saprolite under Madrone tree | place: USA:California | collected 2016-06-14 | reverse complement strand
CGATGGCGCGCGCGAACATGAGGTTCTGATCGGCGAGCAGGACGGTGACGCCCTCGGCCCGGATCTGCGCCAGGGCTTCCGCCAGGATGCGCACGATCTGCGGACCCAGACCCTCCGAGGGTTCGTCGAGGAGGAGGAGCGAGGGATCGGTCGTGAGCGCGCGCGCGATGGCCAGCATCTTCTGCTCGCCACCGGAAAGGTGGCGGCCCTTGCGGTCCCAGAGCCTGGCCAGGGGCGGGAACACCGTCTCGATCCGCGCGCGGGTCCAACGTGTGGTCCGGCGCCGCAGCGCGAGCTCGGCGACGCGCAGGTTCTCCGCCGCGGTCAGGTCGGCGAAGATCCGGCGGTCGTCGGGAACGTAGCTCACTCCCAGCGCGGCGATCCGCTCCGGCGGCAATCCTGCGATGGGCACGTCTGCCAGGACGACCGCGCTACCGCGCCAGGGGGTGTTGAGACCGGCGATGCTGCGCAGGGTGGTCGTCTTCCCCATTCCGTTGCGGCCGAGTAGCGCGACGAGCTCGCCTCGGGCCACGGTGAAGCTGACGTCGTGGAGAACGTGGGCGAGGCCGTACCCGGCCTCGAGGTGCTCGACGGTCAGGAGCGGAGCGTTGCCGTCGTTGTCCGTGCGCGCAGGCAGGGGGGCGATGGCGGCGTCCCCCAGGTAGACGTCGCGCACGCGCGCGTCGTCGCGGATCTGTTGCGGCGCGCCGTCCGCGATCACCTTGCCGTGGTGGAGGACGACGATGCGGCCAGCGAGGCCGAACACCACCTCCATGTCGTGCTCCACGAGCAGGATGGTGAGCGATTTCCGCTCGGCCAGCGCGCGGACTTGCGCCAGCACGCGGTCGCGCTCGCCCGCGCCCATTCCCGCGGTGGGCTCGTCCAGCAGGAGCAGACGCGGCTCGCAGGCGAGCGCCAGCGCGATCTCGAGCAGCCGGCGGTCGCCGTGGGAAAGGACCGCGGCGTCGTCCTCGGCCCTGGCCGCGAGCCCGACGGTCTGGAGCAGCGCGCGGACCTGTGCGTGCATGTCCTTCGCCGAGTCCAGCTTGTGCCACGGCTGCCGGGATCGACCGGCGCGCGCCAGCACGGGGACGGCGACGTTCTCCGCGACCGTGAGGCGCGGGAAGACGTTCGTGATCTGGAACGTGCGTGCGATTCCGGCGCGGACGCGGGCATGGGCGGGCCAGCGCGTCACCTCGTTGCCGGCGAACAGGATGCGCCCCCCGTCCGGGATCAGCTTGCCGGCGAGCAGGTTGATGAAGGTGGTCTTGCCCGCGCCGTTGGGGCCGATCACCGCCGTGATGCCGCCTTCGGGCAGCGACAGATCGACGCCGGCGACCGCGGTGAAGTCGTCGAACGACTTGACGAGGCCGCGCACTTCGAGGAGCGCTCCGGCGATCATGCGCTCGGGCTCCGGCGCCTTCGGCCCGCGAGGAATTCGCCGGCGGCGCCCAGGAGCCCGCCGCGGAACGCCAGCACCGTCCCGAGGAGGACGAGTCCAAACACGAGCAGCCAGTACTCGGTGAACCGGACGATCACCTCCTTGAGGCCGAGGTACACGACCGCGCCGACGATGGGGCCGAAGAACGAGAGCGGGCCGCCGATGAGGGTCGCCATGACGGGCTCCGCGGATTTGGTCCAATGGGCCGTGGAGGGCGAGACCGTCTGCTCCAGCGGCGCGAGCAGCGCGCCGGCGAGGCCGGCGAAGAGGCCGGCGGTCACGAAGGCGATGTAGATGGTGCGGCGGACGGGGACGCCGCTGGATTCTGCCCGCTCGGCGTTTTCGCGGATCGCGCGCAGGGAGAGGCCGAGCGGGGAGGCGGCCAGGCGGTGGAGAACGGCCATCGAGAGGAGCACGAGGATCGCGGAGAACACGTAGTAGCGGACCGGCGCGTCGAGGCTGACGTCCAGCGGGCCGGGAAGCCCGAGCCGGCCGCGGGGGATGCCGATGAGGCCGTCGTCCCCGCCGGTCACAGAGGTCCACTTCCAAACGACCGCATAGACCAGCATGCCGAAGGCGAGGGTCAGCATCGAGAAGTAGATGCGGGTGTGCCGGACGCAGAAGGCCCCGAGGACCGCGGCGAGGGCGGCGGCGGCGACGGCACCGAGCAGGACCGACCACAAGAGGGGCGTTCCGGCGCGCAGCAGCAGCGCGGCGGTGTAGGCGCCTCCGGCGTAGAAGGCGCCCTGGCCGAACGAGAGCAGGCCGGTCGTGCCGAAGAGGAGGTTGAAGGAGAGTGCGAGCAGGGCGAGCAGTAGCATGTTCAGGACCAGGTAACGAAGGAAGGGTCCAGCCACTGCGGGAAGGAGGAGGACGAGGAGGGCGATGGCCGCTCCGGCGGCCGTGCGGGCGCGGGGGGGCATCAGGCCTCGCGGACTCCGAAGAGGCCCCAGGGTCGGACAATCAGGACGGCGGCCATCGCGATGTAGGCCAGCGCCAACTCGAAGACGGGCATGAAGAGCAGGCCGTAGGCGTGCAGCAGCCCGATCAGCACCGCGCCGAGGAAGGCGCCGCGCAAGGAGCCCAGGCCGCCCAGCACGACCACGACGAACGCCTCGATGATGATGAACTCGCCCATCCCCGGAGAGATGGCGCGGACGGGCATCGAGAGGGCGCCGCCGAGGCCGGCGAGCCAGGCGCCCAGGACGAAGACGCCGGTGAACAGTCTTCCGGAGCGGACGCCGAGGGCGCGCGCCATCTCCCGGTCGGCGGCGGTCGCGCGGATGAGGAGGCCGAATCCGGTCTTTTCCAGGAGGATCCAGAGGCCGAGTCCGACCAGCCCGCCCACGGCGAGGATGAAGAGGTGGTAGGTGGGGAGGATCGAGCGCCCGATCAGCACCGCCCCGGAGAGCGCCGCGGGGGTGGGAGGCGACTGGTAGACGGGCCCGAAGGCGAGCTTCACCGCGTCGTCGAGCATCAGGACGAAGGCGAAGGTGAGCAGCAGCTGGAACGCCTCGGGCGCGGAGTAGACGCGCCGCAAGAAGCCGAATTCCAGGACCCATCCCGCGGCGGCGACGAGCAGTGGTCCGACCAGAAGGGCGACCCAGAAGCTTCCGCTGATGCGGAAGGCGACCCAGGCGAAGTACGCGCCCAGCATATACAGGCTGCCGTGCGCGAAATTGAGCACGCGCATGACGCCGAAGATGAGCGAAAGTCCCGCGGCGACGAGCCACAGGTACATGGCTTCGCTCAGGCCCACCAGGCCCTGGAAGAGCACGCCGGCCTAGCCCTCGACCGGCGCGAACGGCGGCTTGCGGTAGTACTCGTCCGTGGCGAACACCTTGAGATTGGTGAGCGTCGGCATGGGGTACTTGGGGTCGTGCTTGATCTGGCCCCACGGCACCGCATACACGGCCTGGTGGTCCTCCTTGCGGATGAAGCACTTGCCGGCGGGGCGGTCCAGCTCGAGGCCTTCCAGCGCCTCGATCACCTTCTCGGTCTCCACCGACTTGGCCTTTTCGACGGCCTTCTTCAGCGCGTACAGGGCGGTGTAGGCCGTCTCCGAGGGATAGCTCGGGTACGTGTTCCAGCGCTTCTTGAACGCGTCGTTGAAGCGCTTGTTCTCGGGCGAGTCGGGGTAGCCGAAGTAGTAGCGGCCGGACGCCCAGACCCCGTCGGGATAGTCGGCGCCGAGCCCCTGGAGGACGTCCATCGCCGAGCCCATTCCGATCATGAAGGCCTTGGTCTGCTCGAAGACCTTGAAGAGCTTCGCCTGCTTCACCAGGGTCACGGCCTCGCCGCCCCATTCGGTGGAGAAGATGCCTTCGGGATTGAGCCCCATCACCTTGCTGATGTGGCTGGAGAAGTCGACGGTGCCGAACTTGGCGAAGCTCTCGCCCACGAACTCGACGTCGGGCTTGAATCTCTTCAGATAGGCGCGGAACATCTTCCAGGAGGTGTGCCCGTACTCGTAGTCGGGCGAGATGGTCGCCCAGCGCTTCACCGGAAGGTCCTTCGCCACCAGCGCCGAGGCGATGCCGTCCTGGTAGACGGGGACGCAGACGCGGAAGCACTGGCGCACGTGGCGCTTGAAGACGAGATCCTCGTTGAACTTCTCGGTCGCGCCGTGGGTGACGATCAGCACGCGATTGAGCGACGGCATGATCTCGCCGACCGCGAGCGCGACGGCGCTGGAGTCGATGCCGATGAGGAAATCGGCGCCCCAGTCCTCGACGAAGTAGCGCGCGTTCTTCACGCCCACGTCGACCTTCAGCTCCTCGTCGCGGAAATTCATCTCGATGGGGCTGCCCCCGATTCCGCCCTGGGAGTTGATCTCCTCCGTGGCCAGGGTGGCGCCCTTCCGCATGAACTCGCCGTATCCGCCGAGCGGTCCGGAGAGGATGGTCTGACAGCCGACCTTGATGGGTTTCTTGAGCTTGAGGTCGGGCGACGCGGCGGTCAGGCCTTTCGGGATGCCGAGACCGGCGGCAGCCAGGGCTGCGGATTGGAGGAAGAGGCGGCGAGAGGTTCCGCGTCGAGGTGCCATGTGCATGCCTCCGACAGCGCGTTGGGGAGGGGATGATTGGTCAGCTCAGGCGCGAATGTCAAAGGGTCACGGGGCCGTTCGTGCAGCGGGAGTGTCAGACCGGGTCGAGTTTGCTCGAGGTCCGCCCAAATCAATTCGCGACCGTGCGCGTTTCAACCGGTTGAAACTAGGCTGGCGCGGCGGTCAGCCCTTGAGCGCCCCGGACATGCCTGCGACGTAGTACTCGACGAAGAAGAAATACAGGACCGCGACGGGGAGGCTGCCGAGGAGCGCGCCGGCCATGAGAGGTCCCCATTGGTAGATGTCGCCTCGGACCAGCTCGGTGGCGAGGCCGACCGGCACCGTCTTGTTGGCCGGCGAGGACATGAAGACCAGGGCGTACAAGTACTCGTTCCAGGAGAGCGTGAAGCAGAAGATGAAGGCGGAGATCAGGCCGGGGACGCTCAGCGGCAGGATGATCTGGAGCATGACGCGGAGGCGGCTGGCGCCGTCGACCATCGCCGCTTCCTCCAGCTCTCGGGGGATGCTCTTGAGATAGCCGACCAGGAGCCAGGTGCAGAAGGGGACGAGGAAGGTGGAATAGACGGGGACCAGCGCCCAGAGGTGGTCGAACCAGCCGAGCTTGAGCATCACCTCGGCGAGCGGGATGAAGAGGATGGCCGGCGGGATCAGGTAGGCGAGGTAGATGCCCAGGCTGATGCCTTCGGCGCCGCGGAAGCGAACGCGGGCCAGCGCGAAGGCGGCGAGGAAGCTGACCGAGACGCTGAGCGCGGTCGCGGCGCTGGCCACGGCCATGGTGTTCCAGAACCAGCGAGGGTAGCTGGTGGCCGAGAGCAGATAGGTCAGATGATCGAGGGTCGGATGCGCGACCCAGAACGGGTTGGCGGTGACGCTGACCAGCTCCTCGTTCGGTTTGATGGAGGTCAGGACCATCCAATAGAAGGGGAAGAGGAGGAAGACCGCGAGCGCGGCGAGCGGCACCCAGAGCGAGAAGGCGCGCCTCACTCCTGCCTCCGCAGGGCGTCGAGAGCGCCCCAGGCGAGCAAGGCCAGGAAGGGGAGGGTGAAGCCCGCGATCGCGGCGCCTTCTCCCAGCGCGCCGCCGGGAATGGCGCGCTGGTAGGCCAGGGTGACGAAGAGGTGGGTCGCGTTCGCCGGGCCTCCCCGGGTGATGGTCCAGATGAGCTGGAAGTCGGTGAAGGTGAAGATGGCCGAGAAGATCGTCAGGATGGTGGTGAGGGGGAGCAGCAGCACCCAGGTGATTCGCCAGAAGATCTGCCAGGTGCTGGCGCCGTCGATGGCGGCCGCCTCGTGCAGCTCCTTGGGAATGGCTTGCAGCCCGGCGAGATAGCCGACCGTGAAGAACGGAATCCCGCGCCAGATGTTGGCCACCATGAGCGAGCCGCGGGCCAGGGTCGCATTGCCGAGGAAATTGATGTTCTGCTGGAGAAGTCCGGCCTTCACCAGCGCCCAGCTGATGAAGCTGAACTGCGGGTCGAGGATCCACCACCAGGCGAAGGCGGAGAGGACCGTCGGGACGACGTACGGCAACAAGAGGACGGACCTCCAGAAGCGGTACCCGGCGAAACGCTGGTTGAGGAGCAGGGCGAGCCCGAGGCCGAGGGCGAGCTTGAAGAGCACGGTGACCAGCGTGTAGAGCGCCGTGTTCAAGGCGGTGATGCGGAAGACCGGGTCGGTCAGCAGATATCGGTAGTTCTCCAGCCCGATGAACGATCCTTCCGACCCGATGGTCGCGTCCTTGAACCCGAGCAGGACGCCGAGGACGAGCGGGAACGCGAGCAGGCCGCCGAGGAGCACTGCCGACGGCAGCAGCAGCAGGGTGGGGAGCAGCGGTCCGCGATCGAGCGAGAGCCATTCGGGTCCGAGCCAGCCGCGGCGCCCGTTCCTCGCCACTCAGCGGACCACTGGGGCGCGCATCTATCCGCGGTAGATCCGCCGGAGCCGGTTCTCCGCGCGCGCGGCCGCGTCCTTGGCGGTCATGCCACTCACGGTGGCGTCGGCGAACATGTCGAGGACGATGAACTCGGCCAGCGCCGCGGCGGCCTGCTGCCCCGGCTCGCCGGCGTAGCCGTTGTGCTGCATGCGGGCGATGCCGTCGCGGAAGGGAGTCGCCTTCGGATCCTTCGTCCACACCGGCAGCGCCTGGTACTGCTTGAGCGCGGGGGTGACGTATCCGTTCATCGCGTCGACCCACGGTCCGGCCTGGTCGGGAGAGAGCATGAAGCGGATGTACTCCTTGGCGGCGTTGGGGAAGCGGGAGTGCCGGAAGATGAAGGCCTGGCTGAAGTTCGCCAACTCGGTGGGGCGTCCCACCGGACCGATGGGAAACGCCGCGTGGTTGATGTCCTCGGCGATCTGCGGGAAGTCCTTCTTGGCCGCGTAATAGATGCTGATCCCGTTGTTGGTCAGACCGATCTCACCGGCGAGGAAGGCGCGGTTGTTGTTGGGGTCCAACCACGAGCCCACGCCCGGCGCCATCTGCGCGTAGAGCTCCTGAACGTATTGGATGGCATCGAGGCTCGGCTTCTGGGCGATGGCGATGGTCTTGTTGTCCTTCTCCACCGCCTTGCCGCCGAAGGTCCACAGCACCCAGTGCGTCCAGTTGTTGCCGTCGCCCACCGCGTGCCCGAGGGCGAATCCGCCGGGATGTCCCTTCGCCTTCAGCGCCCTGAACAGCTTGAGCAGATCGTCGGGCGTCTTGGGGAACTGGTCGAATCCGGCTTCCTTCATCCAGCTGGTCCGGTAGGTGAGGCACTCGACGGTGCCTCCGACGGGCACCGCGATCCAATGCTTCATCCGGTTGCTGTAGCCGTAGGTGCGCGCGACGTCGTACCAGCCCCCGAGCTGCTTGCCGAGCAACTCGGCCACGTCGCTGACGTCGACCAGCTTCTGCGGATAGATGTGCGGGTCGTCATACCAGCCCATGATGATGTCCGGACCGGCGCCCAGGTTGGCCGCCAGAGCGGCCTTGGGGCGGACGTCCTCCCAGGTGATGTACTCGACGCTGACGGGAACGCCGGTGGCCTCGCTGAACTTCTTCGTGTTGGCATTCCACAGCTCTTCATCCGACTTGACGAAGCCCGACCAGCGCAGCAGCCGCAGGGACGCGTCCTTCTCTGGTCTGAAGACCGGCTCGACCTTGCCAGTCTGCGCGAGAGCCCGACCTGCCGCGAATCCGAGCCCCCAGCCGAGCACCGTGCGTCGCCGGATCCCGCTCATGATTTCCCCCGACCGCATGCGAAGGCGCGCTGGAATGTGCCGCGTCGCGCGCTGTAATCTGCCGCGTCCCGGGCTAGGGTCCTACGGCCGAACGTCCGAGGAGGTCCGATGACGACCAAATACCTGCTCCGCGAGGACCAGGTTCCCCGCTATTGGTACAACATCCTGGCGGATCTCAAGACGCCTCTTCAACCTCTCCGGACACGGCCACTTCGACCTGGGCGCGTACGACCAGTATTTCGCCGGCAAGTTGGAGGACTTCGAGTACCCGCGCGAGGCCGTCGAGCGCTCGATGGCGAACTTGCCGGCGGTAGAGGTCTGACCACTGGGAGTTGACAGCGGGGGTGGGGACGGGGCAAAGCTCCGCCCCCGGCGGTCCCCGCGAAGGAGCAAGCCATGAAGGACCGAGGCGAAGCTGAAGGCGGTGAACGGGGTCGAGTCGGCCTCCGCGGATCGCGAGAAGGGCCAGGTGGTCGTCAAGTACGACGACAGCAAGGCCAAGCACGCGGACCTGGAGAAGGCCGTCGCCGACTCCGGCTTCGCGGTCGCGAAGTAGCCGCAGCCGGCTCGCGAAGCGAGATCGGACCGCAGGGCTTCCGCGCCGTGCCGGAGGCCCGCCGTAGGAGCATTGCCTGACGGGAGACTGCCTGGGTCGCCGCCCTCGTCCGCAGATGAGAGCGCTCGCGCTCGCGGCGGCGCTCTGGTCGGCGGGCGCGGCCTGGGCCGACGCGGGCGGAGTCGTCCCTCCCTCCGATGCCTGGGTGACCATCTCCACCGACGAGCTGCGGACGCGGTACGACAGGCTCTGGGCGATCAGCGACATCCACGGCCGCCTGGACGACCTCGAGCAGCTGCTCGTCGCTTCCGGACTCTGCGTCAAGGAAGCGGAGCGCACCGCTTGGAATCCAGCGAAGCCGCGGCAGCTGCTGCTGGTGGTCGGCGATCTGCTGAACGGCGGGAAGGACAGCGTCGGCGTCGTCCTCCTGCTCGAGGAGTTGCAAGCGCAAGCGGTGAAGGCCGGCAGCCGGGTCGTGGTGCTCACCGGCAACCACGAGGTCGAGTTCCTGGCCAATCCCGCTTCGGCGTCCCGCAGCCTGCTGCGCAGCGCGAGGCGCGCGGGCTTCGGGCCGAAGAAAGGTCTGACCGGCGAGCAGCTCGCGCGGAGCCCGATCGGCGACTACCTGCGGAAGCTTCCGGTCGCCGCGTTCGTCGGCACCTGGCTGTTCGCGCACGGCGGCTACATCGATGCCGAGGACGAGGTGCCCGCGATGCAGGCGTACTTCGCGGCCCTCTCCGCCGCCGTGACCAGGCCGGATTACCCGGTCTTGCTGAACCGCCACTCGATCCTCGAGTACCACAACTGGTGGGCCGACAAGCGGAAGCGGAAACGCATGCGTGCCCGCCTGCAGGTCCTGGGATTGAACGGCCTGGTCATCGGGCACGATCCGGACGCGCTCGGCCTCCGCGGGACCATCGGGATCGATCGCGACGGATGGCTGATGAAGCTCGACACTGGCATGAAGACCCTCGAGTCGCACGGAATGCTGCTCGAGTGCGAGGTGGCCGCCCTGGTCCGGGGGACTGAGCTGCGCATGTTGAACGACGAGTCGCCGACCTGTCGCGCGCTGGCGCCGGATGGTTCGCCGCGACCCCTCGCCCAGCGGTGAAAAAGTCTGACGACTGCCCGCGTGGCGGCTCAGGCCACGTCGCGGTTGATCCGCGCCACCTGCTGCGTGATCCGCGCGATCCGCCGCCGCAACACCGCCGGCTCCAGCACCCGGACCTCGGTGCCGAATCCCAGCACCCAGCTGATCAGCTCGGGGCAGAGCCGGACGCGCAGGCGGACATGGACCCGGCCGCCGCGGACGAACGCTTCCTGCGAGCGGTGCCAGCGATGGCTGCGCACGAACGTCGTCCAGCGCGGCGCCAGGCTCACCTCGATGTTGCTCACGGGATACTTCTCGTCGACGAAGATCCCGAAGCTGTCGGCGAAGACCCGCTCCGGATCGTAGCTGTCCTTGTCGGGGTACTGGAACGTCCCTCCCACCGCCTCCGCCGCCTCGATCCGGGAGAAGCGATAGGGATGCGCCGGCTGCCCGCGGGGACGGCCGATCACGTACAGCTGGTGGTCGTAGACGGCGAGCGAGAGCGGCTCGATGCGCACCGAGCGGCGCGCTCCCATGAAGTCGCGGTACCGGATCTGCAGCCCGTGCCGGCGCTGGAGCGCGTCGACCACCTCCTCCAACACCTCCTGCTTCTCGGGGAGCGACTTCTCGCCGCCGCGGCTGATGAAGACGAACTGGCGGCGGGAATCCTGGAACCGCTCGGGATGGACCGCCTGCCGGCTGACGTACTGCACCAGGTCGTGCATGCCCTGCTCGTAGCTGGTCCCCTCGAAGAGGCGGGCCATGCTCGCTCCCACGCAGGCGGCGATCATGGTCGCCACCGGCACCCGCTCCGCGCCGCCGCTGACCTTGGAGCGGTCGATGCGGATGTGCATCCGCCCCCGCCGCTTCTCCCGGACCAGCGGGACGTGCCGGCCGATGGCCTCGAGCTGCCGGTCGACCGCCGCGACGCGGACGCCGAGCAAGGAGGTGATCTCCGCCCGCGTCAGCTCCCGTCCCGAGAGCAGATTGGAGATCAGCCGCGCGGTCCGTTGGATCGAGCTGAGACGCCCCAATTCCGAGTGCGGTGCCATGATCCTTGGAGGATCCTGCGATCCCCACAGGATCTCAAGTGGCGAGAGCGGTCCACTCGGCATTGCGGCTTCCGCGGGGCAGGCGCAAACCTCTCTTCCCAAGGACGCGCGACGCTCAACGCAATGCGGCGAACCGGCGGAGCGGGTCCGAACACTGGAAGGATGCAGGCCGTGGCGAAGCTCAATTTCTGGATCCGTCCCGCACTCATCGTCGCCCTCTGGATCGTGGCGGCGGCGTTCACCTTGTCGGAGCTGGCAACCGCCGTGCCCTTGATCACGAGTCTTTCGGACCCGGCTCGCGCCCAGCCGGCCGCCCGCAGGCTGCGAGCGCGAACCGTTCCCACCGTCCGCACCGCGGCCGTCGAGCGATGATCGGGATCAGGGTGCACCGCAGGAGCAGGCAGCGGGTACGCGCTCGCGCGAGCGCCGGCAGCGCTCCTCTCCCGCGGTGCAGCGACCGGCAAGCTCCGCGTCGCCGGGATGACGAGCCGCGATGCCGCAGATGCGGTGCGACAGGTCGCAGATCTGCTCGACGAGGTCGCAGACCTCGACGCAATCCGGAGGCGCTGCTGTCGAGGTGAGGACCGAAAGGCGCTGCTCCAACTGGGCGGCGCGCAGATCCCCGGAGAGGGCGGTTTCCTCGTCGTCCGTCGCCCGCCGGCGCACATCGACTGCCTGAGAGCATGCGAGGACGATCACCCCGACGCAGATCAGTCTTCGTCTCATCGCTCGCCTCCGTCTCCGAGCGCCTGTTCCAGAAGCGTCCCGGCGATCGATTGCGCCTTCTCGTAATCCCGCGCGGCCTCGGAGTCGCGGCCCAACGCTTCGTCAGCGCGTCCACGGACGGTGCGCAAGGCAGCGGCAAAGACGTCGGGCTCCTCACCCAGGGCGAGGCCGGCGTCCGCATCCCGCAAGGCCTGCTCCGCCTTGCCTTGGGCGAGCGCGAGACGAGCCAGCCGCGCGTATGCATCCTGGAGCACGGACCGCCCGTCCGCCGCCGCGACATCCTCCGGCACGGGCCGCGAAACCAGGCCGCGGAGGACACCCTCCGCGCCGGCGAGATCGCGCTCCCGCAGGCGCGCGTCGGCTGCCGCGTGCGCGCGCCGCGCTTCGCCGATCCATCGTGTGGACCCATCCCCGCATCCGCTGAGCAGGCCGGCGGCGAGCAACAGCAGCAGCATCTTCATCGGCGGCTTCCATATGCGCGCTCGAGCGCGCCGAAGACCTGCTCGCGGTAGGCGGACATCTCGGAATCGAGCTGGCCCATCGCCTCGGCCCCATCGGGCCGCGCGGCCGCGAGCTGCGCCCGCAACAGCTCCGGCCTGGGAGCGGGAAGCGTCGCGGGCTGCCTCGGCCGGAGCGCGATGACCAGGAGGGCTGCCGCAGCCGCCGCCAGCCCGGCGACGACAGCTCGCGCAACGCTCCGCCGGGGCATCCGCCACGCCCGATTCAGGATCGCCTGCGCCCGCAGATCGTTCAGGGGGCGCGCCGAGGCCTGCAAAAGATACGCGGCCGCCAGCGCGTCCTCTATCGCGTCGCTCCCGGGCTCCCGCCGGCCTTCGAGCGCTCGCGCGAGCGACTCCGCTTCCGCGAGCTCCGCCTCGCTCGGGGGTTTCTCTTCGCCGATCATGGCTCCTCCCGCATCCCGTGCTCCTCTACCCACGCCTCGCGAAACGCGCGCAGCGCGCGCAGCAGCAGCACGTCGAAGGTCCCGATGCTCGCCTCCATTCGCGCCGCGCACTCCGCCCGCGGCAGGTCCTCGAGCATCCGCAGCTCGATGGCGCGCCGGTAGCGCGCTGGGAGCCGACGAAGCACCCGGTCCACCGCGGCCCGCAGCCGCCGGCCATCGATGCGCCGCTCGGCCTCCGGCGCCGCGGTCTCGCGCAGCGGGGCGATCAGCGACTCGAAGCTCGCCAGCGCCCTGCCGGTTCGGGCCCGATGTCGGTAGTGGTCCGTCGCCTTGTTCATGGCGATTCTCGCCAGCCAGCCGAAGATGGACCCGCCCTGCGGGCGGTAGTCGCCGAGCTTCTCCAGCGCCGCCCTGAACGTCTCCGCCAGCGCTTCCTCCGCGGCTGCGGCGCTGCCCAGGCGGGGGAGCAGGACGTCCGCATAGAGCGGTGGCGCGAAGGCGGCGTAGAGCTCGCCGAAGGCGGCCCGGTTCCCTCGCCGGATCCGCTCCAGGCACCGCAGCTCCCAGGCGATCTTCTCGTCAGGGCCGTCGTTGGCCAAGCGCACTCCGTGCAACGCGCAACGCAGGCCGGCGCTTACACCGCGGCCCGCATCCGGGGACAGTGTAAGCGGGCGCCTCGCAGGCGCGTTGACTCGAGCGAGGAGGGGCCATGACGCGAAGGGTAGCAGGGCTCTTGTTGCTGGCCGGCGCCGGACTGGTCCAGGCGGGTTGCTCGCACGCTCCGCTGGTATCGCCGGCGATGCACGCTATCGATCTCCCCGCTCCCACCGCATTGGGCGACGACCATTTCCGGCGCGATCGACCCGCCGGCTTGAGTGAGGAAGCCCTCAAGGCCATCCTCGATGCGCCGGTCTCTCTCGACGAGACCCAGCGGCTGGGCGTCTTGCCGGTCACGGACGCGTACCGCCCCGAGATGGCGCTGCCGCTGCCTCCCGTGCCGGCCGAGTTGACGCGCTCGCTCGACGCGGCAGGGCTCTTCCAGGCGACTTCCGAAGTCTCGACGGATTGGCCCGTGGACGGCGACCTCCCCGGCTTGCGCGAGTTGGCGGCGCGGTACCGCTCCGGCTACTTGCTCCTCTACCGGCACCGCTTCGTGGATCAGAGCTACGCGAACGCCTGGGCCTGGCTCTATCCCACTCTCATCGGCGCCCTCCTCGCTCCCTCACGCACGCTGGAGACGGCGGGAGTGCTGGAGGCCACGTTGTTCGACGTCCGCACTGGCACCATCCTCTTCACCGTCTATGAACGGGTGCGCGCCCGCTCGGACGAGACGCCCTGGGGCGACGACCGCAAGCTGCGCTCGATGAAGCTGCGGCTGCTGGAAGAGGCCGCCGGCAAGCTCGCCGAACAAGTCGTCTCCAAGGCGCGCCACCTGATCGCGATGCGCCGCCGATCGGCCGCGCCCGGGCCGGTCTCGTCAGCGTTCGACCCAGGGAGAAGCGCGGGGCCACCAGCGGCGGACGCCGCCGCAGTAGCGCATTCGCCGCGCAGCATAGCCGGCTACCCGCTCTGAGCGTCGCGAAGCAGGATCTGCCGGATGAGCGGGATCGGCAGCGGCCCCTGGGTGACGAAGGCGTCGTGGAACTGCCGCAGCGTGGCGCGCTTCTTCGCCATGTACTCGCTCGCCAGGTCCTGGATCTCCAGCTTTCCCAGCGTGTAGTACAGGTACGTCGGGTTGTACGCGCCGCGGCGCGCTTCCTCGTACGCGTTGGCCGGCTCCTGGAAGCCCTGCTCGACGAAGAGCGCCGCCCCTTGCTCCACCGTCCATCCCGCGGTGTGCAGCTGGATGCCGACCACGTAGCGGCAATCGCGCAACAGCGCCTCCTGGAGCTGCGCAAGGCGCACCTTCGGGTTGCCGTTGCCGAAGCCGCGATCCACCGCCATCTGCTCGGCGTAGTGGGCCCAGCCTTCCGAGTTCGAGGAGGAGCGCGCCAGCTTGCGCGTCTTGGTGGGGAAGCGCGGCGCGTAGAGGAACTGGAGGTAGTGGCCGGGATACGCCTCGTGCACGTTGATCATCCCCACCACCCAGGGATTGTAGAGGCGGAGGTGCTCCTCCTTGTGCTTCGCGTCCCACTCCGGCTCCACCGGCGTGACGTAATAGAACGCCTCCGTCGCCTTGCGCTCGTACGGCCCCGGCGTGTCCATGGACGCGAAGCTGCCGGAGCGCGCGTACGGCGGCGTGGGCGCGACCTTGACGCGGACTTCCGAAGGGACGGTGACGATCTCCTTGTCGACGATGAACTGCCGCGCGGCTTCGACGGAGCGCGCGACGGACGGAATCAGGTCCTCGGCGGTGGGGTGGTCGTCCGAGAGCGACTTCATCACCTCGGCGGCGGAGCGGGTGGGATCGATCTGCCGAGCCGTTTCCAGGAACGCCGCGTGGTCCTTGGCCAGCTGCGCCTGACCGCGGGCGAGCAGATCGGGCAGGGGCATCGTCACCATCTCCTCGGCCTTCAGCTTGGCGAGGAAGGTGTCCGCGCCGATGGCGTAGCTGCCGCGGGAGCGCGGCGCCAGGTCCTTCTGCAGCCAGTCAGAGAATTCGCGCGCCGAAGCCAGGGCCGCCGCGTGCGCCTGCTCGAACTGGGCCAGCAGCGCGGCGTCGCCTCCGGCTGACTCCTTC
>WNFT01002907.1_pt1 | contig 14734 bp, 12 predicted proteins | sample 5400191 | NCBI WGS metagenome assembly WNFT01 (sample SAMN13153359, study PRJNA577476) | soil metagenome | isolation source: 80 cm saprolite under Madrone tree | place: USA:California | collected 2016-06-14 | reverse complement strand
TCTACGGCAGTGAAATGCTCGATTTCGTGGTGGACGAAGGCGTGCAGATCTTCGGCGGCTACGGTTTCCACGAAGAGTATCCGGTGTGCCGCGCGTACCGCGATTCGCGCATCAACCGCATCTTCGAAGGCACCAACGAAATCAACCGCATGCTCATCATCCAGATGCTCATGAAGCGCGCCATGGGCGGGCAACTCCCGCTGATCCCAGCGGCCATGAAGCTGGCCGATGAAATCCTCGCCGGGCCGTCCTTCGAAGAAGCTCCGGAAGGCGTTCTAGCCGCCGAATCGCGCATCGTTGCCAATGCCAAGAAAATGTTCCTGCAAGCGGCCGGCGGCGCCCTCCAGAAATTCCGCGAAAAGCTGGCCGACGAGCAGGAACTGATCGGCGCTCTTTCAAACGTGGTGATGGAAATCTACGCGATAGAGTCCTGCTTGCTGCGCGCGCAAAAAGCCGCCGCCGCGAAGGGCGAATCCGCATCGCAGACCATGATCGATGCCGCGCGCGTATTCATCAGCGACGCTGCCGAGCGCGTCGAGCACGAAGCCAAACGCGCCATCGCGGCCATTCACGAAGGCGACATGCTGACCACTCAGATGGCCGTCTTGAAGCGCTTCGCCAAGCGTGCACCAGTGGATACCATCGCCCTGCGCCGCCGCGTGGCCGGCGCCGTTCAGGCTCAGGACCGCTATCCGCTCGAAGGCCGCTGAGCCCGTTCCAACAGAGCAATCATCGGCTGACTCCCGGATGCCGGGCGTTTAGTCTTCGGTACGTCTACCCGGCGATTTTTTGCCCCCCCAGACGCGCCTCCTCCTAAACTGAAAGTAAGCTACGAATCACGACGGCACACCGAAGGAGAGCGTGGGATGCCCCGGAAGTGCCTCATTGTCGCGCTAGTTGTCGTCACCTTGCACGTTTGCATCGCGCTGACGCTGCGCACCTCCACGCTCGGATCTTTTCTAGCCAACATGCTGCAAAACTTCGCTTGCGGCTTTGCCGTGGTGATGGCCTTTGCGGCGTACCGCCGGGGACACGGCCTGAGCCGCCCTTTCTGGCTGCTGTTCGCCGCGGGCATCGCCATGTGGGGAATCGCGAATTTAGGCTGGACGTACTACGAAGTGGTGCTCCACAGCGAGCCTCCCACGGGCTCCTTCGTGCGGTTTCTATTTGGCTTGCAAGCCGTACCCTTCGCGATGGCTCTCTTCCTGGACCAGGAAAAGGATTCTCCCCGGCTCGACGTGGAGTCAATTCTCGACTTCATCCAGATTGCCATCGTTTTCTTTTTTATCTTTGTCAGCTTCTATTATCTCCCTGCCCATCACATTAGCGACCGGGAAGCCTTGCTGCGGGAGACCCGCGTGGAAACGGGAGAAAACCTGTTCTTGGTGATTCTCGCTGCCATTCAAGCGCTGCGCGCGCGTCTTCCGCATATCCGCAAACTCTTTGCCGGCCTGTCCTTGTATGTGCTTTTCTACACGTTGTGTGCAGCTCGCGCGGACTATGTGCAGAGCGCCGAGCAGATCCCCGCCGGAACCTTACTCGACCTAGCTTGGACTCTTCCCCTTCTCGCCGCCGCCGTGTGGGCGGCCCGCTGGCAGCCTCCGGCTGCCATGGCAATTTCTCCTCAGCGCAAGCGAGAAACTTTCACACATCTGATGCTCACCAACGCAACCCTTGCCGTTGCGCCATTGCTCGTTCTCCTGCAGGTTGCACAGTTTGGCTCCGAATGGCGCGTCGTGCGTTTCTCGCTGCTTGCCGTTTCCATTGTCTGCTTCGCCGCGCGCCTCGGGATCAGCCAATTTCATGAGGCAAAGAGTGCCGACGCCGTGCAGACGCACACTTTGGCTATGGAGTCGGCCATCAATGGCATGGCCATTCTCGACCCCCAGGGGCGCTACATCTACGTCAACCCTGCGTACGCAAACATGATGGGGTATCCGAATCCCGGACCGTTTATCGGGAAACGGTGGGACAAGATGTCCAATCCCCAGGATGTGACACCCGTGCAGGCCAATATTCGCGAGGGCTTGCAGGATCACGGCAAGTGGCTCGGTCCGATCACCGTGCACCACAAAGACGGAACGGCCGTCCCCTTGGAAATGGCCATTACTGCCTTGCCCGGTGGCGGCACCATCTGCGTTACGCGCGACATCACGGAGAGAGTAAGCGCGCAGCGCGCTCGTGACGAAGCCGAAATCAAATATCGCTTGCTCGTCGAGCAGGTCGCAGCCATCAGCTACATCGCGGAACTCGGCGTTCATGGCCAATGGTTCTACGTCAGCCCGCAAATCCAATCGATTTTGGGCTACTCCGCGGACGAATGGCTTTCGACTTCGAGAAACTGGATCAATCACGTTCATCCCGAAGACCACCCTATCGTGCATGCTGCGGAAGAAAGTTGCCAGCGAGGCCAACCCTTCCAGGCTGAATATCGCATCACTCGCAAGGACGGTGAAGTCATTTGGGTGAGCGACTCGGCGGTGGTGGTACGCGGCAGTGATAGTCATCCCGTGATGGAAGGGCTGATCGTCGATATCACCGACCGGAAGGTCCTCGAAGACCAGTTGCAGCAGGCCCGCAAGATCGAGGCAGTGGGCAGGCTCGCCGGAGGCGTCGCGCACGATTTCAATAATCTTCTGACCATTATCAAGGGTTACGTCGAGATGGCCATGCAGCGCTCTCTGGACCGGCCGGAGTTGCACAGCGACATCCGGCACATCGAAGAAGCTGCCGATCGCGCTGTCACTCTGGTTCGCCAGTTGCTGGCCTTCAGCCGCAAACAGGTTCTGCGGCCGAAAGTCCTCGACCTCAACACCATCGTCGTCAATCTCGACCAGCTCCTGCGCCGATTGATGCCGCAAAACATCGAGATGAAAACATTTGTCTCGAAAGAAACCGGCACGATCAAGGCCGATCCAGGCCAGATCGAACAGGTCATCATGAACCTGGTCGTGAATGCGCGCGATGCCTTGCCCGACGGCGGCCACATCCTCATTGAAACCAGCAACGTCGATCTCGGCTCCGCGTACACACGCGATCATGCTGTGGTCGCTCCGGGGCCATACGTCTTGCTCGCGGTCTCGGACACCGGCATTGGCATGTCGGCCGACACGGTCGCCCACATCTTCGAGCCTTTTTACACCACCAAGGAAAGCGGCCGTGGCACAGGCCTCGGCCTGTCGACGGTCTACGGCATTGTGAAACAGAGCGGCGGCTACGTCTGGGTGTACAGCGAACTCGGAAAGGGCACCACCTTCAAGGTTTATCTACCGCGCGTCACAGATGCCGTCCAGGTTTCGCCACCAGAAACGCCCGCCTCCACCACGCAAAGGGGCCACGAAACCATCCTGCTTGTCGAAGACGAAGACGATGTGCGTGAGTTGACACAGATGGTTCTCAGCAAGGGAGGCTACAATGTGATCGAAGCTCATTCGCCGGCGGAGGCGGAGCGCTTGGCGGGTCACGGCGGCCCCGAAATCCACCTTCTGCTGACCGACTTGGTCATGCCAGGTATCAGCGGACGCGAACTGGCCAAGCGGCTGACCGCGCGTTTCCCCCATCTGCGAGTCTTGTTCATGTCCGGCTACACCTACAATGTAATCGCGCAAAACGGCACGCTTGAGGAAGGAATCTCTTTCCTGCAAAAGCCCTTTACACCCCAACTGCTCATGGAAAAAGTACGAGAGGCGCTGGATCGTCCCGTTTCCGTAAAATAAAAAACGCGCATCGCGACAGCCCTACTGCTTTCCCGCCAGTGAAACCGTCTTCCCCATTGCCGCCGACTGTCTCGCGGCGTCGAGTATTTCCGTCACAATCACGTTCGTCTCCAGCGAAGACTGCCCCTCCGGTTTCAGGCCTCCCAAAACCACTGCGCGCAAATAGGAAACCGAGTCTTCCTTCATCTTCTCCAATGGCTTGGCGTCCGTCAGCAGCTCCTCATTCTCCGGCAGCCGCACGCGCACCGCGTCACCCCCGACCGTAATGGCATAGCCCTTCTGCCCATACACTTCCATATCTTTTCGCGAGAACGGCCAGTTCCAGGAAGCTTGCACAATCGCCTGCGCGTTGGGATACGTCAGTATGATGGTCGCTTCATCATCCACTCGCGGATAAACTTCCGGCTTGATGCGCTGCGTCACGGCAGTCACCGAATCCGGCCTGCGGCCATCCATCAGCCAGGTCGCGAGGTCCGCGCCATAGCAGCCGAAGTCAAAGAGCGCACCAGCGCCATTTAATTTTGGATCGGTCAGCCACGCAAGAAATTCCGGCCCGACTCCGATTTCTTTCGGGCCCTGATGACCGTCATGCACTGCAATCTTTCGAATCCCCCCGAGCGCTTTTTCGTGCACCAAGTCGTAAGCGGCCTGATTGCTGCGATACCAGGTCGTCTCGTAATTCACCAAAACCTGAATCTTTCCTGCTCGTGCCGCTTTCTCAATCGCCCGTGCATCTTCAAGGCTCACCGCCAGCGGCTTTTCCATCATCACCGGAACGCCATACCGCGCGCAGATCTCCACCACGCGCCGATGATCGTACGTATTGGTATACGCCAGCACCGCTTGAGGATGCGTCGCTTTCAGCATCTCCTCCAGGTCGGTATAGAAAAGATTCGGCGCCAAGCCATACCTTTTTTCAAATTGTGCAACCAGTTGTCCGTCGCCCTCGGCAATTCCGACGACTTGCAGATCCGCCCTTTTTTGAAACTGGTCGAAGAATCCGAATGCATGGCCGTGCACCAGGCCCGCAAGCCCCACGCGCAACGGCGCTCCTTCTTTCGTCGCGGGGTTCACCTGTCCGCGGGAATCAGCGCTCGCGCCCGCGAATAACACGGCGAGCAACAAGAAAAGCGCCGTGAACGAAATTCGTCGCATAGTCCTAGTCCTCCTCAAGCCCCTGGCTTTCTCTCAGGAAGTGGTTGCCTGGCCCTGGCTTCGGCGGCTGGCGCGCAATCGCATGAAGAGGTAGATCGATCCGGCAAAAAGCAGTGGCGAAGAATAGAACCCCGGCGCGGGACGCGAAATGTGAATCGAAGAGGCCGTGCGCCCAAAGATAGTGGCCAGCGTGTGGCCCGTTCCGTTCAGCAGGTGAACAGTGGCGTAGAAATAAGCCAACGGCCGCAGCCACCACGCGTTTCGAAACGCAAACGGCGTCAGCAATAGTAGAACGATATTTGCAACGATGAGCCCCGTCAGCCAATCGCGGAATTCGAACGGCGGCATCGGAAACCACTTGTATTGGCTGCGCATCGCCAGAACAGTGGCGTTATAAATCGGCAGAAAGCCTGTCAACGCCTCGTCCGCCACATGCGCGCAAAACGCCAGGCACAGCAACAACCACGCCAGCCCAAAATTGCTTCGCTCGCCGGATTCGCTCCCCGAGCCCATGCGCTGGATTCTACCTCAATTGCCCCCGCGTGAAGCCGTTAGTGGAAAGTAATAGATAACCGCCGGACTGATTGCTCCCTCGGGCAGCGGCGCGGTAATATGAAATGGTGAATTTTGAATGGGATCCGGGCAAGGCTAGACGGAATCGCCGGAAGCACCGGGTTTCATTCCAAGAGGCCGCGACCGTATTTGGTGATCCTTTGGCGGTAACGTACTCCAGACCCGGATCATTCCGCATCGGAACAGCGCTTTATCACCGTTGGAATGTCGAGGGCGGGCCGGGTTTTGCTCGTTGCCCATGTGGACCGCAACGAGAACATCAGGATTATAAGCGTCCGTAAGACAACGCAGCGCGAACGAAAACATTATGAAGAAAAAGACTGAGAAACGAGAGCGGCGCGACGAGCTTCGCCGAGAGTACGACCTGTCTAAATTGAAAGGTGCCATCCGCGGGAAATATACCGCGCGCTATCGAGCAGGAACAAATCTCGTACTCCTTTCACCGGACGTCGCTGCCTATTTCCCTGACGAGCAATCCGTCAATACGGCCTTGCGCACCTTGATTCACGTCGCGAAGGGACCTCTCCGCCGTGCGCACTGAACACGCCCCCCCGAACTAGGAAGAAGACAAAGTTACAAGCCGCTTCCTTTGAGAAACCAAACTCCAAAGACTGCACCAGCCAATTTAGGAGCCCAGCCCCCGGGACCTGGACGCGGGATACTGGCCGATAGGCCGGTGCTGGGAAGGAACGCACGCAGCAAATGCGCAGGGACTCCTTCTACGGGACTCGGTACGATTTAGGGAAGGTAAGGGATACCCATAGTTCGGAGTCGATCTGTAAGTTTCGACCAGTGAAGGGGCCAACCAGCCATCTCATCCCATTCACCCCAAGGGTGCCCTTTTGGAGGTGTGAATTGTTCAATTCTCAGGTGCATCGGAATCTCTGGGTTGTTTTGGCAGCAGCAGCCGTTTTGACAGCAGCGGGCTGCTCGAAGTCGGCCACGGACGAACCTGCCGCAGCAGCAAAACCAGCGAAACCTGCCGTAGCAGCAAAACCGGCCGTCGTAGCCAAAGCAGCGGAGTCGGCGACAATGATCACCTTGCCGAAAGGCACGGCGATCAGCGCGGCAGCAAGACAAACCCTAGCCACCGACAAGAACAAGGTCGGTGACACGTTTGCCGCCAGTCTCACCGCCCCGATTCAGGTAGATGGAAAGACCGTGATTCCCAAGGGCGCCCAAGTAACCTGCCGCATCGTCAAGGTCAAAAAGAACGAAATAAAGGTCACGCTCGCTTCGGTGGAAATCCACGGGAAATCCTACCCGCTGGACAGCAATTCGATCGTCGGACCGAAGAGCCAGCCCAAAGCCAATACCAAGGATGCGGCTAAGGCCAAGGCCAACAAGGACGTAACCCTACTTGCTGCCAAGAGTAAGTTGACGTTCAAGCTCGCCAAGCCCGCCACCATCCCGGTGAAAGGGTAACAAGGATAGCCGGGTAGTCTTTAGCCGCCGAACCCCAGCCATCGCAAGCTGACTGGGTTCGGCGGTTTTTTGTTCCATTCCCGAAGCCTGGCGCTTGCCTTTGATCTGGGGATTGCGTATTGTCGAAACGGCGAGAAATTCGATGAATCTGGAACGACTCAATCGAATCACAGTGGAAGCTGGCAAGTGCGGGGGCCGACCCTGCATCCGTGGCCTGCGCATCCGCGTAACCGATGTCCTCGAACTGCTCGGGGCGGGAGCCTCTTTCGAGGAAATCCTGGCGGATTACCCGTTCCTCGAGCGCGAAGACATCCTTGCGGCACTGGACTACGCCGCCTACCAGACTGACCACGTCGTGCTTCCGGCGTCGTGAAATTCCTGGTCGATAACCAGTTACCTACAGCCCTAGCTCAATACTTGCGCAAACGCGGATTCGATTGCCAGCACGTGTTGGAAGCCGACTTGGCGGACGCTCTGGACAACGACATTTGCCGGTACGCCGAGGTCGAAGAGCGCATCATTATCAGTAAGGATGAAGACTTTTTTTATTTCGCCAAGCAGCGCGGAGCGAAGATCAGAGTCATCTGGGTCCGCCTAGGCAATTGCCGTACTCAGGCATTATTGGCGGCTTTCGAGCGTTCTTGGCAAAATGTCGAATCCTGCCTCAAGGCTGGCGACCGAATTATTGAGATTCGCTAGACATGCGTATGATGCAAGGAAAAAAGAATATCAAATGCCTGTCCCACCCGCCTCCATCTTCTTCTTTTGTTCGGGGTATCTTTCGATGAGTTCGATGAGTTGCATTGGTGTTGTGATGTCGCCCAAGGCCCTCGCAAAGAAACCGCCCAGAAGTATTTGCTCGGTCCCATCTTGAAACTGAGCGCAAACAGCGCGAGCGTTTGGAGAGCCAGGAATCACGGCCGAGAACTTGGCGAAACGGCCGCCTGGGTCGCTGGAGATCCACTTCAGCTGGATATTGTGAGAGGCCGCAAGCTCAAAGAATTTCTGGAAGTCGAACTGCGCAAATACCTTGATCCTGCCCATCAATACCTCAAATGCATATTCTGGCTTCAACCAAAGATACAAAGGTGTGCCCCATTTGGCCCTCAGGTTGAAGTCGATAAGGTCCAGGAACGGTGGAATCCTCCACATCGCGTGGAGCTCTTCTTCTCTGTGGGCTGAGTCGGCCAAGAGGCAGGGCTGCCCCGGTCTTGCCATATGGTAGTAAGAGTGATAGACGAGACCCATGTTCGTTGCCCGGATATGTTCGCTCTTTACAGCCAGTAACCTGAGGCAACCGTCGACGATTGCAACGTCGGCGCCTTTCTGTATTGCGCCCTCGCAGACCTTGTTAACAGCTTCCGCATAGTTATCTACATCAATTGGGTCCGGAAAAAGACGGATTGTCTCGTTGAACTGTGGGTCGATGCCTTTGTCGCTCTCTATGATTTTTTTGGCCTGGTTAAGTCGCTTGCGTTGGCAGACCATCCTAAGCGCTTGCTTCGGAGCCTTCTCACCGAGAGTTGCCCCAATATCTTTAAGGTCGTCTTCTGTGAGCGCCCACTGTTTCTGGTCTAGAATTCCAGAAAGTAGTTCATTTACGCGCCCCTCCTTTAGCTCGATTACCTTCCACAGCGAACTAGATTCGCCGGTCAGGTCGATCTCGATTAAGTCGCCGAGGTGCGCAAAGGTAGTCATATCGACCACCAGACTAAATCGCATCCTCTCTTCGCCATTACGTTCAACAGCGAACCGGAGCGTTTCAGAAAGTGCTGCCGGGTCGATTCTCTGGAGATCTTTATGCACGATCAAGCGCTTCAGAATCCAAGTTTGATTGCGAATCATCGTGCAAAGGATCGAATCAATGATTCTTCTAAGAATTAGTTGCCTCGTCTGGATGATTCGAATCAGCTCAATTTTGGCGTCTGCCCGGCTGTCTCTCGTGCGGCGGAGTTCGCGGAGTTCGATTTCCGCTTTTCGACATCTTGTCTCAAGTTCGATGAGGGTTAGTCCGATTTGCCGCTGAGCTAGGTCATAGCCATAGTGGCACCCTCGCATGAAACGACGTCGCTTTGAAGCGTCTTCTACTGTCCGTTATCTTGCCCCCGGTCGATTCCAGGGCCTGGAGACCTGTTGAGAAAGCGAGAGTTGTCAATCGCCTAAGGAGGGGCTCGAACTCCGGTAGGTCTGGATGGTCAACCTTCACGATTCAATTCTAAAACCCTCAGGTTCGTTAGGGAATAGGTGCGGCGGGTGGGGCGACCTCCCGATTGCCCAAGGTATTCCCGGAAGACTGTCCCTGCGCCACACGCCTCTGTCAAATCCACTTTAAGCAGCCTACTCCTACTGTGCAGCCGCAGCCTCACCACGGCTTTCCACCAGAAACACATGGAAGTCCGTGGCCACAGCTTTGGCGCCAAGCTGCCGCATCATCAGGGCGATTTGTCCCCGGTGGTAAGTGGAATGGTTCGCCAGATGCTGCATCAGGTTCGCCAAGCTTGCTTGTGTTGTGCGAAAAGGAAGCATTTTGCCCAAGGATTCGTTGGTCACGCCATTCACGAAATCCGCCTGTTCTTTTTCAACTTCCGCCCACTTTCGCCGGACCGCAGCAACGTTGGGAAACGCCTCCGGATGGAACAGGGCTTCCCGTCGCTTTCTCAGCTCAGTGGTGAAGACAGCGCTAAGGGTCGGCTCCTTCCAATACGCCAGCCAGCCCCACTCGCCGGCGATGATGTGTACGAGCGTGTCTCGCACGGAGCGAAAGCTGCCCCCCAGATCGCGCGTGAACTGCTCATCGCTCAGCCCGGAGACCGCCTGCAAAACCCGGCTGTTAGCCCAGCGGTCGTATTCATAGAGCAGCCGAATGTCATCCTTATTCATTCTGGCAGGCGCCTGACCTTTTACCTCCGGCGGAATCTTACCTCGCCCCGCAGCGTCCGACAAAACTGGTGATGTCTAAATCTCTGTCACCTTGGATGATTGACACCATACTCTCAAAAAGACAAACGCGTAAGTCTTGTGTTTTCTGTCACCACTTACAGCCGGGTACCGCTCCCTGCGGTTTTCAGAGGGCAAATCTCGCACGTGCAAATCGCCAACCCGCGTCCCTTCAACATCTTCCGCGGTCATTCGAATTACACACTAAATAAACATTGACAGCCAGTACTATTTGTGTTATAGTGGTCTTGTTGTTTCACAGTGGCGGAGAAAGGAGCGCCTCCCTTTGTCCGCTGCACCTCTATCCCCGCGCCTCTCCACCCGTCCCCCGCTGGCGCTAACGCTTCCCCGCCATTTTCCATTTTCGCCCTACCGTTCTCCTTTTTTGCCGAACTCCTTTAGAATCAACACTTACATAAACGCCCATTTTGCTCGATTCTGGTGCCACCTAAGTCCCTTTAGAATGAACACTTCCAAAAGTGTATCAAAACAAAGGACTTTATCTACGTTTAGAATGAACACTTATGAAAAAAGGGGGGAGGGGGGGCCAGTTATTGTTAACCAGATTTCCGCGGAGGAAATCTGTCCTGCTTGCCCCGACCTTGTCGGGGCCTTAATTCCGATTCTTTGTCCCGACTTTCAACTTTCGACTGTCAACTTTCAACATCCTCTAGGGCTTCGTCGAAGGATCCGCGGGCGTCTCAGCCGCACCCTTGGGGTTGGCGATCGTGGACAGCGTCTCAACGTTGAATTTCTTGTAATCCCAATACCGCGTCACGATGCTGGCCTTGATCCCTTTCACCAGCAGGAACCGTACTCCGATGTGCGCTTCCATATAGGTCGGCAGCCACACCTCGTCGTTCACGAACCCCTGCTCGTAAACGATGCTGGTGCCCCTCTGCAGATTCGCCAGCAAGCCGCCGGCAATTTTCATGTCGCCGGTGAAATACGCCTCCAGCCGCGCCACGTCGTGTGCTTTTTCGTCGACCCAAACGACGCCGGCGAGTTTCTGCGCCAGTTTTTCCACCAGCTTGTGCGGCTTGAACTCCGGATTCGGCTCGAAGTCGAAAACCAGCACGTCCTGCCCGCGAAAGCGCTCCCGCCTCGGATTCACAAATTGGCAAGCGCGCAGGAAAATCTCGATCCCCGGTTCGTCGCCTTCTTTGTCCTTCCCTTCTTCCTTGGCCTTCTCTTCTTTCGCTTCTTTCTTGGCCTGGCGCTTCTGGTGTTCCTCAATGCGTTTCTGGGTCTTCTCGTTTTCTTTTTTCTGTTCGGCGTCGCTCAGTGGCTTGCCGTCCTTTTTCACGAGCGTGGTAATCTCATCCCCGTTGAGATAGAAAAACGTGTACTCGTTGACTTCATGCTTTTTTGCTTTTCCGTCGCCCTCGAATTCCGTCTCTTCCTCCGATTGCGACCCCGCGTAGTTCTCTTTGAGCTTGTCGATGGCCTTCTGGTTGTCGTCAATCTCCTTAAAAAGCGCCTTCAGGTCCGGCAATTTCACTTGCGACTTGATCGGGAAATCAAACACGCGCTCGCCAATGGTTCCATTGATTACCGCTCGCGAGACCTCGATGTTGTATTTGTCGCTGCCCCGGTGCAGCTCGATCTTGTGCGGCAACTTCACGCCGTCCACGCTGCGGTAATCGTCATACAAAATCTCTTCCTCGATACCGCCGACCGTCGCCGCCTCTTTCGCGATCAGGTGCGTCTGCGCATCAAAAAATACTTGCCGCTTCACGCCAGTCGCCGTGGTAACTTCCAGTTGCACTGCATCCTTTCCGCGCACTTGCGCGTGTCCCTCCAGCGCCAGCGTGATTTTGCTTTTCTTGAGATTCAGCAAGCGCGAATTGTAATACAGGGCCGCCGCTTCCAGTTGCATTCCTTCAGGACCAACCAGCGTGCCAAGCTCGCCCGCCGGATTCTGATGCCACGCCGATTTCCCGTTGTAGGCCTCGATGACGTTCTTCTCGCCCACCAAGAGTTCCGAGTAGTACCGATTGGGCAGCTTGGTATCCAGCGTGTACGTTCCGCTCTTCCCGTCGTCACTCGTGAACGTCCCTTCGAGCGTCAGCGTCTGAATCCTGGACAGCGCTTTGCCGCCCCCCGCGGCTTTCACGTACTGTTCGACAATCTTCCTCGCCTCCTGTGCGCCAGCAGGACAGGCCCAGCCAGCGAGCATCAACGCAATGGGGATGGTGAACAGTCGTGTGCGCATGAGGATCATCTATATGAACGCAAGTCCACGCAAAATGTTTCGAGGAAAGTGGAAGGGCAACCTGGGAGACCAGCACCGTCAAACGAGATGTTTGAGCCTGGGTTTGTAGGGGCGCAGCCCGGCGTGGCGGGCTCCCCTACAGGCAAAAACCTAAAATGGGATTACTGCGCTTTAGGCCGCTTCGAGTACTTTTCGTACAGCCTGAGATGCCGGTTGTCCAACGACGTGAGCTGGCCGCGGATGAAGAGGTATTTGACGTCGGTGGTGAGCTCGAGCGGGTCACCATTAGTCACGATGACGTTGGCGAGTTTCCCCTGTTCGAGGGTTCCAACCTGATCGTCGAGGCCGAAAATGCGCGCGGGATAAATCGTGACGGCTTTGAGCGCTTCCTCGTACGGCAGGCCGTACGCAACGGCATTCGCCGCGTTTTGTCCCAGCCGCCGCGCGAAGGAATTATCGAAGCTGGCAAAGGCAAACTTCACGCCGGCAGCGGCCAGCTCCGCAGGCTGCGAAAGCATGCGGTCGTAAGGATCGTCCTCATCAGGCGGAAGCGAGAGCGACGGCCGTAGGATTACCGGGATGCCCTTCGAGCGCAGCAGATCCTTGACCTTGTAGGCCTCGGAGCCGCCGGCGAGGATCATTTTCAGCCGCTGCTTGTCGCAAAATTCCACTGCGTTGTGAATCTCGCGCGAGCGATCGGCAAAGACCAACAGCGGCAGTTCGCCGCGAACGACCGGAACGAGCGCTTCGAGCTTCAGGTCGCGATCGAATTTCGCCGGCGAGCTTTTCTCCATGACTTGGGCGTAGTGACGGGCGCGCTCCAGCCAGTCGGTGATTTCGTTTACTTGCTTGTCGTACTCCTGCTTGGCGTCGGTGTAAGGTTTTTCTTTACGCGAAAAAGTCACGAAGTCGAAAGTTTGCGTCTCGATCTGCGGCCAGTTGAGCACCATCGCCGCGCTCTTCTTAATGAGCATTTCCTCGATTTCCCATCCGGCAAGATGAATCGCGGATGCTTGCCCGCCGAGGATGCTGCCTCCGCCGCCGGAATCAAAGCCGCCGCTGCCCGGAACGGCAAGAACTTCCGTGATGCCCGCGGCGCGCGTGACGGGAATGTGCTCGCTTGAAGGAGACACGGCCGTAGCTGCGACCACGTCCGGGTTGTAATTTCCCGTCTCATTCGAATCGACGGTGGCGCTGACCGCGCCGATTTCGCGCAATCCCATCTGCGTGATTGCGTCGAACAATCCGGGATAAACTTGGAGTCCTTTTGCATCGATCACCTGAGCTCCGGCAGGAATCTCCAAGCCAGCCCCAACAGCCGCAATTTTTCCATCATGAATGATGAGCGTGCCGTCGTCGATGGTGCTCCCTGCGAGGGTGAAGATTTTCGCGTGCGTGATCGCATAGGTGGTTGGCGGCTGAGATTGAGCAGTAGCGTTCGAAGGGCTGAGGAGGTAAACGAAGTTAATCAGGTAAAGGAGGTGAAGCAGGCGACTGCGAATTGGGGCGTGGCTCACTGCGCACCTCCGGTCGGGCGGCCTGCGGCGGGCGACGCGAGATTCACCCACACATCAGTTTGTTTTGATTGCGGAGGCTTGGGTTTTTCTTCCGGCTTCTTTTCTTCCGGCCTTTTCACTTCGGGTGTCTTTTCGGCCGGTTTTTGCCCGGCGGGCGCAGCAGCGTCAGGTTTCTTTTCTTCCGGTTTTTTCTCCGCGGATTTTTTCAGTTTGTCGATGAGCGCTTTCTTTTCTTTTTCGCGTTCGGCGCGTTCGGCGATATCGCGCTGACGATCAAAATAGACGCGGCCGTCGATCAGGGTTTTCTGAACCACGGCATAGGCGCTCAGCGGATCGCGATTGTAAATCGCAAGGTCGGCGTCTTTGCCGACGTCAATGGTGCCCACGCGCTTGTCAATGCCGAGCTGCATCGCGGGATTCAGCGTGACCATCTTGAGCGCTTCGTCGTGCGATAGGCCGCCGAACTTCATGCTCTTGGCGGCTTCCTGATTCAAGTGCGTGGCTTCTTCGGCGCTGTCGGAATTGATGGAGACAACCACGCCGCGGCGGGTCATCAGCGCTGCGTTGTACGGAATCGCGTCGTAAGCTTCCACTTTGTAAGCCCACCAATCGGAAAAAGTGGAAGCGCCGACGCCGGCCGCGGCCAGTTCGTCGGCGATTTTGTAGCCTTCGAGAACGTGCTGAAAAGTGCGGACTTTGAAGCCGAATTCTTTCGCCACACGCAGCAGCATCAGGATTTCATCTTCCCGGTAGCAGTGCGAATGCACGTAGCGTTTGCCTTCCAGCACTTCGACGAGCGGTTCGAGGCGCAGATCGCGTCGCGGCGGAATTAGATTTTTCTCACCGGCCGTGGAGCGCTTGTTATATTCCTCCCATGCTTTCTTGTAATCGCGCGCTTCGACAAAGGCGCCGCGAATGGTCTCTTCCACGCCCATGCGGGTGGCCGGATAGCGCTTGGGCTGGCCGGGGATACTGAAGTTCGAACGTTTCACATTTTCGCCGAGGGCGAACTTGATGCCGGGAAGCGCACCTTCGAAGGGAAGCTTTGCGGCGGGCTGGCCCCAGCGCAGCTTGATGACCAGCGTTTGTCCACCGATAGAGTTAGCCGAGCCATGCAGAATGTTTGCCGAAGTCACGCCGCCAGCGAGATCGCGATAAATGTCGATATCGTCGGGATTCAAAATTTCCGCCATATT
>WNFT01002906.1_pt1 | contig 14735 bp, 12 predicted proteins | sample 5400191 | NCBI WGS metagenome assembly WNFT01 (sample SAMN13153359, study PRJNA577476) | soil metagenome | isolation source: 80 cm saprolite under Madrone tree | place: USA:California | collected 2016-06-14 | reverse complement strand
GGCAGCCAGCTTTCCTCGCGCATCCGCACGGAAGCCGACGAAGCGCATCACCGCAGGCGCGAGGTTGAGCGCCTCTACCAATTCAGCCGCAAACTCCTCGGCGAAGGCAATGTCATACAATTGATGAACGCCATCCCGGATTACATCGTGGAAAGCTTTGAAGCCGGGGCGGCCGCGCTGTTTCTTCCACAGAAGGACAAATTTTACCGCTCCGGATTCGGCGCGGCTCATCTCGATGAAGAGAAGATGAAACAGGCGTTCCTGCTTGATGAAATCTCTGCTGACACGCAGCAAGGCCAGCATTTTATTCCCATTCGCCTGGGCGTCCGCCCTATCGCCAGTCTCGGAATTTCAGGATCGCAGCTTTCTCGCCAATCGTTGGACGCCATCAGCACGCTGGTGGCGATTGCCATCGAGCGTGCGCGCGCCGTCGAGCAACTCGGTCAGACCGAAGCAGAGCGGCAAGGCGAGCAGCTCAAGTCCACGCTGCTGGATTCGATCACCCACGACTTTCGGACACCGCTGACTTCAATGAAAGCCGCGGTCAGCAGCCTGCTCTCTTCGCTTCCCTCCGACGCAACGCAAACCCACGAGCTTCTCTCCATCATTAACGAGGAGTGCGACCGCTTGAACCGTTTGGTCGAAGAAGCCGGTGAGATGGCCAAGCTCGAGGCTGGCGAAATCAGTCTGGACCTCGCGCCCGTGCCGGTAGAAGAAATCATCCAGCCGGCACTGGGACACTGCGGTGCTTCGCTCGGCGGGCGCCCGGTAGACGTGCGCATCGCCCCGGACCTGCCGCCGGTGCGCGCCGACCGCGAACGGGCCAAAGAAGCGCTAGTGCAATTGATTGACAATGCGAACCTCTATTCCGCGAAGGATCAGCCGATCACCATCACCGCCGAGCTGACCGGAGACACGATTACCACCAGCGTTGCCGACCGCGGTCCGGGAATCGATGAATTCGAGCAAACCATGATCTTCGACAAGTTTTATCGCGGCAAGGATCAGCGCTATTTGGTGCGCGGAACGGGGATGGGTTTGCCGATTGCCAAGGCGCTAATTGTCGCCCAGCAGGGGACCATGAGCGTCACCAGTCAGTTGGGCCATGGCTCGGTGTTCGCGTTTACGCTTCCGGTCGACCGCGGGCGGAAGGAGGGCCGTTGAACGCCGCGAATATTCTGGTGGTGGACGACGAACCGCAAATTCGCCGCGTCATGCGCGCAACTCTTAGTTCGCAGGGATATGTGATTAGCGAGGCCAAGACCGGCGAAGAAGCCCTCGACTCCTTTCGCAAGCGGCGGCCGGATTTGGTACTGCTGGATGTGAACATGCCAGGAATGGGTGGAATCGAAACCTGCCGCGAAATTCGCCGGATTTCAGACGCCCCAGTCATCATGCTCACCGTGCGCAACGCCGAGCGGGACAAGGTTTCCGCCCTCGATGCCGGCGCGGATGATTACGTGGTGAAGCCTTTCGGCATTGAGGAGTTGCTAGCGCGCATCCGCGCTGCACTGCGCCGGTATGCTCCAGGCGACGCGATGCCGCCCTTTGTGTCGAAGGATCTGAGCATCAACTTTGAAGCACGGGAGATTACCGTGCGCGGCGAGATAGTGCACCTCACCCCCAAGGAATACGACGTGCTGAAATATCTGGTTGCCAATCAAGGCAAGCCGCTCGCTCATCGCAGGTTGCTTCAGGCTGTTTGGGGGCCGGATTATGGCGACGAGACGGAGAATCTGCGCGTCGTGATCAATCAATTGCGAAAAAAGATTGAAATAAACCCCTCGCGCCCGAAATACATTTTGACTGAACCTTGGGTGGGATACCGCTTCCAGCCGCCTCGTTCCAGCAGCGCCAAAGAAAGCTCAAGAAAATCCTGAGTTTTATCGCTGCTTCGGATGGGTTGCGTCCAAATCCAGGTTAAGCTCCAGCACCCGCACGCGTGGTTCCCCCAGGAAGCCCAACTGCCGTCTTAGCGTGTGTTTGCTCACCAATGCTCGTACTTCTGCTTCGCTCATGCCGCGTGCTCGCGCCACCCGCGCCACCTGAAATTGTGCCGCGGCAATCGATATTTCCGGGTCAAGGCCAGAGCCTGATGCAGTCACCAAATCCACGGGAATGGCCGAGCCGGGATTTTCCGCGTGCAGCTTCTCCACGTCATTCTTCACGCGGTCGAGCAGTTGGTGGTTCGTTGGTCCCAAGTTCGCCGATCCCGATTGTGATGCGTCGTAACCGAGACCGGCACCGGAAGGTCTCGAATGAAAATAGTGCGGTAATGAAAAGGTTTGCCCGAGCAGCGCTGATCCTACGAGTTGGCCCTTGACTTGGATAAAGCTGCCATTTGCTTGCGCAGGGAAGAGTAGTTGCGCTAGTCCGGTGACGCCGAGTGGGTAGACCACGCCGAAAATCACCGTAGTCACCACTGTCATCAGCAGAGCGATTCGCAGGTTTTCTTTCATCCGTCAGCCTCACGCAAGATGCAGATACAGAATGGCAATGTCGATCAGCTTAATGCCGACGAAGGGAACGACAATGCCCCCGAGTCCGTAGACGAGCAAATTGCGCCGTAACAATGCCGCCGCGCCCACCGGGCGGTAGGGCACTCCACGCAGCGCCAGCGGAATCAGCGCGATGATGATGAGTGCGTTGAAAATCACCGCGGACAAGATGGCGGAGTGCGGTGTGCCCAGCCGCATCACATTGATGGCGTTCAGCTCTGGGAATACGCGCGCAAACATGGCGGGGATAATGGCGAAATACTTGGCGACATCATTGGCAACCGAAAAAGTGGTGAGCGCGCCGCGCGTGATTAGCAACTGCTTGCCAATCTCCACGATCTCGATGAGCTTGGTGGGATTGGAGTCCAGGTCCACCATATTTCCGGCTTCCTTGGCGGCCTGCGTTCCCGTGTTCATCGCGACGCCGACGTCCGCTTGCGCAAGGGCTGGTGCGTCGTTGGTGCCGTCGCCGGTCATGGCGACGAGCTTGCCCTTGGCCTGCTCGCGGCGAATGAGCGCCATCTTGTCTTCCGGTCGCGCCTCTGCGAGGAAATCATCTACCCCGGCCTGCCGCGCGATGGCTGCGGCGGTCAGAGGATTGTCCCCCGTGATCATCATGGTACGAATGCCCATGGCGCGCAGATGATCGAAGCGTTCGCGCATTCCTCCCTTGACAACGTCAGTCAGCGCGATAACGCCAAGAGCGCGGCCGTTTTCCGCCACCAGCAGCGGCGTGCCGCCGGCATTGGAAACTTCCGTCACGCACCGCTGAATCTCAAGCGGGACTGCGTTACCACGCTCGGCAACGTATTTCGCTATTGCTTCCGGAGCTCCCTTGCGAATCTGGCGTCCGTCCAGGTCGACGCCGGACATGCGTGTCTGTGCGGAGAAGGGAATGAATAACGGATTCAGATGACCGATTTCACGGCCGCGCAGTCCGTATTTTTCCTTGGCCAATACGACAATCGAGCGCCCTTCCGGGGTTTCATCCGCAAGCGAGGCAAGTTGCGCGGCATTGGCCAGATCGGCTTCGATTACGTTTGGGCACGGATAGAACATCGTCGCCTGGCGATTCCCCAGCGTGATCGTCCCAGTTTTGTCCAGCAAGAGCACGTCCACGTCGCCGGATGCTTCGACCGCACGGCCCGACATGGCAATGACGTTCCTCTGAATCATGCGGTCCATGCCGGCAATTCCGATTGCAGAGAGCAGTCCGCCGATGGTGGTGGGAATCAGGCATACCAGCAGCGATACGAGAACGAATATGCTCTGCGGCGCTCCCGAATAAATCGCGAAAGGCTGCAACGTGACGACAGCCAGCAAAAAGATAATCGTCAGGCCAGCGAGCAGAATATTCAGTGCGATTTCGTTCGGCGTCTTTTGTCGCGACGCGCCCTCGACGAGATGAATCATGCGGTCCAGAAACGTTTCGCCCGGATTGGAAGTGATGCGTATCTTGATTTCGTCGGACAGCACGCGCGTGCCGCCGGTTACTGCCGAGCGATCGCCGCCGGATTCACGAATGACCGGCGCGGACTCGCCGGTAATCGCCGATTCGTCGACCGAGGCGACGCCTTCAATGACTTCGCCGTCTCCCGGAATGAATTCCCCAGCCGCCACTACGACGATATCCCCTGAGCGCAGCTTTGAGCTGGGCACCGCATCCAGCGACCCATCCGCACGCAGCCGGTGCGCCACGGTTTCCGCTCGCGCCTTGCGCAGCGTCTCCGCCTGCGCCTTGCCGCGCCCCTCCGCCATAGCTTCGGCGAAATTCGCGAACAGCACCGTGAACCACAGCCACAAGGTAATCTGCAGGCCAAAGCTAAAGTGCCCGATGTGGCGCATCGTGTCGTGAACCAGTTCGATGGTCGTAAGAACCGCGCCAACCTCCACTACGAACATCACCGGATTCTTTACCATCAGTCGCGGGTTCAGTTTCCCGAAGGAGTCGGCTATGGCGCGCAGCAACAGCTTTCTGTCCGACAGAGGTTTTGCTTTGACGTGAGATGCCTGTTCCATAACTCTAGAAAACCTTCCCCGCGAACATCAGTAAGTGCTCCAGAATTGGCCCCAGGGTCAAAGCAGGGAAGAACGTCAGTGCCCCGACGATCACGATTGTGGAGACCAGCAACGTCGTGAACAGCGGCCCGGTCACCGGAAAGGTACCAGCGGAGGCCGGCGCCGTTTTCTTCCGGGCAAGGCTTCCGGCTATGCCAAGAATAGGAATCACGACGAAAAATCGTCCCAAGAGTGTGGCTACGCCGCTGGTTGCGTTGTACCAGAGCGTATTCGGGCTCAGGCCACCGAACGCGGAGCCGTTGTTGCCTGTCGCGGACGTGTATGCGTAGAGAATTTGCGAGAGTCCATGCGGGCCGGGATTTGAAATGCCTGCGAGTCCGGGCTTGACGACGATTGCAATCCCCGAGAACACCAGGATCGTAAGCGACGAGAACAGTATTGAGAGCATGGCCATTTTTACGTCATAACCTTCAATCCTCTTCCCGAGATATTCGGGCGTTCTTCCCACCATCAACCCGGCGATGAATACGGCGAGAATGACAAACACCAGCATCCCGTAGAGGCCCGAGCCCACTCCGCCAAAAATGACTTCGCCGAACATGATGTTCAGCAGAGGAACCATTCCGCCCAGCGGCGTAAACGAATCATGCATGCTGTTGACGGCTCCGCAACTCGCGTCCGTGGTTACGGTCGCAAAAAGCGTGGAGCTCGCAATCCCGAAGCGCACCTCTTTGCCTTCCATGTTGCCGCCGGATTGTTGCGCGCTCGGCGCCTGGTCGACGCTGGTCAGCTGTGGATTCCCGCGAGCTTCTGCCCAGTACGCCACGGTCGCGCCCACCAAAAACAAAAACACCATGGCGGCCCACACGGCCCATCCATGGCGTTGTGATCCCGTCATCCGGCCCAGCGTATAGGTCAGTCCGGAGGGAATCGCGAAGATCAGCACGATCTGCAGAAAATTGGAAAATGGCGTTGGATTCTCGTAAGGGTGGGAGCTGTTGGCGTTAAAGAAGCCGCCGCCGTTCGTGCCAAACATCTTTATCGCTTCCTGCGAAGCTGTCGGGCCGAGCGCGATTACTTGCTGGGTGACGCTCTGCGTCACAGTCTTGCCGTCTGCGCCGGTCGTCTGCACGCTTTGCGGTTCGATAAGTTGCGCCGTAGCGTAAGGCTTCAGGTTTTGCACCACGCCCTGCGACACCAGCAGCAGCGAGATTACGATGCACGCCGGCAGCAGTACCCACAGCAGGCAGCGCGTCAGGTCTACCCAGAAGTTGCCGATCGTCTTCGACTCGCAGCGCGCCACCCCCCGGATAATCGCAATCGCCAGCGCGATCCCCACCGCGGCGGAGGCGAAGTTGTGGTACGCGAGCCCCGCCATCTGCGTGAGGTAACTCATCGTCGTTTCCGGCGTGTACGCTTGCCAGTTGGTATTGGTCGTAAACGAAGCTGCCGTATTCCAGGCCAGATCGGGCGCCACATTTGCAAGCTTCTGCGGGTTGAACAACGTCCAGTGCTGCGTCCGCTGCATCAAGTACAGCACCAGCATCGTGACCGCGCTGAACAGCAGCATGGCGGTGCCGTATTCGGTCCAGGCCATCTCGCGCTCGTCGCGCACGCCGGCAGCGCGATAAATCAGCCGCTCAATAGGTTTCAGCGCAAAGTCAAGGAACGTTTTTTCGCGGTTGAACACCTTGGCCATGAACACGCCGAGAGGCTTGGTCAACGCGAAAATCACCAACAGAAAAAACCCGATTTGCAGCCAGCCGTTTGCAGTCATGGTCAGAACTTCTCGGGCTTGAGCAGAGCCGTAAGCAGGTAGCCCAACAGCAGCACGCAGACAATAAGGAGTAAGACGTTTTCAAACATGGGCGTGCCTCACCTGAGCTTTTCGCATCCCCGAAGATAGGCAATCGCAACAGCAAAGAAGGCCGACGTCGCGAGCACAAAAGCCAGATCTACCACGCAGATTCCTCCGGAAGTGTCAGTCGCACCTCAGAAATATAGCGCCCCGACCCTTATTAAGTGATGAGATGTTCGTAAGAATTATGTGAAGCCTGAAGGTCAGAAGGGCTTTCGGCGACCAGCGAGCGACGCAATTCGATTTCCCGACCGCAACACTTGGTTGACGCGTCGACGCTCGGCGTGAGAAAACTCACTTTGCGAGACAGTTGGGTGAAGAAACGCAAGAAGAAGCGATTCGAAGCGGGCAAGGAAGCTCGACGCCGTGCCCGAGCCTCCGGCATAGCGCCTGCAGCTACGCGCGTTATCCCCGACAAGCGCAAACGCCCGCCGAAGCACAGGACAGACCTGCTGGAAGAAACGTAGCGGCGGCCTTCAGGCTGGCGCGCGCAAAGCCCGCCATTTCCGACGCCTCGTCGGAAAAATGCCAGCTCCGGCGTCTCCCTCCCGCCTTAGGTCCGACCGGACCTAATTTTTCGATCCTCAACCAGGCTTGTTCGCCGGAACCGATTCGTTCGGCCGGAACAGTGGCGACGGCGCGATTTTTCGCCGCTGCGCCAGTTCTGCTGCGATCCGCTCCAGGTCGTCCTTCACAAATCCCATGCTACTGACGCGAACTTTTCCATCCGCATCAATCAGCAAAATTGTAGGCACATTCGTCAGCCCATACGCGTTCGAAGCCGGATAGCCTTTGTCCTTCTCATCCAAAACCATCGGAAAGGTGGCTCCGTATTCCCGCGCGAAACTCGCTGTGTCCTTGGCATCGTCTTGCGAAATGCCCAAAAAGGTGACGCCGCTGTCGCCATATCGCTGGTAAAGCCGCTGCAGAAAGGGAAACGTAAACTGGCACACCGGACAGGAAATCTTGAAGAATGCTGCCACAACCGGACCCTTTTCCCGCAGCGCTTCCAGCGAATAACTTTTCCCGTCCAGCCCCTGCAACGAAAATCCGGGCGCAGTTTGCCCCGCATTGACATGCGTCATAGTATTTTCCGTCCCCATCCAGCGTGAAATCGTGCGCAGAATCCCCACGCGGCAATTCTAAACTAGATTTGTCCCGGTCCAAACGCGCTTGGGAAAAAATCTCAAACAGGCGGAACACACGGTCTACGCGCTTAGTGAAGCAGGCGTCTGTACCCGCAGCAAGGGCGGGAATTTGTTATGCTTCTCGGCATGCAGGGAGATTGGCCAATCTAAGGGCAGCAGCCCACTTGTAACGTACGAGCCTATGAGCGAGCCGAGCAATCCTAATTTGAAACGCAAGGAGCTCTTTGAGCGGGCGTGCCGCGGCGAGGCCTTGCCCCGGGTGCCCGTGTGGATGATGCGCCAAGCAGGCCGCTATTTGCCGGAATACCGTGCGATTCGCGCGAAGCACAGCTTTTTGGAGGTGTGCAAGACGCCGGAACTGGCTGTAGAGGTTTCGTTGCAGCCGTTCCGCATTCTGGGCGTCGACGCCGTGATTGTTTTCTCCGACATCTTGATCGTAGCCGAGGCCATGGGCCTGCAGCTCGAGCTCGGCGATGCGGGGCCGAACTTGCCCCAGCCGGTGCGGAGCGAAGCGGACGTTCGAAAGCTAAATAATTTTGATCCGGAAACCGGAACCGGGTTTTTGATGGAGACTATGCGGCGCTTGGTGCGCGAAGTGGGGCCAACCGTTCCGGTGTTGGGATTCGCGGCCGCGCCGTGGACTCTGGCCTGCTACATGGTCGAAGGCCGAACCAAGGAAGAATTTTCCACCGTTAAGAGTCTTATGTACGCGGAGCCGCGCACGTTTCGTGAATTGCTGGCACGCATCGCGCAGGCGACGATTTCCTACTTGCAGGCCCAAATTAGCGCAGGCGCCGCTGCCGTTCAGTTGTTTGACACGTGGAGTGGCGAGCTGAATTTGCGCGACTATTTGGATTTTGCGTTGCCGGCCGTGCAGGAGATTGTGTCGGGTCTGGGCAAAAACGTGCCCGTGATCTACTACACCAAAGCCTCGAATCACCTGCTACTTGCCGCAGCGGATTCCGGCGCTGATGTCCTGAGCGTCGATTGGCGCGTGGATTTGCGAGAGCTGCGAAAAACGCTGGGCCCGAAAATCGCCCTGCAGGGCAATGTCGATCCGGCAGTGTTGTTCGCGCCAGAAGCGACGATCCGCCGTGTGACGCAGGAGACGCTGACGTCCCTAGGCGGCACAGGACACATCTTGAATTTAGGCCACGGGATTTTGCAGCACACTCCCGTGGAAAACGCGAAGATCTTTATCGAGGCGGGCCAGCAGGCGCGATTTGCCAGCGAAGCGCCCGCTACGGTGCCGTCGCGTTGAAGGCTGGGGCCGAGCGGTGACAGTGGCGAATCCAACCCTGCTGCAGATGCGCGAGGAGTTGCGCGTCGGCGAAGAATTGTTGGCCCGGTACAACCGGCCCGGACCGCGCTACACCAGTTATCCGACCGCGCCGGTGTGGAATGATACCTTCGGCCCGGATGACTTGGAGCGCGTGCATGAAGAGGCCGAACGCGCGCGGAGCCCCGTATCACTGTACATGCACATTCCATTTTGCGAGAGCTTGTGCCTGTTCTGCGCCTGCAGCGTAATCATTCAGAAGGACAAGCGCGTCGCGCCGCCGTACCTCAGCGTCTTGAAGCAGGAAATGGAACGGGTCAGCCGCAGCGTTTCGAAACAGCGCGAGGTGGTGCAGTTTCATTGGGGCGGCGGAACTCCGACCTATCTGACCCCTGAACAAATCGAAGACTTATTCGGAGCGGTGCGCGGGCGGTTTACATTTGCAGTCGACGCGGAAATCGGCATTGAAGTCGACCCGCGCGTCACTTCCCGCGAGCACTTGGAAACTTTGCGGCGCCTCGGATTCAATCGCTTGAGCATGGGAATTCAGGATTTCCATGCCGACGTGCAGAAGGCCATTCACCGCGTTCAGCCCTTCGAATTGACCCGCGACTTGCTCTTTGCCGCTCGAGAGCTGGGCTTCGACAGCATCAATGTGGATCTGATTTACGGCCTGCCCTATCAGACTCCGGAACGATTCGCGCACACGGTCGACCAGATTTTGCAATTGGCCCCGGATCGCGTAGCCCTTTTCAGCTATGCGCACGTACCGTGGCTGAAGAAGCAGCAGGGCTCGTTTGCCGCGCATCTGCCGGAAGGCATGCAGAAGTTTGAGATTTTTCGGGCCGGCCTGCTGAAGTTTCTCGAGGCCGGTTATTTGTACATCGGCATGGATCACTTCGCGAAACCGGAAGATGAACTGGCAATTTCGCAGCAGAAGCGCACGCTGCACCGCAACTTTCAGGGGTATACGACAAAGGCGGGCGCGGACTTGTATGGCATGGGTGTTACGGCAATCAGTGGAATCCAAAATGCCTACGCGCAGAATCACCGCGAGCTTGCGGCTTGGGAAAAAGCCGTAGGCGCGCGCGGCATTGCTACCATGCGCGGCTATCGCCTCTCGGAAGACGACCGGCTGCGCCGCGCCGTGATTGGCCGGCTGCTTTGCCACACCGTTGTCATTAAGGAAGAAATTGCGCGCGAGTTTGGCATCGACTTCGATCGCTATTTTGCAGACGAGTTGGCGCGGCTGGAAGCTTCACGCGAAGATGGGTTGGTTTTGCTCGAACGCGGCGAGATTCGCACCACGTGGCTGGGACGAATCTTTATTCGCAATTTGGCGATGGTCTTCGATCCCTACCTCGAAAAGCAACAGTTGGCGGCCAAGCCGCTGTTCTCGAAAACACTTTGACATGTTTAGTCGCTCCGCGGCATGACCTCTTCTGTTCCAGCGATTGTGGTGGGCGCGGGCATCTCCGGGTTGGCCTGCGCATACGCGCTGCACAAAGCCGGGGTTGACCCTCAGGTTCTGGAGGCCTCGCCGCGTGCCGGAGGCGTAATTGGCTCGGAAGTGCGCGACGGATTCTTGCTGGAGCTGGGACCTCAGAGTTTTAGCGGCACCGCGGCGCTGCGATCGCTGCGCACGGAACTGGGAATCGCCGATCAGCTTGTCGAATCGCCGACCGGCGCGCCGCGGTACGTCCTGATTGACGGTACCCTGCGAGCCGTGCCGCTTAACCCAGGGTCCGTGCTCATTTCGTCTTTGTTATCAGCGAGGACAAAGTGGAGGATTGCGCGCGATGCATTCGGCACCACGCGCGCTCCGGAAGAAGACGAATCTATCGCGGCATTTGTGCGCCGGAAGTTTGGCGAGGAACTCCTGGAGCGGCTGGTGGCGCCCTTCGTTTCCGGGATTTACGCGGGGGATCCCGAGCGAATCAGTCTGCGCGCGGCATTTCCGCAGATGTATGAGGCGGAGAAATCCGCAGGCAGCATAATCCGCGGAATGATGCGAGCGGCGAAGTCCCAGAAAGGACCGCGGGAGCGGCCCACCTTGCTTAACTTTCGTAGTGGCAACGAGACATTGGTGCGCGCGCTTGCTCAGAGAATTGGCTCCCGGCTGCGCCTCGGTGCGGAGGTGCGCGGAATCGTGGCTCGGCCCGAGGCTGAATCTGTCAGATTCGAAGTAAGGTTTCGCCAAGCGGGCAGCGATCAAATCGCAGTCGCGGAGCGTTTGGTGTTGGCCACGCCTGCGAATGTGGCGGGCGCTTTGCTGCGCGATTTGAATGCCGCCTTTGAGCCAGTGTTGGCAGGGATCGAGTACGCGCCTGTGGCTGTTGTGTCGCTTGGCTACCGGCGGGAGGATGTTGGGCATTCATTGGGGGGATTTGGGTTCTTAGTGCCGCGATCAGCCGGGCTGCGCGTGTTGGGGTCCGTTTGGAACTCCTCACTATTCCCGGCACGCGCTCCGGTAGGGCATGTATTGCTTACTAGCTTTGTTGGAGGAGCGACGGATCCCGGTGCCGCGGGACTCTCGAGCGACGATCTTGCCGCGCTGGTACATCGGGAGGTTGCGCCGGTTCTGCAGATTCGTGCAGCGCCCGTGCTTTCGCATGTGCAGATTTATCGGCGAGCCCTGCCGCAATACAACATCGGCCATGGGGAACGCCTCATGGCGCTCGAGAGATTACGCGCCGACCTGCCTGGGTTGTCTCTTGTGGGCAATTACTTCCGTGGGCCGGCGATTGGCAATTGCGTGGAACTGGGAATAGCAGCGGCCGAGACGCTCGTAACCAAGGCTGGGTGTGCATAGATTCGGCTTTTGTGTAACCGCAGCAACGATGGACTGCCCCACCCTACATCCGGTTAGATAAATTTCGCGTATAGTTTGGCAGGAGACGAAGAAGCGTAACCGTGTTCCTGGCGGTTTTCTCACCAAAGGGCAACGACGAAGTGTCGCCGGACGCGACGCTGATGCAGCAGCTTCTTCGCAGGGACGTGAGCGCTTTCGAAGAACTCTACGAGCGGCACTCGCGCATCGTGTATTCGCTGGTTCTGCGTATCTTGCGGCAGGGGTCCACGGCCGAAGAAGTGGTGCAGGATGTCTTCCTCCAACTGTGGCGGAACTCTGCCCGCTATGACGCGAGCCGGCCGCTTGTGCCCTGGCTGCTCACCCTCGCGCGCAACCGTGCTCTGGATCACTTGCGCTTGAAGAGCGAGCGGCAGCGCCGGCGCGAGGAGCAGACCGAAGAATTCCCTCAAATTGCGGCCGCGGCCCCGGAATACGAGAAGGCTCTCGACGAAAAGCGCCGGGCAGAGCGTGTGCGCGCGCTGATCGGTTCGCTGCCCGCGGCGCAGAAGAAGGCCATCGAGCTCGCCTATTTTGAAGGCTTAAGCCATTCCGAGATTGCTGCTTCGCTCAACGAGCCATTGGGAACCGTGAAGAGCTGGATTCGCAACGGATTGATGCGCTTAAAGGAAGGTTTGCAAGCAACATCGTGAACGGCCACGACCAATTCCGGGAGCTGATCGAAGCCTACGCGATTGGCTCGCTTGACTCTGAGGACCGCGCTTTGATCGAAGCGCATCTGGCGAGCGGTTGCGCTGAGTGCGCGAAAGCGTTGAAAGGGGCGCGCTGGCTCGTGAGTCAACTTGCCTACGTCGCGCCGAACGTCGAGCCGTCGGACCTGCTGAGGGGGCGCTTGCTGCAAACGGTGCGCGCGGAAGCTGCGGTCGGCCTGGTACGGCAGGAGGCGGTTCGCGGATCAGTGATTCCTTTGTGGCTATGGGCCGGTGTCGCTGCGCTCTTGCTGTTTTCCGTTTACTCCGCGTGGAACGAACAGCACCTGCGCAACGCCGTTGCCAATCTGCAGCAACAAGCCGAGGCTCAGCGCGCCGAGCGTCTGAAGCTCGAGGAGCAACTCAGCGCGGCCAAGCTTCAAGCTCACGAAGCGATGATTTGGATGGATCCGAAGTCCGTGAAGATTATGCTGCCGCCGAAAGATCCGAAGATGCCGCAACTCGAGGCCATGTGGCATCCCGAGCTCGGCCTTTGCGTGCGCGGATGGAAAGTGCCTAGCCCGGGCGAAAAGCGGGTCCTCCAATTGTGGTTAATGCCCAAAAAGCCCGGCGGAAAGCCGATGCCTTCGATGACCTTTTGGCCGGATGCCGACGGGACGTTAACGGCCATGATTGAGAATCCGCCTGAGGCACTGTCGGAGACGCAAGCGCTGGCCATCACCGAGGAGCCGATGGGCGGAAGCCTGCAGCCGACCAGCGCGCCAATGTGGGTCGGCGGAGTCAGCTAGTCCGGTTTACGCTCGGTAACGTAAAGCCAATCGAGTTTTTCGCCGCTCCGCCGCTTCCCGGTAGCGCCGCTTTTCCTCCGACGTCTTCACGATAAGCGGGCGCACCGCCTTTGGCTGCAGCGTCTTTTCGTCAATCGCCACAAATGTCACGTACGCGGAAGTCGTGTGCTTGCGTTCCCCAGTCAGCACATTCTCCGAATACACTTCGACGCCAACCTCCATCGAAGTATGGAAGGCGCGATTCACCTGCGACTTCAGCATCACGATTTCGCCCAGGCTCACCGGATTCCGGAAATCAATGGAATCGACCGAAGCAGTGACCACGTAGCTGTTCGAATGGCGATGCGCGGCCATCGCCGCCGCAATGTCGACCAGGTGCATCACATGCCCGCCCAGCAACTTCCCCAGCGCATTGGTTTGTGCCGGCAGCACCACCTCCGCCATTTCCGAGCGCGACGCGCTCACCGGTTTTCCAACTGCTTGAGGCCCAAAAGTTTTCTTCGATTTCTTGGCTTTCATAGCCATCCTGTTTGCCCGAATTTGGAAGCCATCGCGGCATCGGTATAATACGAAACACCACATGAGCGAACAAAAGAAAAGCCGCCGCCAGATGCTCGAAGAGTTCGTGGCCCGCAAACCCAGCGACGCCTTTTCCCGATACGGCTTGGCCGTGGAGTGCATGAACAGCGGCGATCCCACCGCCGCGGACGAACACTTTCGCGCCTTGCTTCAGCGCAACGCCGACTACGTGCCTGCATATCTCATGTATGCGCAGCTGTTGGTGCGCGAGTCGCGCCCCGCCGAAGCGCGCACCGTCTTGTCCTCCGGGATTGCAGCGGCAGAGAAGAAGGGCGACCAGCACGCACGCTCCGAGATGGAAAGTTTGCTCTCAGAGATCGCCTGAGCTCGCAACGGTAGCCCTTTTGTCGCGAAGGCGATCTCGTTACCTCTCGCGTCGGCAGCTTGCCTTTGCCGTCTTGGGACCTTTCAAGGTCCCGCGCGGCAAGGTCTGGTATTATCAGCTATGGGTTTCATGGGGCCTGAACGTATTCCGCTTTTTCCTTTGGACGTCGTCCTTCTTCCCGGCGCAATACTCCCGCTGCACATTTTCGAGCCGCGCTACCGCCAAATGGTCCGCCATTGCCTCGACCAGAAATGCGAGTTCGGCGTGCTCCTGGCCTTGCCGAAAGGAATTGTCCGTGTCGGTTGCACCGCGCAAGTGGCCGAAGTCGTGAAGCGTTACAACGATGGTCGTATGGACATCATCGCCGCCGGCCGCTCGCCGTTCCGCATAACGCAGTTGGTCAACGCCGATGCCTACGCGAACGACGCGCTCTTGGAAGGAGATGTCGACTTCCTCGATGACCGCGAGCATCGCACCGACGCGTGCGCGCAGAATGAGCTCATGCGCCTTTACGAGGTCTGTCACACCCTGATCTTTGAGGACTATCCAAGAAATGTGGAAAGTGAAGCCGCGGAATTCCTTTCCTTCGTAGTCGCAAGCACTCTGCCGCTCGATCTCCTGTGGAAGCAGCAGATTTTGGAGTTGCGCTCGGAAGCTGACCGGCAGCAACGCCTGGTAGGCTACCTACGGGAGTGGGCGCCGCATCTACAGAAGCAAGAGAC
>WNFT01007350.1_pt1 | contig 14737 bp, 12 predicted proteins | sample 5400191 | NCBI WGS metagenome assembly WNFT01 (sample SAMN13153359, study PRJNA577476) | soil metagenome | isolation source: 80 cm saprolite under Madrone tree | place: USA:California | collected 2016-06-14 | reverse complement strand
CGCTGCACCTTGGGAAAGCGCGCCGCGATCTCGTCTGATTCGCGCACTCCGATCGCCAAAAGGTCCTCGGCCAGCGGCCGCAGCGGCGACCCGGCCGGCAGGTCGTGCAACCCGGCGCCGACCGGGCCGAAGTGCGCCGTGGAGCCGTCCGCCAGCACCGCATCCATCGACAGCACATTGTCGCGGGTCACGCCGTAGCGCAGCGATCGCGCCCCACAGGAGTTGTTGCCCGCCATGCCGCCGATGGTCGCGCGGGACGCCGTCGAAATATCGACCGGAAACCATAGCCCATGCGGTTTGAGCTGGCGATTGAGGTCGTCGAGCACGATTCCGGGTTCGACGACGCAGCGGCGACCCGCCACGTCGAGATCGAGAACGCGATTGAGGTATTTCGAGCAGTCGATCACGAGGGAATGGTTGACGGTCTGGCCACTCTGTGATGTTCCGCCGCCGCGCGGCAGCACCGTTACGCCGTCAGTCCGCGCCAACGCGATGGTGCGCTCCGCTTCCGCCACGGATCGCGGCGCCACCACGCCGAGCGGCATCATCTGGTAGTGGGAAGCGTCGGTCGCGTATCGCCCGCGCGTAAAGCGATCGAACCAAACGTCGCCGCTGATCTCGCGCTTGAGCCGGTGTTCAAGTCCGGGCGCCGCCACTACCGTCATGTCACCTTAGCCGCTATTACCTTGGGGTCGCTGCCCACTGGCAGCTCCTGATCGGACTTGACTGACTCTCGCATTCGTCCTTGATAACAGCAAGCCTGTGTCCGTCACCGCAGCCGGGCGATTGTCCGCCCACTGAGCCAGGGTCTCCGAAAAAGGTCGATAAAGCGCATGTCCAAGAATTCCTCTCGCACAGCCGGCCGTCATTTCCTCCAGATTCCAGGGCCGACCCCCCTGCCGGATCGCATCCTGCGCGCCATGGACACCCCCATCATCGACCATCGCGGACCGGAATTCGCCAGGCTGGCGAAGCACGTGCTGGAGGGTATCAAGACAATCTTCAAGACCACGAGCCCGGTCATCATCTACACGGCGACCGGCACAGGCGCCTGGGAAGCGGCCTTGGTCAATACGCTGTCGGCGGGCGACCGCGTGCTGATGGTGGAAACCGGCCAATTCGCGACATTGTGGAAGAACATGGCGGTAAAGCTCGGCTTGAGGCCGGAATTCATTCCGACCGATTGGCGCGTCGGCGCCGACCCGGCAGTGGTGGAGGCGAAGCTCAGGGAAGACAAAGCGCACGAGATCAAGGCCGTCTGCGTGCTGCACAACGAGACCGCGACCGGCTGCCTGTCGCCCATTGCGGAAATCCGCCAGGCGATCGACCGCGCCGGCCATCCGGCGCTGTTCCTGGTCGACACCATTTCATCGCTCGCGTCAGCCGATTACCGCCACGACGAGTGGGGCGTCGATGTCACAATTGGAGGCGCCCAGAAGGGCCTGATGCTGCCGCCCGGCATGTCGTTCAATGCGCTGAGCGACAAGGCGATCGCGGCTGCGAAGAACTCGAACCTGCCAAAGTCGTTCTGGTCGTGGGACGACATGCTCGCCATGAACAAGATCGGGTTCTTCCCTTATACGCCGGCGACGCAAATGCTCCATGGTCTCGCCGCCTCGATCGACATGCTCCATGAAGAGGGGCTCGACAATGTTTTCGCCCGCCACGCGCGGTTCGCCGAAGCTACCAGGACCGCCATACGCGCATGGGGGCTCGAAATCCTGTGCCGCGATCCGAAATATTACTCACCGACGATCACGGCCGTGCTGCTGCCGGACGGCCATAATGCCGACGAGGTGCGCAATCTCGCGCTCGATCACTTCAACATTTCCTACGGCACGAGCTTCGGCCCCTTCGGCGGCAAGTATTTCCGCATCGGCCATCTCGGCGATACCAATGATCTGACGATCCTGGGTGCGCTCGCCGGAACCGAGATGGCGCTTACGCTCGCTGGCGTGCCGATGAAAAAGGGCGGCGTGCAGGCCGCAATGGATTATATCGTGTCGGCCCATACCGAGTCGCAGCGCGCCGCCGCGGAGTGACGGGAGGCCGAATAAAGCTCGATAATTCGCTGAGGCGGCGCAAAATCGCCCTCTTCCCGCTGCGACCGCGGGCGTCCCGCCCTTCGTTGCCGCATGGGCTGCCGTGTCGAGCACTGCGTCTGCACGGCGGCTTCACCTCAGTAACCGGCCCCCCCCGGGTGGTGGCCTGTGCTTCCGGGTCGGGCCACAACGGGACCCCAGCCAAAAGGAGCGCAACCTTTGATATTGTTGGCCCGGTTCCCTTGCGACCCGAACCGCGATAGGCTTCTCCGAAACACCGGAAGAATTCAACAAATGCGCCGCCGTGATTTCATCGCCTGCGTCGCCGGGGCCGCAGCATCGTGGCCGCTTGAACTATGCGCGCAGCAGCCGGGCATTCCGGTGATCGGGTTTCTCGATCCCACTTCGCCCGATGTGTCCGGGGAAATCGCATCTACTTTCCGATTAGGCCTCAGAGAAGCTGGATATATCGAGGGTCAAAACGTGGCCATCGAATTCCGCTGGGGGAATGGGCAGCCTGTACTGCGGCAGCTGGCCTCCGAGCTCGTCCGCCTTCAAGTGGCCGTTATAGTTGCATCCGGCGGAGTGGATTCGCCTTTTGCGGCGAAGGCCGCCACTTCGACTATTCCGATTGTCATGGCGGGCGGTGCTGATCCAGTGAGATACGGCCTTGTGGCCAGCCTGAATCAGCCGGGCGGCAACATTACGGGAGTCACCTTTCTCCTCAACGAGCTTGCGGGCAAGCGGCTCGATCTTCTGCTTAAATTGGTGCCTCAGGCGACAACTGTCGGCTATCTTGTCGCCGGTCAAGCTAATGACGTGCAACGCGGCGATACCGGCGAAGTGTTGGCAGCCGCGCGCGCTCTGGGACGACAGATCATAGTCCTGGAATGTCGCGCTCTTCCGGACTTCGAGACGGCCTTTGCGACCATGATTGAGCGCCAGGCGGGCGCACTCGTCGTCAGTGCCTTTCCACTTGCAATGAACAATCGCAACAAAATTTTAGCTCTGGCGGCGCGCCACAAAATTCCGGCAATCTACCCGCAAAACCACTACGTCTATGGCGGCGGCTTGATGAGCTACGGTGCGCCTGCCATCATGCGCCAAGTCGCCATCCAATATGTTGCGCGGATTCTCAAGGGCGCGAAGCCCGCCGACCTGCCTATTCAGCAACCGACCAATTTCCGGCTCGCTATCAACTTGAAGACAGCTGAGATGCTGGGCCTGAAGGTCCCACGCGATTTAATGGCGATGGTCGATGATGTGATCGAATAAAGAGCCGCCGTATCCAGCTTTGATCGTGCCAATGACCGTTGTGGGTCAATTGCGTCGGGGCGCGGCGATTTGAAGTTCGTCCGGTGACGCCCCAGCAGCGGCCGTGCCAACGAAGTACGCGGACAACCCTCGCCGTATTGTGCCGAGCCGGCGAGCCGAAATGCCGATCTGACGAGGTGCGCAATCTCGCGCTCGATCACTTCAACATTTCCTATGGCACGAGCTTCGGCCCTTTCAGCGGCAAGTATTTCCGCATCGGCCATCTCGGCGATACCAATGATCTCACCATCCTGGCAGCGCTCGCGGGGACCGAGATGGCGCTCACGCTGGCCGGCGTTCCGATGAAAAAGGAGCGGCGTGCAGGCCGCAATGGATTATATCGCGTCGGCCCATACTGAGCCGCCGCGCGCCGCCGCGGAGTGACAGTTCGTCGAATCGAGGTGCAGTAATTCCCTCGCCCCTCCCTTCCGGCCCTGCGGGGAGGGAAGGATGGGGGCGGGATCGGTATTCAGAGACCCCTGAATTGTCGCGTAACAGTGGGAATCGTGGCGGTTTTACGATCACGTGATAACCGTTCGGTTAAAAATTGGTATACTCTATGCATGGCTGCGGCCGTCCTTAAGGAGGCAGACATGCGGAATCGACTGGGCCTGACGACGGTAACGGGTGCCGGCAAGCTGCTGGTGTGCGTCACCCTGGTCGTTGCATCTGCGATTGCGGCGCGTGCCCAGTCTCCGACACTCGAGCAACTGCTTTCGGGTGTGGTCCACATCAAGACGTCGATAACACCCGACGGACGCACCACAGAAAATTTGGGACGGGAGCGCGAGGGGACTGGCATCGTCATCGACGACAATGGTCTTGTCCTTACCATTGGGTATCTCATGGTCGAGGCAATTTCGGCCGAGATCACCACCAATGACGGTCGCACCGTCGGCGCCAATGTCGTGGGATACGACAACGAGTCCGGATTCGGACTGTTGCAGACGATAACACCGCTGAAAGTACGCGCCCTGCAGATGGGCAATGCCTCCGATATCAAGGTCGGCGACCCGGTGGTGGTTGCGAGTTACGGCGGGCCGAGCGGCATGCGGCCCGTCCATGTGGTCGCCAAACGCGAGTTTGCCGGAAATTGGGAGTATCTGCTGGACGAGGCGATCTTCACCGCGCCGCCGCACCCGGCTTGGAGCGGCGCTGCGCTCGTCGGTCATGATGGCAAGCTCGTCGGCGTCGGCTCGCTGATCGTCAACGACGCCTCCGGAAATGGCGGCAACCAGCGCGGCAACATGTTCGTGCCAATCGATCGTCTGTCGCCGATCCTTGCCGATCTCATCTCGGAAGGACGTCCTGCGGTGGCGCACCCATGGCTCGGCATCAACACTGACGACGTTGGCGGGCACCTGGTGGTGAGCCGGGTCACGGTCGGCGCACCCGCCGAGAAAGCGGGAGTGCGCAAGGGCGACATCATACTTGCGGTCAACGGCGAAACCCCGAAAAGCCTGCCGGATTTCTATCGCAAGATCTGGTCCCAGGGGGACGCGGGCGCCGATATCCCGCTGGACGTGCTGCACAACCACGAGCGGCGCGCTGTCCAGGTCCACTCGATCAACCGGCTCGATCTTTTGAAGCTGAAGAGCTCGTTCTGAGGCGGATTTCGATCGGCTGAATCGCGTGCTGGCTCGGCCCAGTCATCGTGACAGCGGTCGCTGCAAATTCAACAGTGTTCGCGGTGCGGGTCATTGCCTGAACGGCCACCAGCGCTATGCCGAAAATAACCATGGCTCCGTACGCAACGATGGTGCTCCGCAGCCACGCCAAGTATACCTTGCGATCCTCGGTATCGATTCCATAACTCTGGCGCATTGGCATTTCCGACCTCTGTCGTACCTGGAATTGGGGTAATGCTGAGTTAGTCGGTCGCTGCACGCCGCAGGTTCATCGCATCTCGCGAAATACAAACATCCACGCGCCTCGGTCGCTACGCGCCCATCTTCGCCATCAGGGCGTCGGACATTTCGAAGTTGGCGTAGACGTTCTGCACATCGTCATGCTCGTTGAGCAGTTCCATCAGCTTGAACATCTTTTCGCCCTTCTCGTCGTCGATCGCGACGGTGTTTTGCGGCTTCCACACCAGCCCTGCCTTGCGCGGCTCGCCGAACTTGGCCTCCAGAGCCTTCGCAACATTTGCAAACGAGTCCTGTGCGGCATAGACCTCGTGGCCGATCTCGGTCGACACCACGTCGTCTGCGCCGGCATCGATGGCGGCTTCCAGCATGGCGTCCGCCGAAGCGACCTTGGCGTCGAACTCGACGACGCCGACGTGGTCGAACATGAACGACACCGCCCCGGTTTCGGCAAGGTTGCCGCCGGTCTTGGTGAAATAGGAGCGCACGTCGGAGGCGGTACGGTTGCGATTGTCGGTCAGCACCTCGACGATCACGGCGACGCCGCCGGGCCCGTAACCCTCGTAGCGGATTTCGTCATAGGCCTCGGCATCGCCGCCCTGGGCTTTCTTGATCGCGCGATCGATTGAATCCCTCGACATGTTTTCGGCGCGTGCCGCAATGATGGCGGCCCGCAGGCGCGGGTTCATGGCGGGGTCTGGGATGCCCAGCTTGGCCGCCACCGTGATTTCACGGGCGAGCTTGCTGAACAGCTTGGATTTCACCGCATCCTGCCGGCCCTTGCGGTGCATGATGTTCTTGAACTGTGAATGTCCGGCCATCTCGTTGTTCCTAAAGTCGTGCGGGTCTCTCAGCGGTGACGCATCATGCCCGGGCTTGTCGCGGGCGCCGCGTCTTCGAGCTCGCCTCCTCCCTTACCCTCCCCCTGCGAGCGGGGAGGGTAAGGGAGGGGGAAGTCGTGGCCGAGATGAGCCCGGTCATGGCGATGTGGATAGCCCGCACATATAGGCGGCCGGGGCGGAGATTTCAAACCGTCGAACGAGGGAGGTCGCGCAGCTTGAAGCTTGTCGCCCGGGCGGTTAGGAAGCCCTATGGACACGTTGGCGACCATTCGGACGATCTATCGCTATCCGGTGAAGGGTCTGTCGGCGGAGGCGTTGGCCGCGACGGCACTCACTGCCGGCGAGACGCTCCGCGGCGACCGCTGCTATGCGATCGAGAACGGGCCCAGCGGCTTCGATCCCGCGATGCCGCGATATCTGCCCAAGCAGCGGTTCCTCATGCTGATGAAGAACGAGCGGCTGGCACGGCTCGATGCGCATTTTGACGATGCTGCGCAGGTGCTCGTGCTCCGGGAAAATGGCGCGGAAGTCGCCCGTGGCGATCTGCGCACCCCCGGCGGCTGTGCCGCCATCGAGGGGTTTTTCTCGCGGTTCTGCGCCGATGAACTGCGCGGGTTCCCGAAGGTGCTGGCCGCGCCGGGCCATAGCTTTTCCGACGTCGCCAAGAAGGTGGTTTCCATCATCAACCTCGCCTCGGTCGCCGCCATCGAAAGCATGGTTGGGCGTCCGGTCGATCCATTGCGGTTTCGCGGCAACCTCTATGTGGAAGGTTGGCCGGCCTGGGGCGAATTCGACCTGCTCGGCCAGGACATCGCGATCGGCGCGCAAGCGCGTGCGCGGGTCGTCAAGCGCATTGTGCGCTGCGCCGCCACCAATGTGGAACCCGGCACTGGCGTCCGGGATCCCGACATTCCGTCAACGCTCCTGCGCACGCTCGGGCACGCGGACTGCGGCATCTACGCCGAGGTGACGGCGGGTGGCGCCATTGCGGCAGGGGACCCGGTTTCACCTGCAGCGGCCGGTAACTGACCATGCAGGTGCTCGTCGTCGGTGCCGGCGTCGTCGGGCTCGCGATTGCGCGCGAAGCCGCCCGCGAGGGCCACGAAGTGATCGTGGCAGAGGCCGAGCCGCATGTCGGCAGCGGCACTTCCTCGCGCAACAGCGAGGTCATCCATGCCGGCATCTACTATCCGACCGGCTCGCTTCGCGAGCGGCACTGCGCCCGTTCGCGCCGAATGCTCTACGCGTTTTGCGCCTCCCACGGGGTGCCGCACAAGAAAGTCGGCAAACTCGTGGTGGTCGGCCGCGACGCCGATGTTCCGACGCTGGAAAAGCTGTTTGCCCAGGCGACACGAAACGGCGTCGAGGGCCTGCGCATGTTGGACGCTGCCGAGGCGATCCGGATGGAGCCGGCGCTGGCCTGCGTGGCGGCGTTCCACTCGCCCGAAACCGGGATCATCGACAGCCATCGCTACATGCTGGCGCTGCAAGGCGACATGGAGGATGCCGGCGGCGTCCTGGCGCTGAATACGCCGGTGGAGCGGCTGGCGCTCACGCCGGCCGGCTGGGAGGTTCGGTTCGGCGGCACGGAGCCTGGATCGCTCCTGGTCGACGCGGTGGTGAATTCGGCAGGCCATGGAGCCCAGAAGCTCGCGCGGGCGACCGAGGGCTATCCGGCCGATCGCGTGCCGCGGCTCGTACTCGCCAAGGGAAACTACTTTTCCTACGCGGGGCGCCCGGCATTCAGCCGGCTCGTCTATCCGGCGCCGGTGCCGGGGGGGCTCGGCATTCACGTCACGCTCGATCTCGCCGGCCGCATGCGGTTTGGTCCTGACGTGCAGTGGATCGACTGTTACGACTACGGCGTCGATCCTCGACGGGCCGCGACGTTCTATCCGGCCATCAGGACCTACTGGCCGGGCCTTGCGGACGGTATGCTGGTTCCGGACTACGCCGGTATCCGACCGAAGCTGACCGGCCGGGGTGAGCCCGCCGCGGACTTCATGATCGATACGCCGTCTGGCCACGGCTTGCCGCGGATCGTGCACTTGTTCGGGATCGAGTCTCCCGGGTTGACGGCCGCTTTGTCGATCGCCCAGGAAGTGCTTGCGAAGCTGACTGAGGGATGATTTTCCTGAGGCTTCCTCCCGTAGGCCCCGCCTCCGGTGCTCTGCGGAACGATACCCAAGACTCTGCTATCAACAACTCCGCTATCAGCAACTCCGCTATCATCGCTTCACCGTGATTGAAACTTGCAAAGAGGGAGCACCAATGCCCATCCATCGCTTTCACAATCCCCCAACGATCGGGAAGCCAACCGGATACACCCATGTGGTGGAGGCCACGAGCCCCGGGCGGATCATCTACATTGCGGGCCAGCTTGGCCTCGACGTCGACAACAGGATTGTCGGTGCGCCGGGCGATTTCCGCGCCCAGGCCGAGCAGACCTTCATCAACCTCAAGAATGCGCTCGCCGCGGTCGGTGCCGGCTTCGAGCATGTGGTGAAGCTCAACAACTACTTCATCGACATTGCGCACATCGGCATCTTTCGTGAAGTGCGCGACCGCTACATCGACGCTTCGGCACCGCCGGCCAGCACCGCCATTGCGATCTCTGGTCTCGCGCGGCCCGGCGCATTGCTCGAGGTTGAGGCCGTGGCGGTGGTGCCGGGCTAGTCGTGTGGCATTTTACGGTAAAGCTGACCCTGCTGGTGTCATTGCCTGGCTTGACCCGAAGTCGGGCCTGCCCGACTTCGGCATTAAATTAATTGTCGAAATCGGAAACATCCGATTTCGATGCAATCCAGTATCCACGGCCGGTGGTTACTAGATCGCCCGGTCAAGCCGGGCGATGACAGCACCAAGGTTAGGTCAACCCATCCTACGGTCGGGGGAGCAAGAAAACGTAAGTGACCACCGCGAACACCGGCAAGAGGACCGCGCCCGACCACAGCATGTAGCCGAAGAAGCTCGGCATTTTCACGCCGCGCTCGGTGGCGATGGCATAGATCATGAAATTTGGCGCATTGCCGATATAGGTGAGTGCGCCCATGTAAACGGCCCCCATCGAAATCGCCGTGAGCGTCGGGGCAAGCTCGCTCATCAGCCTCGCGGCATCGCCGCCGGCGAGCTCAAAGAACACGAGATAGGTCGGGGCGTTGTCGAGGGCCGCCGACAAGAGTCCCGTGAGCCAGAAATAGGCGGCATTATGCGGCTCGCCGGCCCCATCGGTCATCAACGCCAAAAGCCAGGAAAACGGCCCGGCGTGGCCCGCCTGCAGCATCGCGGTGACCGGGACGATGCAGACGAAAATGCCGGCGAACAGCTTCGCGACTTCCAGGATCGGTTCCCAGGTAAAGCCGTTGCGCTCGCGATGTTCCTCAGGCGTCAACACCAGCGACGCGACGGCGATAGCCCCAAGCGCGATGTCGCGGACGATATCCTGCAGTTCCAGGGTGGTGCCGTAAATGTCGAACGCGACACCGGGTTGCCACAGGGCAGAGAGCAGGATTGCCCCGATGATGAGGACAATGAGCACCAGGTTGACAAGGCCGTGTACCCGTATCGGTTCGTTGGGCGGCGTTTCACCCACCACGGCGATGCGGCGATCTTGACGGTAGTACCAGATGTCGATCGCGACGAATACGGCGAGCACGAGCGCCGCCGTCAAGGCGGTCTGCCGCCACAGATGCGTGGCGGTCCAGAAGAAATCGACGCCCCGCAGAAAGCCGACGAACAGCGGCGGGTCGCCGAGCGGCGATAGCGCGCCGCCGATATTGGCGGCCAAAAAGATGAAGAATACGACCACATGCACATTGTGAAGCCGCGCCGAATTGGCGCGCAGCAACGGCCTGATCAGAATCATGGCCGCTCCGGTGGTGCCGACGATGCTGGCGATCATGGTCCCGAACGCCATGATGGCGGTGTTGACGAGCGGCGTGCCGCGCAGGCTGCCGGTGACCAGTATGCCGCCTGCCACCACATAGAGTGCCGCAAGCAGGATGATGAAGCTTAAATACTCGCCCAGTATCGCATGGGCCAACGCTGCCGACGCCGTGGGGATGCCGTAGAGCGCCGCCAGCGGCGTCACGGCGAGCGCGCTCCACACGAATGCGATCTTGCCGTAATGGGCGTGCCAAAACTTCGGCGCCACGAGCGGGCCGACGGCGATCGAGAGCAACAGGCCGATGAACGGGAGCGCCCACGGCCATGGCAGCGCGAGCTCGCTGAGCGCGGCGGCATTCGCCGGCGCTATGCCGCCGGCAAGCACGGCCCCGGCAGCGAGCGCGCTGCATCCGATTTTCGATGGCGTGGACATCGGGAAGATACCGCTGAAGCTTATTGCCGGACCGTAGCGCAGGCGCCGGACAGGAGTAAGACGTTTAATCTTCGGGCTGACGATGCGCTGCACGCAAGCTGCCGCTACTGTCTCATCACCGCCGCGACGGTCGCGACGCGGCCGGGCGAGTCGGTTCGGGCGGTGCCGCGGCGATGCCGAGCTTTCTCAGTACCGCATCGGCCGCGCGTTCGCCCGATGCCCAAGCTCCGCCGACCGTTCCCCACAGGGTTTCGTGGGTGGCCTCGCCGGCGAAGAAAATGCGGTCGCGCACCGGTTCAGCAAGCGCGGCTCGCGCCCACTGGCCGCCCGGCGCCGCAGCCGAGAACGCACCCAGCGTCCACGGTTCGTGGTTCCATCGCGTCGCACTTGTCCTCTTGACGGCTTTGCGCATGTCGGCGCCGTAGAGGCCGGTGAGCCAATCCAGCGCAAACGAGACCATCGCCGGCTCGCCCGACGCCGCAAGATCGGCGCCGAATTTTCCCGCCACTTCGATCGTGCACAACGTCGTGCCGGAAATGTTCGCCAGAATAGCGGCGGTGCGGGCCGATCCGGCTTTCTCGAAGACAAGCTCGTCACGCTGCAGGATAAGCGGATTGCCGGGCAATTCGAGCGCGATGTGATCGTAGCTGCCGAGCCGGAGCTTCTCGATGGCGTCGAGATAACGCCGGGGCAGCTCGGGCTCAAACTTCAGCTTATCGCTCATCAGTACGCCGGTCGACACTGTGACGATGACGGTGCGGGTAACCAAGAGGCCTTTCGCGGTCCTGATTTCAATACGATTACGTTCACTCCAATCGATAAGCGAGGCCGGACGCGACAGTTGCACCGGCAGGCCGTCGGCGAGTTTGGCGATCAGCGCGCCTAAGCCCTCCCGGCAGAACATATCGTTGTTGCGCTCAACGGACCGGGAGAAATCCAAGGCTGACACTTCGGCGAGATCCTTGGCGCAACCGAAGGGGCCGAGCGCGAACTCGATTGTCGGCTGCCAATCGCCAAGATCCTTGGGCAGCGCCTGTGCACAGGAGACATCCTGTCTGCCGCGACCGGCCTCCCCGATGGCGCGATTGGCCCGCACGGTGGCGGTAAGATAATCCTCCATTTCGCCCGTGCGTGCGTATCTGCGGCCGATGCGCACCCGCCCGCTCGACGGGGCCGGATAAACATCGAAACCGGACTTTATGGCGAGCGGCGTGACCGGATTGAGGTCCGGCACATGAATCCAATGGGCGCCACGGTCAAACGGCACACCGAACGTCGAGCTATCGGTGAAACAGCGTCCCCCGAGCCGGCCGGAGGCTTCGATCAACGCGATTCTGGCCTTGGTGCCCGCGAGCCGGCGCGCCGCCGCGATGCCGGCCGCGCCTGCCCCGATGACCACGACATCAAAATCGCCCGTGGCAGCGATCGCGGAAGTTCCGGCGGACGCCGCCGAGGCGGCGGACACGGCAAGAAACCGGCGGCGGCTGAGCACTGTCATGTGAGTCGTTGGCTAATCGGCCCGTACCATGCCCCAACCGGTTGTGGTTCGCAAATTGCGTAATTCGGCCAAGCGCTCGGTTCAGCCGATCTGAACCGATCGAAGCATCGTGAAAAGCGATACAGCGGATTGCGCTAACATAAGGGCGGCCCTAAGGGTTGCCCTACAACGCACAATGTCGGACTGCCGGTTCCGAGACGGCATCCTTGACACTGTCCGAACCGCACCAGTAAATGGCGGCCAATGGCTGGGCAGCCCGCGAATGCGTCTGCCGGGTCGGCAGGGGCCGTAGCTCAGTTGGGAGAGCGCCGCAATCGCACTGCGGAGGTCAGGGGTTCAAATCCCCTCGGCTCCACCAGCTAAGGTGTTGATTCTGCGTCATGTGGTGCTGACATTCTCGGGGGTGATTCTTACGGGCGGTTCTTACGTTGTTCTCGTCATCCATTTTCGTCCCCCTCGGCCTTCCGCTTCGCCGCCCTCGCCTCCGCCACCTGTTCGATCTTGCGGGTTCCCCCGCGTCGGATATAGCGGAGCGTGGTCGATGTCTTGGAGTGAGTCAGTGCACCCTGGATTGCCTCCAGCGCAGCACCTGCCTCGTCCGCTTCGGTGGCGCCGCCGGCGCGCGCGTCCATGTTCCACACGTTGTCGGGGATGCCCGCCGCACGCGCGATCTGGCGCCACCATCGTCCGTACGGCCCCTGACGCACCGGCAGGTTCTTTTCGCCTTTGACGATCGCGCCCGTGCGGTTTTCGTGCGGCACCGCATCGAGCAGCGGGAACAGCAAATCATATTTGGTGAGATCGAAATCGGCGGCCGAGCGGTATTTCGATTTTGATGTTTTCATGCGCCAGCGCCAGCCGGGGATATTTTCCCACGTGAAGAAGCCGGCCCAGATGTCGGAGCCATGCTCAAGCGTCGTGATGCCGACTGGCAGTTTGCGGTTGGCCGTCGCCTTCGCCCACTCGCCTATTATGTCCATCTGGCGCAACATCAGCTCGAATTGCGCCGCGGTCCCGATCGCGAGATGCAGGCAGCGATCGGCCGGCATGAGGCCCTTCTTGCCGAATTCGAGCGCGCTCTTGATGAAGGCTGCGCATTGGCTGTAAGTCAGCTCCTCCTCGCGCGCGCCGCCCTTCTCGAATTTCCACTTCTCCATCTCGCCGGCAAGCACTTTGCACTCTTTGAAGCGCAGGGCCGCAAGGAAGTAGATCACGGTGCGAACCATGCTGACGGCGTTATGGGCACGCTCGATGCGTTCGGGTCCGCCAGGAGCTGCTGGCTTGCGCCATTCGTCATACCAGTGCTGGAAGTCGAGCACGGTGAGATTGCGCCTGAGGCGGCGGCCGACGGTGCGCTCGATAAGTCGTAAATCCCTCTCGTAACTCGCCCGCGTGTTGTGTTTCACCCTGTTGAAGCGCGAGTACGTATGCTTGCGATAGATATTGCATCCGCTCTGGACGGTGCCGTTGTCGCTCGCTATCAGCGCGGCGTTGAGTTTCTGCTCCGTGTCTTGCGGCGAACTGGCTTGGGTGTTGAGACCGTCGAGATAGGCGAGTAGCCGCGCTGTGTGGTCGTGGCAAAGCTCGCGGAGCGTCTCATGATCAGCGCCGCGCGGCAGGGGGATGCACAAGTCGGGGTAGCCCATCGGATTGCGCACGACCTGCCGGGCCATCCAGTACCAGAGTGGCGTTCCGTCCTTGAGGACGCGGCCGCGTTTGAGGCCCGGCGCTTTCCCGCGTGGTGGCATTTTCACCGCTCCCGAAATCTTCCGGCCCGTCCTGGGCCTCTTCAGCAAGCAAGTTTTCGTGGGCTCCGTAGTGCGACTGCAGCCACGCGACGACCGCCGGCCAAAAGCGGGCACCAGTCAACGGGTTGATCTTGGGAAACCCGTCGCGCTCCCACGCCCTCACGATGGCGCGGAACCTGTCGTCGCCGCGAAAGGGGCAAAGCCGCCGCTTCAGTTCGCGTTCTTGCACGAACAGGGCACCGGCGGCATCGGGATTGATGCCAGTATCGGGATCGACGTTGACGAGCGGGTCGGACATCGGCGTCGCCCCGTCTCACGCGCGTTGTCGCTGCGGCGGCCGCTCTCCGGGCCGCAGCCGAGCACGCGCCCATTTGAGGGCGGTCGCTGGCGTATAGCGCGGTCTCTGGCCCCAATAATAATCGACGGGCGGCCCTACGCCGGCCGCGCACAACTTCGTAAGCAACGACCAGCTGATGGGAAGGCCATGCTCCTCGAAGAGTGCCGGAAGCTGACTTCGCGTTAGGAGTTCTTTGAGTTCTTTGGGAGAGGGCGCCATGCCAGCCTCCGAAGTACATCGAGTAAGGTGCACAGAGTTCCCCGCTCTCAGCGGGAAACTCTATCCAAGCACTGTCGATGAACCTACCGGCAAGAGAACTTGGCGCGACGGTCAGTTTGCGAGCGTCGGTCAGACCATTGTCGGCAAGTTCAACCCGATGGTTCTCAGCGGAAACGTTCGAGACCGGGCCGTCATCGCCGACGACGGAAAAGCATTTTTCATTGAAATTGATCAAAAATGCAAGTCCCTGAATTACAGTTTGGCCGTTAACCATAAAGACTTTTGAAAACGCGCATCTATTTGCTCGCCAACAACGCTTCCGGAATCGGAATGCCGTCACGTCGTAGCGCGACCGCGATCCGAATCGCCCCGTTGTGGCTGCGGCGATAAAGTTCGGATCGGCTGCGATGCCAGCCGACACCGGCCCTGACCATTTCGCGCAACGAAAGAGCGGCCGGCGCCGTGCGCAGCGTGAGGGCGATGAATTCGAGGGAACGCGGGTCGAGCACCGTCCTTGCGCGTTCCAAGAGAAACCGGAACGACGCTGGGTATTG
>WNFT01002905.1_pt1 | contig 14738 bp, 13 predicted proteins | sample 5400191 | NCBI WGS metagenome assembly WNFT01 (sample SAMN13153359, study PRJNA577476) | soil metagenome | isolation source: 80 cm saprolite under Madrone tree | place: USA:California | collected 2016-06-14 | reverse complement strand
GAAGCCATCTACATGAGCGACCGCATCGTTATTATGACTCCGCGTCCGGGCAGGATCGAGCAGATCATTCCAGTAAAAATGAATCGTCCACGCGACCGCAGCAGCCCGGATTTTCTTGGTCTCCGCAGTGACATTCTTCAGACCATGCACTTCGCTGGTCGGTCGCTCGGTGGAAACGGCGCCTGAGTCAAGCTGATAAAATACGCCTCGAACCTGCTGACGCAGAGCCAAACCGCTCGTTCCTTCCAGCGATTCGATTAATGAGACTGACTGTGATTCTCAGCTTTGCTCTGGCAGCGATACTGTCAGGTAAAAGTGCTTCCGCTGACGAGATAGCTATGAGCAAGTCGACTCTAGCAGGAGCGTCAGATACAAAACACATGGGTAACGCTGAATCTCCTTCAGGGTGCAGCGACATGAATGACGATGAAACGGCAATGATGAGTTCATGTCTAATGCCTTTCGGAATTATGACCGGTGAAGCTGGCAAATGGATGGTCGGCTACCAATTTATGCACGACGAGATGGATGGCAGCCTCGTCGGCGCAGACGAGATCAGCATCTCACAAATTTTAAAGCAATTCCCCAGCGCACCTACGGACATGACCATGGATACGCACATGGGAATGGTGATGTATGCGCCAACCCAAAAGCTGACGCTAACCGCCATGGTTCCTTACGTCCTAAAGGAAATGAACAATGTCAATGCTGATGGCAGTAGATTCGTCGAGCGCACGAGCGGTGTTGGGGATGTGGAGTTGGGCGGTTCATATCAGATTTTTCAGACTTCGAATGTACGGCATCAGTTGCTATTAAGTGGCGGTATGGCTTTGCCAACAGGGGCAATTGACAAAAAGATGGATGGATTTCAGCTCGAATACTGCATGCAACCCGGTTCGGGCACAGTGGCACTGCTGCCCGGCGTGACGTATCTAGGACAAACTGCAGCGTGGAGCTGGGGCGCAGATTTTTATACGACTGCCCGACTCGGCCGCAACGATCACAACTATCGCTTCGGCAATATTTATCAGTCTCGTACATGGGTGATGCGCCAGTTAGGTAGTTGGCTGAGCGTCTCGGCGGGGCTGAATGGTGTAATCTGGGAAACTATTCACGGCGCTGATCCTGATCTCGATCCGAGCATGGAGCAAACAGCGGACTCGAACCTGCAAGCTGGCAAACGTTTGGATGCATCCTTTGGTCTGACGTTCTGTCCAATGCCATGTTGCCACGGGCGCCCACCGTGTTGTTCCGCGGCGCAAACCTTCCTGGATGGTCAGCAAGTATTCGTTGAAGGTCGGCTACCAATTATTCAGTCGCTTGACGGCCCGCAGCTTCAAAACAGCTGGAGCATCAACGTCGGTTGGCAATGGATGTTTTAAAGGGGCGCTGACCGCTGTTGCAATTGGACTGGTGCAGGACGGCGACACCGCTTCCAGTCACGTTTGAATTGCCGTGCTCGGAAGTGATGGCGTTTGTCTTGGATGTCCGTACGTGAAACGCGCCGGGATTGCTCCCGGCGCGATGCTTTGATCCGATAGGAAGAGCCGATCAACCTCCCATTTTCTCTTTTGGCGCGCGGTCGTATTTCTGCTTGAACTTCGCGTATTGCTCCGGAGTCATGATGGCTTTGGTTTTCTCCATGTATTTGGTCTCGCTCGCTTCGGTGCAACCCGTCTTCATGTGCTCGGTCATAACCGCGTTCATCTTGTTCCTCTGCTCGGGCGTGAGGTTGAGATCGTCTAGGGGAATGGAGCAGGCCATCTTCATTTCCTTCCTCTCGTTTTGGACATTCCGTATCCCCTCGCCGTGTTCACCCGCAAACAAGGCCGTCGTCGCAAAAGATCCCGCTGCAATTAAGGCAATCAATTTAGTCATAAGCTAATTTTAACAATCCGACTGCGCCGTCGCTCCGGTTATTGGATGGTGACCCGTCTGGGTCTCGAAGCAATCCCGTTTGCCACAACTTCAATATTGCTCGAGCCGGTTTCTGCGTTAGCCGGAATATCGACCATTGTGGACACGATCGTGCTACCGGTAGCTATGGCCATCGTGCTATGGTCGTGAGTGCGAGCATAAAAAACATGTCTCGTACCTGCATTGGTAATGCGAACGATCGGATAGTTGGTGGCATTAGTGCAATCGTCTCCATAATCGGAACCGGCTGAAAGACCGTTGAACTGAGTCCCTGAGATCTGCACGGTGGTGCCACCAGTAAGCGTGGCCGGCACCGAAGTGATATTAGGCCGCCACGCAGGATCAGGTCGCCCCGGACCTGTGAAGAGCTCGGCATCGATGTGAATACCGTCAGCTACCACAGACAAAACCTGGCCGGTAGGCAGTAACAGAAAGCGTTCCTGATAGGATGTAAGGCTGGCTGATGTCTGTGTGGCCGGCGCCTGAGTAAAAGTGGTTCCATCAAAGGTGAAGAATGTAACAGGTGTCTGGAAGATACCAGGGCTAGTTGCAACTAACACGTTGCCATTCGGCAGTACGGCACAAGGAGCATCAGCCATATCGTTGCCATTCGGAAAGTCAGTCGTGGCACTCCACGTCCCGGTAGAGAAGTTATAGATCGCGTTATGAACTGTTCCTCCAAAAGCTACACTCGTGCCGTTCGGGCGCTGAATATGAGGGCCGATCTCGAGGGTACCTGCATCGGGCAACCTGACAATGGTGCTGCCGGCACTGCTCCACTGTCCGGTCGCTGGATCATACAACTCGGAATTGGTCCCGTTCGAGGTATCGACTAGCAAAAGCTTTCCATTCGGCAGCTTGCAAAAACCTTCTTCGGAATAGTTGTCTGCCTTGCCAGTCCCCGTGGTCGTCCAAGTCAAAGTAGTCGCGTTAAACAAGACCTGGCTTCTGGAGGAGATATTACCCATCGTGAAGGTGCCATTGTCCAGCACGGCACCGGGAGCGTCACCGATTTGCGACCAGCCGACGGGCGGATTAACGGACGTCCATGTGTTGGTGACAGGATTGTAAATGGCACCCTGGTTTGTTTCTACGCCGATAAGAAAGTTATATTCACCCCCTTCCACGATCACCCGGCCGTCGGGTAGCACTGCTGAGGCGAAATAGAGAGGCCCGTAGCTGGACGACATCGATGCAAGCTGAGACCATGTGCCGTTGAGATAGCTCCCGTTGGCATCAGGAGTAAGGGCCCACCAATTATTCATGCCTCGCCCATTGTGGTTCGGGTCGCCGTACTGGTGCAACATCACTCTTCCATCAGTGAGCAGGAGAGCGGTATCACAGAGGACGGTTGGTTGATTAACCAACCTCTGCCATCTGCCCGCGGCTGGCTGTTCCGAGCCCGAGATCTCCAAAGCTTGCCCCTGGGCAGTTTCAGCAACTGCCCACAAGGTTACGATGGCGGCCGCCGCTCCGAAAAGAGCGATGCGAAGTCGCCCGAGCGCCGCAGGAATTTTTGCTTTATTTTGGGTCATATTTTCGATCCTGACAGGCTTCTAATGTTCCTGGCAATAGAAATTTTGAGTTTCTCGCTCCGATGATAATGCATCGAAAGGTAACAGCGTTGTTACTTTCGAGAGTCCTCTTGAGGAACGCTGCACGATCGCCTCCTCCGCGAGATCTGTCGTGACGAGTAGGGTTAATCGGCTGCGCGTGGGTCTCGTCTCGAAAGAGAACCGTCGCCGGACGCTGGTTGTACTGTTCAACTTCGCACAAGCGCAAGGCTGGTTGCGAAAGAACGAGGAAACCGCCGCTGATGCGCTCGGGACCTACAAGATCATGCAGCGCGAGGTTGAGATTTATACGCCAGCGGAAATCAAGCTGTTGTTGAGCACCGCTGAACCAGATTTTCTGCCCTACATCGCGTTAATTTGTTTCGGCGGTGTGCGTCGGGAAGAACTGCACAAGGGGCTTTCATGGAGCGCGATCGATTTTGATCGGGGGACGATCACCGTCCCCGCGTCGATCGCAAAACGGGGAGGAAACGCAAGATCGTGATGTCTGAGAATCTTTCGGAGTGGCTCGCTCCATATCGGGTCAAAAACGGTGCGTTGTTCGACAAAGATCCCCGCAAGCGAATTGTGAAGATCGTTAGGTTGTCCGACGTGACCTGGAAGCGCAACGCTTTACGTCATTCGTTTGGCAGCTATTCGCATGGAGCAAACGAAGAACGAAGGGCAAGTCGCGCGCGAAATGGGGAACAGTCCGAAGGTGGCGAAAGATCACTATTTTGAAATCGTGGATGAGAAAGCGGCGCACGATTATTGGCCAATCAAACCGATACCGCCCGAGGACGGTAAAATCGTTGCCATTGCGGGACGAAAATAAAATATTTGTACTCGGGCTTGACACCTGAAATCGAATGCGCTTATATGCATGTTTCGGCGCTAACCCCCCTATGCCTAGTGACATTTACCCAAACGTCGTTTGGTGCCTCAGCCGAAACCACTCCGTAAAATAATTCACCAAGTAAGAACATCCTGTATGCGACCCAAACGTTCGTTGATTTACATTCTCGCGGTGCTAATCACGCTCCTGCTTTTCGGAACCGTTGCCCCTGCGACAACGATCGATGTCATTGTGACGTTCGATTTTCCCGGGACGACCGTAACCGCAACTCTGCCACAGAAGATTGAGGATCAGACAGACCTCGTTGGCACTGTGATGATGGCCGACGGGACAGTGAGGGCCTTTATTTACAAGCCGCTCAGCCATAAGTTCAGCCCCCTGCTCATTCCGCCTTTTGCTAACCACGGCCCTACTCAAGGCCGAGGCATTAACTTTAGGCGGCATGTCGTCGGCGAGTACCTGAACCAAAGCGATAGCACCTTTCATGGTTATTTGATGGTCCACCCCAATTGTACACCAACACCCACTCCGACCCCAACCCCGACTGCGACCCCGACCGCTATGCCCAGGGAAATTGCAATGGCGACTGCAAGCGATTTACCCTTTGTGAGCGATCCAGATGTACAACCGCAATGCCCTCTCATCTATTCTCCGTTCGATCTCACCGGCGCCTTGGATACGATCCCATTGGGAATCAACAATTTGGGCGATATTTGTGGTACTGCCATTTTCAGTGGTCCTACCCAGCCGGCCTTCATTAGCGTGGGCCAGATTGTCACGACATTTGCCGTGCCAGGCGCAACCGCGACGTTTGCTTACCAAGTAAATGACTCAGGTCAGATCGTAGGCTACTACGTCGATTCCAACCTGATATCACACGGGTACATGCGCGATAGTGCCGGCACCCTGACTTACCCGATCGACGTACCCGGTGCGACCGAAACGTTTGTGCTTGGAAATAATGCTTCAAATTGGGTAGTCGGCAGATACACAGATACGTCAGACGTGACTCATGGCTTCTTCTACGTCACGCCCGATAATATCCTGACCTATGATTATCCAGGCGCGACCTCCACCTCGCTCAATGGGATTAACAGCAGCGGATTGATTTGTGGCTATTACACCGACACCGCCGGACATAGCCACGGATTTGTGGCAAGGGTGAACGTTACGGCCAGCGGCAAACCCAACACCAACACGCGGACGGCACCGGTGAAGCCAGCCTACTCATTGCCTAAGGTGCCAGGGATCGCCGTGCCCGCGTTGTAATTGGAAATCTGCCCTTAATCACAGTTCCAAGCCTGTCAACTCGCGTGATAGTGCGCGCGTAGAATTGTCGCAGGGGTTGACGGCTAGGCTTTCGACCCACGTTTAGTTAGCGATTTCTTTTATGTTTTATTTCTCGTTTTGTCGTCCGCTTCTGGGGGCTGCCTAGTCGGTGGAGTAGAGATCTGCTCAGGTTTAGCACGTACGATCGCCGCGATGCGGAGCTTAAACTCCTCAACCGTTTCGAGTCGGAGCGGTTGGTTCGTCACCTCCGCGCTATCAAATTAGACCAACACCGCGTTGATCTTTGCGCGAGAGAACTTCGTGAATGCGCATCGGTAGGTGCGTAGAGCACCGCCACGCTAATCGTAAGCGCTTTCGGCAATGTGCTCGACAAACGGGTTAGATTTTTGCGGTTCTGCGCATTATGACAACGACAACTCTCCCGTTAAGACATTCGATGAATTGCGCGCCTTCCTTGCTTGCTATGCTGCTCATCCCAATCGCGCTCTCCTAGTTTGCGCTTTCGTCGCGGGCGCGATCCGTTAGCCAGGAAGGCTGTTTAACAAACAACAACACGATTCTGGATGAGGACGCGCTTTTGAACAAATACGACAGGCAGCACCAACACAGTGACTGGGTCTGGTGCGCTTTCCAGCAACATCACCGGGGACGAAAACATGGCCCTCGGTTGGACAGCGCTCTCTAGCAACACTACTGGCAGCGGCAATACAGCCACCGCTGCTGCCGCGCCGCTTTTGAATACGACCGGCAGCTTCAATACGGCTACTGGTTTTGGAGCGCTCGAAAACAACACGAGCGCCAGCTGTAACACAGCCACAGGTTTCGAAGCGATATTCATATCGGTAAGCAAGGACGCAGACCGCCACCTACGTCGCCGGGATTAGCGAGGCGACCGTTCCAACAGGTGTAACGGGTATCGTAGATAGCAGTGGTCATCTCGGCACAATCACATCCTCGGCGCGTTTCCAGGAGGCAGTCCAGCCGATGGGCGAGGCGAGCGAAGCGATCCTTGCGCTGCAACCGGTGACCCTTCGCTACAAGAAACAGCTTGACCCAGATGGCATCCCACAGTTCGGCCTCGTGGCCGAAGAAGTGGAAAAGGTGAGTCCGGACCTGGTTGCCTATGACGATCAAGGCAAACCTTACACTGTGCGCTACGAAGCAGTGAACGCCATGTTGCTCAATGAATTTCTCAAAGCGCATCGGAAAATGGAGGAACAGGAAGCAACCATCGCCCAACTAAAGGCTACATCTATAAAACAAGAAGCAGTGAACGCAGAACAGCAGAAGGCAATGGAAACTCTCGCTGCGCCTCTCAAACAGCAGGCAGCGCAAATCCAGAAGATGAGCGCGCAGCTCGCCCTGGGACTTGAAGCGAACGAATTTTCAACGTAAATTATCGCTGACGACTAGTAAGACTCCGAGGTCCAGTCAATGCCCACATCTCGCAATCAGCCTTCAGATTTCACTCTCCGGAACGCCCGTCTGTTCGCATTTTTTATTAAGGCTCCACGCTGGAATTTGTGGCGCGCTTCATTCTGTATCACGGCGACGGCGGCCGGGTTCGTCACGGTTCTCTCGTCAGCAGCGGTCGCGCAGCAGTTCCAGGATGTGACGAGAGAAGTCGGTTTGGTGTTAAAGGCAAAGCACTCATGGGGCAACCCGATCTGGGGGGACATTAATAACGATGGTTTTGTCGATCTGATCGTGCCGACGCATGGGTTGTTGAAGTCGCATGGGCCGTTCGTGTATCTAAATAATGGTGGCAAGACATTCACTGACATCCGTGCAACTTGCGGTATAACCCGGCACGTTCCTCTGGACGCCCCGGATTGGCATGGCTTCTCGTTTGGCGACTACGATGGGGATGGCAACCTGGATCTTTATATTTCCATAGGCGCCACGGAGGGAACCCTGGAAAAGAGCGATTTACTCTTCCGAGGCCGTGGTGATGGGACGTTTGAAAACGTCACTCATTCGGCGGGGATCGAAACCTCGACGAATGGCGGTCGCTGCGGTTTTTGGGTCGATTACGACAACGACGGCAGGCTGGACCTGTTCGTGAAGAATTTCGAAGGCGCAAATCGTCTCTATAGAAACAATGGCGATGGCACCTTTACACAGGTTGCGAATGCGGCGGGACTGGAAAGCGCTACGAGCGGAACCGATGAGGGGTTCATCTGCTCGTTCGCGGATTATGATAATGACGGCTTCATGGATATCGCTTTCTCGGGGTGTTGCAAGACAGAGGAGTTGTATAGGAATCAAGGCGACGGGACATTCGTCGATGTCACAACGGCAGCAGGTTTGAACCCGCGCAAACCTTGTCAAGGGCTTGCGTGGGGCGACTATAATAACGATGGCCTGCTCGATCTATATGTGACCCGAGGAAACCAGGGCGGCGGACCATTCCAAAACACGCTCTATCGCAACAACGGCGATGGCACATTCACCGATCTGACCGCAGAAGCCGGTGTCGTCGGCGGACCGAATAATTGGGCCGCCGTTTGGGGCGATTATGATAACGACGGGTTTCTAGACTTATTTGTCACAAATCCCGGCATCGACGCAGAAGGTGTCGGAAATGCCAATCTTCTCTACCACAACAACGGAGACGGGACATTTACTGACAGGGCCACTGAAGACGGTCTGGCGCTCCAGGATGACAACCCCCTTCACTTGCACAAGGTTGCTGCCTGGGCGGATTATAACAACGACGGATTTCTCGACATCATCGTGAAGGACGGACTCGGCAGCGAAAGGGACGGCGATGTGGGTGCAAACGGATTTCACCGGCTCTTTAAGAACCTCGGCAATAGCAACCACTTCATCAAGGTGAACCTTGCAGGCGTGCAATCGAATAAGCGCGGAATCGGCGCGCGCGTAACCGTAACCTCCACCGCAGGGATGAGCTTTCGGCAGAACAACGGAGGTGGCGGAGGCGAGTGGTGTTCACAAGGAAGCGAGCCGCTGCATTTCGGGATCGGAACGGCAACGGAGGCAACAATCCAGGTGAAATGGCCGAGCGGGATCGTCGATACTCTCTCTTCAGTTGCAGCCAATTCGACGGTGACAGTGGTGGAAGGCACCGCGCATTAAGGAATTCTTCGGCGTGACTATGCTGCGTCCGACACAATACTCCCTCGGACGGCAATGAATCGGCATTGCGACCATGAATTTGGCTGTCGCCAACAAGCCTTTACTTCCCGCTAAACCAGGCGAATCCGGCAATGCGTCAAGTCTGTTAGGCGACTCCAACCAAGCCACCTTACCCTCTTGCCGCAGGGAAACCCGAACGACCGTGTTCGGTCGTACAACTTGAGGTAATAGCTATGACAATCACGCAACATTTATGGAGTTCGCTTCTGCGCAGCGAAATCAGAAAGATTATTCCTTCACCCGTGCGCCTACGTGCGCCGGCTTACTTCCTGGCCGCAGCCATATTGATGCTCTTGCTCGCAGCGCGGAGCACCGCCTTTGCCCAAAGTGTGGCCGGAAATCTCAGCGCTGTTAGCGGTAACTTGAATACCGCCGACCGCATCTTGCTAAACACCAACACGATTTACCAAACCAATTATCGCAGCGATACGGTCGAGGTATTTTCCTTGAGGGGTTCCGATCTCGGGGTGTTTGCCAGGCTGGCTAAACCGACGGGTCTAGTCTTCGATGATGCCGGGAATCTATACGTGTCGAGCGACGACCGTCCCAGGTACTCGATTCTGAAGTTCGCGCCGGACGGCTCGGAATCAATATTTGCGGATAGCGGCTTAAGGGGTCCGCACGCCCTCGTGTTCGACACGGCCGGGAACCTCTATGTCGCAAATGCGGCTAACGATACGATCGCGAAGTTCACGCCAGACGGTGTCGGGACCGTTTTTGCTGATGAGAATGATGGTTTGGACAATCCAGTCGATTTGGCCTTTGACACCGCAGGCAACCTGTTTGTGACAACCGCCTATGGGGGGCCGGCGGGTAACGGCAGCGTCCTGAAGTTCACGCCTGACGGCGTCGGGTCGGTATTCGCAGATAGTGGGTTTCACACTGCGTACGGCCTCGCCTTAGACCGCGACGGCAATATCTATGTGTCAAACTTCAGCAGTAGCACGATCGAGAAGTTTTCCCCCACTGGAGAAGACTTGGGTGTATTCGCCAGCACTGGCTTAGACTTGCCCCATGGCATGATCTTCGACCGGAGCGGCAACCTTTATGTGGCCAATAATGGCAATTCAACGATCGAGAAGTTCTCTTCCACGGGGGTCGATCTGGGTGTGTTCGCTCACACCGGAGCGGGGCCACACTTTCTGACGATGTTTAGGCCGAGGCGCCTGCACTTCCAAAGTGAGTATTGATTCGGTCGGAAAGGGTCAGTCTAGGGTTGCATTGATTTGACGGACCAGGCAACGACAATAAGGTAGTCGAGGCCTCGGCCATGGGCCTCAACGGCTTCGGCAACAACAATACTGCGATGGGTAATGGCGCCCTTTTTTTAATACGAACGGCAATAGCAACACATGTTTGGGATTTAACGCGCTCAATAACACAACCGGCAACAGCAACATCGCCTTGGGTGATTCAGCCGGAACCAATCTCACCACCGGCAGTAACAACATCGATATTGGCAACAAAGGTAAAGCTGGCGAGTCCAGTTAGATCCGCATTGGCACAAAAGGAACTCACACGCATACGCTTGTCGCGGGTATTAGTGGAGCAACCGTTGCTGGAGGCGTAGGGGTAATTATCGACACCACGGTCATCTCGGCACGGTCGTTTCCTTAGAGCGTTTCAAGGACACTATCAAGCCGATGAACAAGGCCAGCGAAACCATCCTCTCACTCCAGCCCGTGACTTTCCGCTACAAGAAAGAGCTTGACCCTGCTGGTATCCCGCAGTTAGGCCTCGTGGCCGAGGACGTGGAAAAGGTCAAACCCCATCTGGTAGCACGCGACAAAGATGGCAAGCCCTATACCGTCCGCTACGAAGCGGTGAACGCCATGTTGCTTAACGAGTTTCTAAAAGAGCACGCAAGAATGAGGAACAGCAAGCGATTATCGGGCGGCAGCAAAAGCAAATCGATGCGCTCACCGCGGGTCTGCAAAAGTTGAGCGCGCACCTCGAACTGAACAAGTCTGCACCGCAAACCTTGCTACCGGTCGGTAAGCTGGTGGCGGTTCGCCGAACCGCTGACGTGATTGAAAGCCCCGCCCTGAGCAAAGTCGAATCGGTCAATCGCCGCGCCTGTATGCCCGCATTTCTGCGTTTTTGATTGACCTGACGACTCGCACATACAGCCGAAATGGGCTTGCGATTAGAATGCCGGTTTCCTACGATGCATGACACCTTTGGCAGTGGAAACGTTCATTTCCTCGGGCTTTGACGGAATGCCGAAAAATGCGGTTTTCCCTCATGTTTTACCTCTGAAAGAGGGGCAATGGCTGGGGGCGGAATCGAACCGCCGACACGTGGATTTTCAGTCCACTGCTCTGCCGACTGAGCTACCCAGCCGTAATCGACGTCGAGCTGCGCGGCGCCGTGAAGTTTTCACTATGCAGCAATGTGATTGTACAGCAAGGCTGTGTAGAATTCACGTCAGAGCCACTCAGCCTGCTGTCATGTTGAGCGGAGCGCTGCAAGACAATGCAAAGCATGAGCCAGGCTTTCCAACATCTCGGCATATCGCAGTGCCCGGGATCAGTTGAGAAACGATCAGAGATTCTTCGCTTCGCTCAGAATGACATCTCGTCGCTTTCCAGTTACACTCGCCCACATGAAGAAGATCATTTCCACGAATGAAGCACCGGCAGCGATCGGACCCTACTCGCAAGCGGTGCGCAGCGGACGCTTCCTTTTTTGCAGCGGCCAGATTCCCCTCAATCCCGAATCTGGCCAAGTTGTTACCGGCGATATTGCCACACAGACGCGACGGATAATGGATAACATCGCATCGATCTTGAGAACAGAGGGAATGACTCTCGATAGCATCGTCAAAACCACGATCTTCCTCACTAATCTCGACGATTTTCAAAAGGTGAACGAAACATACGGCTCGTATTTCAAACAAGATCCCCCTGCCCGTTCCACCGTCGAGGTTTCCGCACTGCCGAAAGGAGCCAATGTCGAAATCGAAGTGATTGCTGCCTCCGATGACACCGAGCAAACCGCGTATGACACGTCTGGGTGAGAACAAGCATGGAGAGGCGAGATTGTAGGGCGTCTGTGTCAGACGCCAACTCCGATGGCGTTTCACAGAAACGCCCTACAACGAAATGAGCAAAGATCTTCTGGCACTATTCCGCAAGACCGGCGCGCTGCTGGACGGTCATTTTATTCTGCGCTCGGGTCTGCACAGCCGCGAATATTTTCAGTGTGCACTGCTCCTTCAGCACACCGACATTGCCGCAAGGGTCTGTGGATGGCTGGCCGACAAACTGCGCGGGTTCAATTGCGATGCGGTTATCTCCCCTGCCCTCGGCGGAATCATTGTCGGCCAGGAAGTCGGCCGCTCGTTAGGCAAACGCCATATTTTCGCCGAAAAAGAAGAAGGCAAACTTGTGTTGCGCCGAGGTTTTCAAATTCTGTCGAATGAAAGGTTCGTCGTGGTGGAAGATGTTGTTACTCGCGGTGGGCGCGTGCAGGAGACAATCGATATCGTCCACGCCCACGGCGCTGCAGTCTCCGCTGTAGGCGTGATTGTCGATCGAAGCGGTGCAGCCAAACCCGATTTTGGCTGTCCGCTTATGAGCCTGATCGAAATGAACATGGAAACGTTCTCCGCAGAAGATCTCCCGCCCGATCTCGCCGCAATCCCCCCAGTCAAACCGGGGAGCAAATAACCCACGGCATCCAACTCAAGACGCCGGCAAAATCCGTCCGGTCACTTCGCCGAAGCCAATTCGATAACCATCGCCCTGGCACCAGCCGGTGATCGCGAGGCGATCGCCGTCTTCGAGCCATTTGCGCGTTTCACCGCTGGGAAGCTTTAATGGATTTGCGCCGCGCCAGGTCAATTCCAGCATACATCCACGCGATTCCTCAGTTGCGCCGCTGATGGTGCCGCTGGCCAACAAATCGCCGGGTTCCAGGTTGCAGCCGTTGACAGTATGATGCGCAAGCTGCTGGGAAATGCTCCAATAAAGATTTTGAAAATTTGTGCGCGTGATCGCGTGTGGCGCATCCGTCGATGACGTTTGGAGCTGCGCTTCGAGCTGAATGTCGAAGGTGAAATCGTTTTTTGCGCGCAAATACGGCAACGGCGCGGGACGTTGTGAGGGGAGCGGTTTCCGGAATGGCTCGAGCGCTTCGAGCGTCACGACCCATGGCGAAATGCTCGTCGCGAAATTCTTTGCCAAAAATGGGCCGAGCGGCTGGTACTCCCAAGCCTGAATGTCCCGGGCGCTCCAGTCATTCATCAGCACCAGTCCGAAAATATGATCCGAGGTACGATCAATCGTGATCGGTTCGCCTAACGAATTGCCTGGTCCAATGAGAAACGCCGTTTCCAATTCATAATCGAAGCTTTTAGTTGGACCGAATGCCGGCGCGGCTGCGTCTGGCGCCTTGGTCTGCCCGCTTGGCCGGCGCACGTCCGTCCCACTGACGACCACGGAACTCGCGCGCCCATGGTATGCGACTGGCAACCATTTCCAATTCGGCATCAGCGCGTTTTCCGGGCCGCGCAACATCGTCCCGACGTTGTGTGCGTGATGATAGGACGAGTAGAAATCGGTGTAATTGCCAATGCGCGCCGGCAGTTTCATGGTGACACTTTTTTGTGCATGAAAGACCCGCGCCCGAAGCCTGGCATTGTCTCTGAGAATCGACGTTTTGGATGAGAGCAGGCGTTGAAGCACTGCACGCACTTTGCGCCATGCCGGACGACCAAGCCCGAGGAATGCATTCAATGAGTCTTCTGAAAAGACTTTTCGCCCCTGAAATTCCGGTGAGCGAAAATGCCCGAGCTCTTCCAGGACAGAAAGATCCGCAATCAAATCGCCAATGGCGACTCCGGCGCGCGGTTTGCCTCCTTTTGGCTGAAAAATACCGAAAGGAAGATTCTCCAGCGGAAAATGCGAATCAGGTGCGACCTCGATGAATGTTTTGAGCGGCATGCTCTGGAATTGTAGGGCGTTTCTGTGAAACGCCAACCCGACGGCGTCTGACACAGACGCCCTACAGTAATCTTAAAGCGCGCAAATCGTCGCGTGGCTCATCAAAACTGCAACTGCCGAAGGACCTGACGAATCTCCGTCGGGATTTCAGGCGTTCCGTATCGATTTTCCAGTCGCGCCACGCGAAGAAATCGTCGGTAAACGAAAACGATTCCGGATCTTCATCCTCGAGCATCATCGCGGCTTGATTCGCATCCCATTGATGTTCCGCCGCGAGCACTGCGGCTCCGAGCACATTCAGGAATCCGTGCATTTTTGTCTTCACTTCTTCGCGAAATTGCCGCATCGGATGATGCAGCCCGGCGGTAAATTTGATCGCGAGTTGATGCGTGCCCGCTTTCACGAGTGCCCTCGCAATCTGTGCCGAAGTTGGAAACGCATCTGCAGTCACTCCGCCGGTGCGCAATTTGTAGCCGAAGGTAGCCACGTCCTGATCGGAATTGTGCTTGGCCAGCAATGCAATAGTTTTTTCGGCTTTGTCTGGAGGCGCTTCCAAAAATACCGGCAGATCGCCAATGATCGCCTTCGCTTCCTTTAAACACGCCAGTCCCACGTCATCCGGCAAAAACATTTCGAGCTGAGCGACCGAAACGAGATCGGCGCCGTATTTCGAGAACGAACGAATCGCCAAGTCCGCGTCCTCAAGAGCATTGAGAAAGGCATCCATGTTTGCAGTTTTCGGCCCGAGTGCGGTGACGCGGAGCGGTTGCAAAGGATCGAAATTCGAAAGGAGTGGCCGCGCCGAATCGAACTGTTGGACAGGCAAAACGAATGTGTTGAGCATCCACGCTTCGGGCGAACGCGCATAACTCGCGTGGTTCTGCAACGCTGGTTCAAGTGCCAGGCTGCACGGCGGGAACATTCCCGCGTAATCAACCGAGCTCGTCAGGAGAGCTTGAAGCGAAGCAGAAACAACCATAAGCGTCAAAAGGTAACCACGAATCCGCGGCAATGGAC
>WNFT01012843.1_pt1 | contig 14747 bp, 11 predicted proteins | sample 5400191 | NCBI WGS metagenome assembly WNFT01 (sample SAMN13153359, study PRJNA577476) | soil metagenome | isolation source: 80 cm saprolite under Madrone tree | place: USA:California | collected 2016-06-14 | reverse complement strand
CGTTGTCACTTTCGGTTGAGGTAGCATCAGACCAGCGGGAGGCCGATAATGGGATTTAAAAAATGAATCAAGGGAAAGATTGGCGGGCCGATAAATCGGCGATGGCCGCGATAAATCGGGCCCTACGTGTCGCAGCAAGAAGCCTTTTTTGTAGCGCGGCTGTGGCTTGATACGCATTTCTGTGAAATACTCGCGAGCGGCAGGTATAGTGTTGAGCGCGAGAAATATTGTATCTCGAAAGAGTGCGACGGGTTTTGCGGTCGGCATGACGATATTGCCTGCAAACCTTGAGAGGTTGATCATTTGAGCAGAATGTTCCTTACGCTCCACGTTGTAGGTGTCCAGCAAGGAGGGATTTGCCAACCCTTGCAAGACGAGGGAGAGTTTCCAACTGAGGTTATGTGCATCGCGCAAACCGCTATTCATGCCCTGTCCACCGAATGGGGGCATCTGGTGCGCGGCATCTCCCAGCAGGAAGACGCGCCCTTTGGAGAAGGTTCTGGCGAGTACGGCATGAAAGGTGTAGATGGCCTGGCGAATAATGTGAGGGTTGTGTGCTCCGTCTACCTGCTGGATAAGTAGACGTATGGTTTCTGGCTTGAGAAGGTCTGCCTCCTGCTCGCCGGGCAGCAGCATGAACTCCCAGCGCCTGCATTGCTGGGGAGACGGTACGGTTACCGCCGGACGCTGCGGATTGCAGAAAAATGTGATAGTCGTGGATGCATCTTCGTCCTGGATGGAGTCGATGACCAGCCATTTTTGCGAGAATGTTGAGCCTTGCATGGGGATACCGAGTGCGCGGCGTATCGAACTTTTGCCGCCATCGCAGGCCAGCAGGTAGGTGCAGGTAATGTTTTGCAGCACTCCTTCTGGGGTACGAATGGTAACGGTGACGCCCTGTTCGGTTTGCTCGAACGCTTCGACAGTATGTTGAAAGGCGATGTTGACGCAGTTGAAACGTTTGAGACCGGCAAGCAGTATGGCTTCGAACTGGGGCTGTTGAAAGGTTGAGATGAGCGGAAAGCCATTCCTGTTGCCTGTCGGTGCAACTCTGGCAAGCAGGCGCTTGCCCGAAAGATAGTGCGCACTGACGTCCAGCAGCACATGTTGCAGGATGGGTTCGAGCAAACCCATGGCCTGGCACACACGCAGACCTTCGTCATCAAGTGCGATGGCCTTTGGAAGATCACTGAGGCCAGGATTGCGTTCGAGAATAAGGGTGTCAATACCGGCTCTGCCAAGCAGGTTGCCCATAGTGAGACCCGTTGGGCCAGCACCAACGATGATGGCGGAGGCGTATTGCTTCGTATTGATCGTCTCGTAGTATGTCATAAGCAAGTTTCCTCATGGTCGGTGGATACCAACAAGAGTGGGAACCGATGATGGGATTTAACAAAATCATCCGGCCATCCCGCGGGGCCGATAAATCGGCTCCTACGGATGCTTCAGTGCTAAGACAATGTTTACACCTGTGAGGCTACGCCCACCAATAAGAGCCGTCCTTCTGTTTAGTGGACGCGCTTCGCCACGCACCAGGTCTAAACCATAGTGTGGGTCCAATTCCTCGCAGTTCATAGTCGGCGGAATGACGCCGTGTTCAAGCGCTAACAAGGCTGTGATCGTGTCCAGCACACCCGCCGCGGCATAGCTATGACCGAACATCGTACGTGGAACACTGGCAGGTATATGCGCTACCTCGGAACCAAATACCTGGTGCAGCGCCTCCGCCTCTCTGGCGTCGAATGCGGGTAAGGCGCGCCCATCGAGGCTGAGGTACCCGATTTCAAGCGGCTGCAACTGCGCTTCCTGCATAGCAAGGCTCAGCGCACGGGCATACTGCCTACTACTGGCAGGGGACTTTTTCAGTCCATGCGGATCATTGGTCTGCCCGTAGCCAACGATTTCTCCATAAATGGTTGCGCCGCGTCGTCGCGCATGCTCATACTCCTCCAGGATACACATTCCCGCCCCTTCCGCCAGCAGGAAACCGGCAGCACGTTGATCAAAAGGGCGATAGGCACGCGTATCATCTCCCGTGGCACAGGCGTTGCTATGAGATAGGACGAGTAACATGTATGGTTGCAACAGTGCTTCGCATCCTCCGGTGATGATCACATCCGCCACGCTTCGCCGGATGGTGGTATATGCAAGTCCCAGTGCGTCCAGGCTGCCAACGGTATCATTCAAGGGGGCCTTACAGTATCCTTGAAAACCGTAACGGATGGATATCTGGCCGACGCTGGCGACCGGGAGCCAGGCTATGGAGGTAAAGGCGCTCATGGTGCGCGGCCCCCGTACGTGTAAATTAGTCACCTGTTCCATGGCATACTCTATGCCGCCAAACGTATTGGCAATTACTGCTCCAACACGCTGAGGATCCTCGCGGGCTATTTCTATGCCCGAGTCCTGGAGCGCTTCTTGTACAGAGGCAAAGGCAAAATGTGTCATGCGATCAGTGCGGTCCGCTAGCTTGCGGTCAATATAATCCGCAGCGTCAAAATCAGAGACTTCTCCCCCCACTTGAATTGGCAAATCGGTGGTGGGAAAACGTTGGAGATGTTGTATACCGGAGATTCCATTGCTTGTAGCATGCCAGAATGCTTTTTTGCCAATACCGTTGGGCGCTACGATACCAAGCCCCGTAACAACTACACGACGATCTATATGATGTTCCATACCTGTTTGCCCCGTGAAAGCTCCACCCCAGGGTGACCGCAAGGTCGCCCTTACTATCCACGGGCCTGGTGGGCCGATTCGTGGTATTGTAGGGGCGGGGCTTGCTCCCGCCCTGGGGAGGTTCCTACATCTTATCTATGCTCATCAAGCCAGTTCGGTCGTGCCAGGATGAGCGCACTATTTACACCACCGAAGCCGCTTGAATGGGTCAGCGCTACATCAACACGAGCCTGTCTTGCTACGTTTGGTACATAATCCAGATCGCAGTGAGGATCACTGTGCTCCTGATTAATTGTTGGTGGTATCTTCTGCCATTCCAGAACAAGCGCGGTGATAATTGTCTCAATAGCGCTTGCCGCCCCCTGCGCATGTCCAATGAGCGATTTAGTCGAGCTAATCGGGATGCGATATGCCTGTTCACCGAAGACCGCTTTGTATGCGGTCGTCTCTACCAGATCATTGGAAGGCGTTGAACTGCCATGCGAATTGATGTAGCCCAGTTGTTCTGGCGTAATTTGCGCCTCTTGCAGCGACTGCCGGATCAAATGCTGCAATGGAGCACCATCTTCGGGAAGAGTTGTCATATGATATCCATTGCTATTGGAGGTGAAGGCCACCAGTTCGGCATAGATGTGCGCATCGCGTGCCAGGGCCAGTTCCCGTTCTTCTAAAACCAGCACCCCAGCTCCTTCTGCCATTACGAAACCATCCCGTTTAGCATCATATGGACGAGAGGCGCGTTCTGGCTCATCATTATTCGTACTCAATGCTTTGATGATACAAAAAGCATTGAGACCCGTGGGGCATAATCCAGCATCGCTTCCACCTGCAAGCATGCGATCTGCTCGCCCCTCCTGTATTGCCCAGAAAGCCTGCCCAATGGCATCCGAGCCTGCGGAACAGCCGGTGGAGATGACAGTGCATGGCCCGTTCAATTGATGGTGACCAGCGATGGCAGCGGCAGGCAAAAAAGACATCATAAACATAACAGGGTGCGTGTCTTGCACCAGGTCAAGAGGAGGATGCCTGCCATGACTCGTAGCCTGCATCCATATTTTTTCGCCTTCTTCGGCCGGAGACATTGCCGAACCCATATAGACGCCGACGTTATCGCGTTCCTCCTCGCTCATCTGAGCGTACAGGCCGCTATCGTGGAGCGCAAGATTTGAGGCAGCGACAGCAAACTGCGTGCCGCGGTCAAAAGAGAGGCACTCTTCTTGTGTGAGTCCAAGCGCTTCTGGATTGAAGTTTGGCACCTCTCCGGCTATTTGCGTGGTAAGCATGCTGGCATCGAAGCGGGTGATGCGCCGGATTCCGGATTGACCGGCAAGGCAGGCCTGCCAGAAATCTTCTTTGCCTATGCCATTGGGAGCCAGCACACCGAGGCCTGTGATTACGACTCGTCGTTTCGTGTGGTTTATCATGTGTTTTTGCCTGGATCTCTGAACGCTGAAAAGGATTCACTAATGGGAGCTCGCGGCGGGCGACCATAAGGGTTGCCCCTTATTTTGAATAATATTTGACAACATACTAGTGGTACATACGCTTTTCTGTTTCATCTGGACTCTTTTTCTGAAGCAAGAAATTGTTCCAAGAGCCGGTTGACCGTCTCCGCCTCTGCGTACATGAAGAACCGCTCTCCACCTGGAACGACGTGGTACCCTGCGCAAGCGGGTAAGTTCTCAGCGAGCCAGCGCGTCTTCTGTTCCGGCGAAAGTGCGTCATTGGAGCGATTGATCAAGAGAACAGGCATTGTTAAGGAGGCCAGGCGTTCCCGCATATCAAAATAATGAATGATGGGAAGGACTGAGAATTTGTAGACAAATGGCCAGTGCGCGATCTTTCGAAATTGCTCTTCGATCAGGTGCCGGGGCAGCATGCGAATGGATGTTGTCTCTTGAGTAGGGGATGCAGGATGATTGGACACGATATAGTTGATCACGATGCGCCGCAGGAATGAGGCGGGCAAAAAATGTTCCACGGGCAGGCGCAGAAAAACTTCATGTAACAACCAGATGAAAGGGTGAGGAGCGATCTGGTAGTCGGCCCCCTGGGCGATGATGATCAAAGAGCGACAACGCTCAGGGTAGCGTGTAGCGAACTCGAAGAGTACCATAGCGGCATCCCCATGTCCAACCAGATCGACCTGTTGCAGTTCAAGGCTGTCGAGGATATGCCTTAGTTCTTCGGCACGTTCGACCAGTTGAACTGAACGCTTACGACTCTCCTGCCGTCGATACATGATAACGCGCCGTGACGAACTCAAAGCGCGTATTTGCCGCGCATAGACGAATTCGAGATGTTCAAGGATGGGCACGAACACGAGCGGCTCTCCCGCGCCGATGTCTATGAGGGGCATAACCAGGTTGTCTATGGTAGTGTGTTGCCAGAGCGATTCGATGTACTCCACATCCGTATGAAATGTGGCGTCGTCGATATAAAGATCGAGTTGATCGTTCTGAATACTATGTTCTGTTTTCATCTTGTGCATAGTATATAATAGACAAAGGCCAGAACGGAAGGAAGAGGAAGCGCCCTGTGCCTCTCATACGAGGCAGTTCATCTCTGGTTGAGCTTGCCGATCCTGACCCGGGCCCTTCCCAGATAGAAAAGGTCGAAATTTTGGAGTGATTATGGCAATTGCGGACATAGACTCGCTTCGCCTGCTGGTGAATCAATGGGTCGCGGCCTTTAATGGACATGATGTAGGCAGCATTGTTGCACTATATACCGATGACGCGGAGCTATTTGATTCTGGCATGAAACGACCTCGTCACGGGCGCATTGAGATCGAACAGTGGTTCAGCAAGCGCTTCAAAGACATGCCCTCGATTACATATGTACCGTCGGCTCAATTCTTCTCTGAGGAACACGCTACGATGCAGTGGACGACCTCGGGGCGGCCACGCTTCCTGGGTCAGCGCTGGCTGACCCGACCATTTCGGGTAGATGGTGTGAGCATCTTTACTTTTAGAGATGGCCTGATCCAGAAACAGCGTGGATATTACGATCATTCTTCCGCTGTGGAACAGGCTTTACCGCCAATTAAGTGGCTGCTGCCTCCTCGTTTGTGACGAAAAGTGAGTGTGGAATATCCGTATGCTCGGCCTCTCTGAAATGGGCATGGACTCCATCAAATCAGATACTACCCTATTGGCACAGGCACTCCACACGGCACGCGGGAAGGCTCGTCACTTTCCCGTGAGTTATTACGCTAACGGGTTACAGTTCCTCTATCGTTCACCCAAAAGCAAGTGATAGAGCTTCCACTGGCGCTCCGCTGCCTGCATATAGATGGCATGGCGCTCTGAATCAGGAAGAACGGGTGCCGCCTCGTCCTGCGGTACCTCCGCCACATTGGGTATAATGCCGAGAGCTTCAAGCGCCAGTAAGGCTACTCCACGGGCCGATGCTTCGTGGTCCAACGAGGGGTAAATCGGGGTATTCAGCGTATCGGCGATGATGCTCTGGAATGTGGAGGAATTCAGCAATGCGCCGCCGCTTCCGAGAACTGTAGGAGCAACTTCGTTTCTATCCAGGGCGAGAGTGAGTTGATCATAGACCGCTCCAAGCTGATAGGCCAGCGCCTCCATACTGGCACGCAGGATGTCTACCGGCTTTGTACCGGTATGGAGACCCATCACCGTTGCCCGCACCCCCGCATGCCAGCCAAGGCTGCGTTCACCAGAAATGAAAGGCAGAATCGTCAGGCCATGTCCATCCGGCGCTAAGGCAGCAACCAGAGGCTCGGCCAGCTCTAACGAGGGAATATATAGAGTATCTTTCATCCAGGCAAATACATTACCTCCTTCGCTTAATGCCCCCCCGATCAGGGCACGCCGGGCATCCAGCAGGTAGAGCCACAATCCCATAGGAACTTGAGGAATTTCCGGTGAGACGATCACGCGTATGGCACTCGATGTACCAACTGTAAGTGCCCAACGGTCACTGGTAGAGGCACCCGAACCGACATTGGCCGCTACACCATCGCCAACAGCAGGGAACCAGGGAACACTGCGTAGAGCAGGCCAACGCGACGCATATGCACTGATCAGCCCACTCACGCTATCACCTAAATCACCCAGCGGGGGAAGTTGATCCCGCCGCACATGCAAGAAATCCAGCAATTCCTCGTCCCAATCACGCTTACGGATATTGAGAAGTCCGGTACCGGAAGCCATGGAGAGGCTACAAACCGATTTTCCCAGGAACTGGCGATGTAGATATTCACCGAAGGAGATCCATTGAGCCACTTTCGCAAATAAATCCGGCTGGGTGTCGGCCAACCAGCGCAGCTTGGCAGTCCAGTAGCTCGCGTGTAACCTGGCACCGGTGCGAGTGTGGATCTCCTTATTGTCCAATTGCGCCTGCAACTCATCGGCTGCATGGCGTGGGCGCGTATCTTCCCAGGTGATGAGCGGCGTGAGCGCTTTATTATTGGCATCCACCCCCATGAGGCTATGCCAGAATGTGTCTATGGCAACGGCCCCTATCGAGTCAGCCAGTGGGCCTGCCATATGAAGCGCTTGAGCGCGTGTCGAGGAGGTACCGACATCCAGCGCAAGGATAATTGGTTGGTGTCCTGCCTGACCTCGAAGATTGGGATTCTGTGCCATACGATATGTACCTTCTCAACTGTTATAGTCTGGATTTGTCCAAGTCCGTTAAAAGGATCACAAGAGTCACCCCTACTATATACACGGCTGAAATGCCTCTTTTGTATTCTGGTTATAAGGACTCTCTCCCCAAGGCTTTTCTTGGAGGAGGCCGACGAGTGCATCCCCGCCAGGGCGACCTCAAGGGTCCCATCCCCTCATCCACATCCTCTCCCGCCCTTACTATGACTACGGGTGGCTCATCAGGTCTCTCTCCCTGACACTTTTTTGTAAACCTGCAAAACGCCCGGACGAGCGCAGCGAGCAGAGGGCCCGAGGGTGTAGCCCTGGGTGGGGTGAGAGTCAGGCGCGCTGGCCCCACCCCATGGCGCGATCAATCGGGCCCCTACGCCCCCCGGGCCATTGCTTCGCTCGGCCTTCTTTCCTCACCCATTCCAAATGTGTCAGGGAGAGAGGCTCATCAGGTGGCTTCGTGTTTTAGTAAGGGCAAGGGAGGTGGTGGCGCGGCTTAGGGACACTTGGGCCGCTCTTCTATTGACCCGGTCTCCTTTCCACATTTGAAGGCGGAACGAAACTCCTCGCATGGGTTGGTGGAGTGGCAAGTCTCTGCGATATAACGGTATTGCCCAGGAGTTGCAAATCCTTGACAGAGTTGAGAATATTCTCGTAGGCCGTACGCGTTCTCTGCCAGATATCCCCATCCCATGGGCCTACCGGAACGGGACCGTGTGGGGTAAGAACCCATAATGGGCCATCAGCCAGGCTTCCGACCAGCCGGTTCACTCTCTCCAGACCCGCAACGGCAGAACTGAGATGAAATCTATCGACGAAAATGGGGACACTGGCAGAAGCAATACCGTTAGCCACAACGCTGAGGTGCGCTATACCAGGCTCAACATCGAGAGGGATGCTGAAACTGGTCAATATGATTGCGTCACCGGTTGCTACCCCCATGGAGTGGCCGGATGTGCGGCAATACCACACGTGACCGCTCAAATCATTCTGTATGCGTACCAGGGGATAGTTGGTCGCCATAGTCGCATCGTCGCCGTAACTGACCGCCTGCGAGAGGCCATTCATTTGCTGCCCCTGGAGCGTGTAGGTTTCACCCTGCCTGACGTAGAGCGGATAGTTGGTAATGCGTGGCTCCCAGGCCGGGTCGGGTGTGCCATCGGGCGTGTAGACCTGGATACTTTGCGACCCATTGGCGAATAAGACCTGGCCTGTGGGCAAGAGGAGCATGCGCCCAACATAGGGTGGATAATTCACATCAGGTGGATTAGGGATAACGGTTAAGTTAGTTCCATCAAACTCGAAGAAATTTGTGGGGCCAGGATAATTGCCGCCTTCGGCTTGCAACCCTCCGGGTCCAGCAATGCAGAGTACGCGCCCGTTGGGCAGCAGACAGGCCGGTGCATCCTTGGCCTCCATTGGATTGCCCTGCGAATCATTAGGGAAATTGGGACCTGCGACCCAGGTGCCGACCTCGTTTGCGACCGCCGGTGGCGTATAGAGCGCGTTATGCCCGCTGGCACCCACCGCAATGACACGACCATCAGGCATCAGGATGGCAGGGCCAATCTCTATAGAGGAGGACTGCACAAGATCGATGGGCGTCACACCCGCGCTGACCCACGTGTTGGTGGCCGGAATATATTTCTCGGTTTTGGGATGCCTTTCACACTCCGCAGTCAAAACACTGCCGTCCGGCAAGAGCGTCCAGGTCTCTTCGCTGCTACGATCCTCTTTATCCCCTCCTGCCGCCCACGTGCTGGTGATAGGATCGTAGAGCGCCGTCTGAGGTGTGAAGATCGAGCCAAGCAAGACCTTGCCATCGGGCAGTACGCAGCAGGGTGCATCCCCGATATGGGACCATCCGGGGGGTGTGGTAATGCTGGTCCAGGTATCGAGGGTAGGGTCGTAGATTTCGGCAGCGTTAAGATCCGGGCCTGCATCGCTATATTCGCCGCCAGCAACGAAGACGCGTCCATCAGAAAGTACCGCCGAGGCGTAGTACAGCCGCTGATGGTGCATCGGAGAGAGCGGCGACCAGGTTCCATTGACGTAATTCCCATAAGCATCCGGCGTCAGTTTCCACCAGTTCTTGCTGAAATTTTCCTGGCAAAAGACAGTGCCATCCGTAAGTAGCAGCATCGTGCTGGCATCAAACGGTAGCTGATTTGCCAGGGGTTGCCACGTACCAGCCATAATTGTATCCTCCTATCCAGTTTCCAAGTGTTTTTCAATCGCTTCAGCTTTTATCATTGTACTATTACGTAGAACTTTAGCGTATTTAAGGCCTTAGAAGGGAGGAGGGATAAAGACTTTTCCCTGGCAAAGTTTGAACATCAAGAGATCTACAATAGTAGAGCTTTCATCGAAAAGTGAGTTAAAAGTTCGTTCTCAACCGCATCTTAACTAGAACATAACCTATTTTATACAAGCCTTCTGATACACTTAAAGCCAGGTGCGATGGAAGCCGAAGCGAGGCTAACAAGCTCCAAAATTAGCACTCCTCAGGGGGATCGAAAGGATGCAAGAACGGAAAGGAATAAGGCACCCAGCCAGGTTTACGCGGCTGCAACCTCTCCTTGTTTCGAAAAACATGCTGATTGTCTTTCTAGTGATAATCGCCGGTACTATACTCACGTATTCCGGCAGCGAGATTACCGGGCCACAGTATAACTCATTTGCTGCACCACTAGAGAGCAAGACAGTGGCGATGAACGGAGCTGACAACTGGAATGGTGATGAGGAAGTTACAACACCGGGCTATGATTTCTCATCGCCAGCTTCTCAGAAGACGAGCATTTCCCCACTCTTCGAGCGCTACTACGAGAGTCATAGTGGGGCTCGAAGCCTGGGAACTCCGCTGACCATCGCTTTCCCCACTGATCAAGGCTGGATTCAGTTCTTTGGATCGGGTGCATTGCTCATGCCAGCGGCTCAACAACAACTTACCCGTGACGCGAATGATCCTCTGTCTGCATTGATCGCTACCGGAATGACAGATCTTAGTACCGGCATCATTCGCCTTCCATTACTCCAGGGGCTGCTTACTGTTGGCAGCCAGGTGCCGATTGGCGGTGCCGGGAGTTCCCTCACTTATATTGATCTGCGCAAGGCAACCAACCCCAACCTTATGTTGTCAGCCCCAAGAGTAAGCCACGCTGTCTCTTCATCTCTTGCTCAAAACCAGGCAGTCTTTATCAAGGGGGGAACCCGTGCCGGAAAGGATGTTGGGCACCTGATCCCACAAATATTCTGGAGCTATATCAATCGCTCCGATATCTCGCCCGATGGATGGGAGACGGATTTCGGAGATCCGCTTACCGAAGCGCTTGCTTTTACCGTCACGAAGGACGGCAATACACATCATATGCTGGTACAGGCATTCTGGCGTGATGGACTGCTACTCGATCAAGACACGTTCGATGCCTCGGATCAGCCCCTGGTTCAACGACTCGATACCGGAGTGGATTACCTGCGCACCGTTGGTCCTCCTGCTGTTGCTTTGACAGCACAGCAGACTATCTGGGCACAAGGAGATATTGCATTACTCAATGTGCCAGGTACAGGGCATTCGATTGCTCACGTTGGGCAGAGTTTCCCTTTGACGCCCCTGGGCGATATCGCCTGGAACAAGGGGACGCTCTGGTATCATGTACAATGGGTTGTACCAAAACGCAAGGCATCCGGATGGGTAGAAGCCTCTGCTGTTACCTTCACCTCACCTGGCAAGGTAGCTGGCTGGGCCTCGTTCGATGTCCTCTCCCCCGACCTGGCCGCGTACCTCGCCAGCATTGGTGGCGATGTGGGTGTCGTAGTCTATGATGTGACCCACCAGCGCCACTATACCTATAATGCCAATACTCAGTTCATCACAGGCAGTTCGATTAAAGTGCCTATTATGCTGACCTTCCTCGATATGATCGAGCAGCAGGGCCGCCGGCCGGATAATGACGAGATGAACTTGCTCACGACTATGATAGAGAACTCCAACAATGACTCAGCCGAGATACTCTATCATGATGAAATTGGTGATGCAGCGGGAGTTGCAAGTTACATGCAGAGGCTTGGTATCAGTGGTTTGAGCCCCTATCCTTTTGCTTTTGGCTGGAGCCTGATCACCCCTTTGACCATGGTCAATCTGCTGACACGTCTCGATAAAGGCACCATCCTGACGGCTGACGATCGCGAGCTAGCACTCTATCTGATGGAGCATATTGAATCCGACCAGCAAATAGGGGTAGGAGATACCGCACCAGGAGGAGCAACGGCAGCAATTAAAGATGGCTGGGTACCTGCTCCTGACGGCTTGTGGGCTATGAATTCTTCCGGCATTGTGACGCTAGGCCAGGAAACCTATATCATATCTGTCTATACGCGGGACCAAAATTCTTTAGGGGATGAGCAGGCAATTGTCCAACATATCTGCGGCACAGTGGCCTCGCTGCTCATCTAGCTTTTTAAGGCATACATCATTGTGAAAACCTGATGCTAGCACAACCATTGACTTTCCGCAAAACGGTCAGTATACTTTCTTCAGGCAATAAAACAACACACCTGGAAAGGTTCTTTTTGATGCAAGTACCCACGGTCACTTGCGCAGCGAATTGCGAATAAACTACTCGTTCAACGGCTCATACTCGTATGAGCTATAAATCATGGCCTTTGCACAGGTCTGCCATATGGTGATCGGCAGACTGAGGTTTCACGTGCATTTCTACGCTCTTCCATTCTGAAGGAAAGCGAAGCTGTTTGCTATCGAGGCACGAGAACACACAATGACCTCTTCTGTTTCACATCTGTGAGTATAGAAGCTTTCACACGTAACGAGTAGTTTCTGGATGGAAGCAACTATTCTGTTCCTCTCATCTCCCAGCATTTTTCAGTAGCAATTCCGCTGCGCCCCTCACAAACATTCCCTAAGCACGTCCCTTTCGTTTGCGTACACATTCCGCGGTGGAGTGTGTCGATTCACATTAGAAAGAGCAGTTTTATGCTGAAACAGAAGAGGTATACACCAACCACAATGGACTTTGTCTTTTCTTTGCGCCTGTCAAATGTTGCAGGCGCATCATCAACGACACAAAAAGCAAACAACGCATTGAAGATAAAAAGGAAAAGGTCCATCCTTGGGAAAATCATACAGGAGAGTTGTACTTCCGGGTGAAGAGCATTACGCACAACCGCGTTACTCTCGCAAACGTCGCAATTCCTACGAAGAGGTGTTCAAGTGTAAACATTGCCATCGTTTCGTTTGTCCACCGCCTTCGGGAGGGCGTCATCGCAACCACTGCCCGTTCTGTCTCTACTCGTGTCATGTCGATGACCGGCAGGTGGGAGACCGCAGAAGTACCTGCGGGAGCAGGATGGAGCCGATTGGCAGCTTTCAACGCCCCAACGGGGAATACGTACTCGTGCATCGCTGCCTTGGCTGCGATAGGGAACGCTTCAACCGTATCGCCGCGGACGACGATTTTGATCTCGTCCTCTCCTTGCCCGCGCTGCCTCCACGCACCGGCCGCGAAGTGAAGGCCCAGCAGATGGAGGTGTTGTTGGCGGAACAACAAGAGCAGTGGGGTTGGGTGGAGGAAGCAAGTTAGAACTTTCTGAGGTTTTGGCTGCTTCAACACAAGGTATGGTGTGGGCGCACCCCACACCATACCTTGTATCGTCTTGATGGAAAAGCCAGCTGAAGAGTTTTCGCGGGGAACAGGTGGCTTGAGGTGTGAGATACGTCAATCAGCAGAGACAGATCGTACTTCGTCTATATGAGCCATCAAAACAACCCTTGACGGATAGCGCAAGCAACGGCAGCAGCACGGCCCGGCACATCTAGCTTGTTAAAGATGTTACTCAGATGCCGATTGACAGTACGAGGACTGATAACGAGTATCTCTGCTACCATACGATCTGTATGACCATCTGCTACCAGGCGTAGCACCTCTCGCTCCCGGTATGTAAGAAAGTTGAAAGAATACCTATTATGCGAAATTCGCTCTTGCAGCTTGCTCATCACCTGGTAGCCAGGTGCGTGCATTGTGCTCAGGCTCATCTCCAGAGAAACAACGCTTCGTTTGCCTGTTTCGATTATTTTCATATCCTATCTCCTTTCACTCGTTACAGCAGCGACCTGAACGATCGAGTTTTCCATCTTTGAGCAAAGGGATAAAGTATGCCATTGGGAATCAATCTCGCCTTACGCCTCGTTTTATCTCGGACGATCGCGAAAGGCCGCGATCTGAGCGCTGTGCTCGCGTTTATGCCCGTAGTACGCGTAAACGAGAAAATCATCCAGAGCATAGACCGCTCCATACCATGGGAGGGTTCCAGTTTGACGGAGCGTTTCTGGGGGAAGCTGTGCCGCCATGGATATGACCTGAGCGTGCGTGTCGTTGAACTCTCCCAGTACTTCTTTCATGGTTTTCTCCTTGCGACTGCTCACCTCAGTGTCATTGAATCGGCTTCCCAGTTCAAGAAACCTGTTCAGCACAGGAGTAGGATCACTCCCTCCAAAGGAGGTCAGCACATCGACCAGCACCTGTTCATAGGAGGCTAAGTGGGCGATGATGTCTTTGACTGACCAGACACCGCATGCGCCTGGTGTGTCCCACGCTGATTCGGGGAAGCCATCAATAGTTTGGAGCACTGTCAGGTGACCATACTTCAGAATATCAACTGCGTTCATGAGATATTCCTCACTTCTTCTTGTAATTCCACCGATCGGATGCGAGCCTTCTCACTTGCACTCACAGTGAGCAGGATGGCATTGGCGGAGGGGTCACGCACGAGCACACCCGCGGGTACCTTTTCCAGGGTCACGCCTGCGTCTCGTAGGCACTTTGTCACGCGATCCAACTCGGCTTTGTTCGGCAAGCTCACACTAAAGTGGCGCAACCCGATCGATCCTGGTGGAGGTGGCATTGCATCGACGCTCTCCCAGGTGTTGAGACCCACATGACCGTGATAGCCGCCCGCCGAGACGAATAACGCCTGCGATTCGTACCGCGCTACAATGTCGAACCCGAGTACGCCGACGTAGAAGGCTTCCGCTTCGGTGAGATTGGCGACCCGCAGGTGCATGTGGCCGATTACTGTCTGTAGCGGCAGTCCGCTCCACGCGTCGTTGTGTCCCGACAGCTCCGAGAGCACCCCTTCGAGGTCGAGGGGCACGCTATCAATGCGCAACTGCGTGCCGTCGAAGAGCCACTGACTGCGCGGACAGTCTCTGTAGATCTCGATGCTGTTGCCGTCGGGGTCGGCCACATAGATCGACTCGCTGCACCAATGATTGAAGGAGTCTTGCAGCGGTGTGCGCGTCTCGTCAAGATGTCGCAGCGCCAGGGCCAGGACCAGACGAGATGGTACCAGGATGGCGAAATGATATAGCCCGGTCGTGCCACGCACCAGTACGGCCCCAGGGTATTGGGTGAGGACGAGTAAGTCCGG
>WNFT01002902.1_pt1 | contig 14747 bp, 16 predicted proteins | sample 5400191 | NCBI WGS metagenome assembly WNFT01 (sample SAMN13153359, study PRJNA577476) | soil metagenome | isolation source: 80 cm saprolite under Madrone tree | place: USA:California | collected 2016-06-14 | reverse complement strand
GCTCCCGCAGGGCGCATGGAAGCCGGTCGACGCAGTCTATGAGAGCGGGAACGCCTTCGCCGGAACGGAAGCGGCCATCTCCCTCGACGAGCAGGGCCGGGAGCGCCGGTTCTTCAATTTCGTCGTCCAGCCGATCCGGGACCCGGCAGGGAACATCGACGGGCTGATGCTGCACGCGTTCGAGGTGACGGACCAGGTGCGCGCGCGCGAACGGGAGCGCGATGCGATCCGCTTGCGCGACGAGTTCCTCAGCATCGCCTCGCACGAGCTGCGCACGCCGCTCACGCCGCTGCGGCTGCAGCTCCAGTCCACTCTCAAGTGCCTGGACAAGGGGGAGACCGGGGCGGCCGAGCTCCGCCCGCGCCTGGAGCTGGCGCTCCGGGGGACGGTGCGGATCGGCACCCTGGTGAGCGGGCTCCTCGAGGTCTCCCGCATCAGCGGCGGACGGCTCACGCTCCAGCGCGAAGAGATGGACCTGGCGGAATCGGTGCGCGACGTGGCCGAGCGCCACGAACCGGAGGCACGCAACGCGGGAACGACCTTGCAAGTGCAGGCGGAGCGCGTGACCGGGCGCTGGGATCGGCTCCGCATCGAGCAGGTGATCGCGAATCTTCTGGTGAACGCGATCAAGTACGGCGGCGGGCTGCCGGTGCGGCTCACGGTGGAGCGCGCGGACGGCACCGCCCGGCTGACGGTGCGCGATGAAGGGATCGGAATTTCCACCGAGGACCAGGACCGGATCTTCGACCGCTTCGAGCGCGCGGTGTCGGTGCGAAGCTACGGAGGCATGGGTCTCGGGCTCTACATCGCACAGCAGATCGTCGATGCGCACGGCGGGCGGATCCAGGTTCAGAGCGCGCGCGGGAAAGGTTCCACCTTTACGGTCGATTTGCCGGTGTTGACGGAGTGAAGCAGGAGGCGCAGCTTCTTGCGCCTCGAGGAGATGCGCATGGCCAATCCGTTCGTTCACGTCGAGTTGCAGACCAACGATCTGGCGAAAGCAAAGGCGTTCTATTCCAGGTTGTTCGACTGGAAGCTGGAGGACATGCCGATGCCGGGGGTCGGCGGCACCTACACGATGATCGGGGTGGGCGAAGGGACCGGTGGAGGAATGCTGAAGAGCATGGCGCTCGCCGGGGCACCGCCACAGTGGCTCGCGTACGTCGGCGTCGATGACGTTGCCAGCTCCACCCGCAAAGCCAGGGAGCTGGGCGCGAAGGTGGTGTTGGACAAGACGGAGGTCGGCGACTTCGGATGGATGAGCATCCTCACGGACCCGACCGGGGCGACGTTCGCGCTCTGGGAAGCCAAACCGAAACGTTCTGAGAAGAAGAAGTAGGGGCAGACCCGAAGCCCGGCATGAATGCATCCGGGCCTTCACATCCGGCGGCTCACCGTGGCGGCGCCTCACCGCGCGCGCAGGCCGCTGCCCGTTCCAGGAGCAAGTTGCGCTCGCGCGCGTTCTTGGTGAGGGAAGCCGCGCGCTGGAACTCCTTCCCTGCCTCCTCCAGCCGGCCGAGCTTCGCGAGCAGGTCGCCGCGCACGCTCGGCAACAGATGGTAGCCGGCGAGCGAGGGCTCCGGGAGAAGCGCATCGACGAGCTCGAGGCCCGCCGCAGGGCCGGTCGCCTTACCCACGGCGACCGCGCGGTTCAGCTCCACGACGGGAGAGGGTGAAACCTGCGCGAGGCCCCGGTAGAGCGCGGCGATGCGCGTCCAGTCCGTCTCCTCCGGCGTGCGCGCACGCGCGTGACAGGCGGCGATGGCCGCTTGCAGCGCGTACGGCCCACGCGCGCCGTCGAGCTCCTCGACCCGCTCGAGGGCGGCAAGGCCGCGGCCGATGAGGACGCGATCCCACAGGGCGCGGTTCTGATCGAGGAGCAGGACCGGTTCTCCCGCCGCACCGGTCCTCGCCCGCAGGCGCGATGCCTGGATCTCCATGAGCGCGACGAGCCCATGGACCTCGGGCTCCCCGGGGACGAGCCCGGCGACGATGCGGCCCAGACGAAGCGCGTCCTCGCAGAGCGCGGGTCGGACCCAGTCGTCCCCCGCGGTCGCCGAGTAGCCCTCGTTGAAGACGAGGTAGATGACCTGCAGCACCGACGACAAGCGCGCGGCGAGCTCGGCGCCCCGCGGGACCTCGAAAGGGACGCGCGCGTCGGCGAGGGTCCGCTTGGCGCGCACGATCCGCTGGGCGATGGTCGGCTCGGGGACGAGGAATGCGCGGGCGATCTCCCCGGTCGTCAGTCCTCCGAGCAGGCGCAACGTGAGCGCGACGCGCGCCTCCATGGAAAGGATGGGATGACAGGCCGTGAACACGAGGCGCAGGAGGTCGTCGCCGACGTCATCGTCCAGTGCGGCATCGAGATCAGGCGACATCTCCTGCTCGACCTCCCGGCCCAGCTCCTCGTGCTTTCGCTCGAGCCGCTTTCCTCTACGCAACAGATCGACCGCGCGGTGCTTCGCGGTGGCCATCAGCCAGGCGCCCGGATTGTCCGGGACGCCCGACTGCGGCCACCGCTCCAGGGCGGCGACGAGCGCGTCCTGCGCCAGCTCCTCCGCGAGCCCGACGTCGCGCACCATCCGGGCGAGGCCGGCGATGAGCCGCGGCGACTCGATCCGGTAGACCGCGTTGATGGCGCGATGCGCGTCGGTCGCCGTCACGGCGACCGATCACAGCATCTTCACCAGCGGGTGCCAAGTCTCAAATTCGGACAAGGCTCTCCTAGATGTACGGCCTCAGAACATAGTCGCTAAGCCGCCTGCGGCGGCCGCGACTATCGCCGCTGCTGTGACTCGACCTTCTTGCGGAGCTCCTCCTCCTTCTTGCGGATCTCGCCGCTTGGATCGCTGGGCGCGAAGTCCGCCGTCTCGAAGAGCTGGCGGATCTCCACCTCGGCATCCTCGAAGGGGGCGCGCTTGAGCCACTCGATGGCCTCCGCCTTGGACTTCACCTGCCAGAGCCAGAAGCCTGCGACCAGCTCCTTCGTCTCCGCGAAAGGTCCGTCGATCACCGTCCGCTTGCCTCCGGAGAACCGGACGCGCGTGCCCTTCGAGCTCGGCTGCAGCCCCTCGCCGGCGAGCATCACCCCCGCCTTCACCAGCTCTTCGTTGAACTTCCCCATGGCGTTCAGCATCTTCTCGTCTGGAAGAACGCCCGCCTCCGAATCCTTGTTGGCCTTCACGATCACCATGAAACGCATCGCCGTATCTCCTTCTGGTTGGAGGTCGGCGTGGCCGACCTTCCGGACCGGGTGTGAACGCTGCCTCTATTCGCACGTCGAACGACGGTCGACGAGATCGACACGTGCAGCGCGTTTTTCCGGCGGCGCTGCCAAGTGCTCGTTTCCTCGGACGAACAGCGGAGCCTACGGATGGAGGTCCCGCAGCCACCCGTACCAGGCGGCCAGCCCCTCGCCGTGCTCGGCGGAGACGTGCAGCACCGGCACCCGCGGATTCACTTCCCTGACACAGGCGAGAAAGCGCGCCGGATCGAACCGCACGTGCGGGAGCAGGTCGACTTTGTTGAGCAACACCAGCCGGGCGGCGCGGAACATGTGCGGGTACTTGAGCGGCTTGTCGTCGCCCTCCGTCACCGAGGCGACCAGCACCTTGGCCTGCTCGCCGAGATCGAAGAGCGCGGGGCAGACCAGGTTGCCGACGTTCTCGATGAAGACGACCGAGCCCGGCTTCGGATCGAGCTCGGGCAGCGCGCGCGCCACCATCTCCGCGTCGAGGTGGCAACCGGTGCCGGTATTGACCTGCACGGCGCGCACGCCCGCCGCGCGGATCCGGTCGGCGTCGCGCTCGGTCGCCTGATCGCCCTCGATCACGGTCGCCGGCAACCCGGACTCGCGCAGCGTGCGCTCGAGCACCGAGGTCTTCCCCGCGCCCGGCGAGCTGACCAGGTTCAGCGCCAGCACGCGGCGGGCGGCCAACCAGCCCCGGTTGCGCTCTGCGATCCGCGAGTTCTTCGCCAGCACGTCTTCTTCCACGCGCACGACGCGGTGGTGATGGTGGTGGTGATCGTGATCCTGATGGTGGTGATGCTCGCCGTGATCGTGTTCGTGGTCCTGCGGCTCGGCGCCGCACCCGCAAGTCGCGCACATGTCAGATGACCTCCAGCTCCTTGATGCGCAGCTCTTCGCCCGAGAGCCATTCCAGATCGTCGCCGCCGCACGCGCAGCGCCCGTAGGGCCGCTCGAGCTCCACCCGCCCGCCGCACTGGCGGCAGCGGGCGACCCCGGGAACCTCGATGATCTGCAACTCCGCCCCGGCCGCGGGCGTACCCTCGCTGGCGGCGTCGAAACAGAAGCGCAGCGCGTCGGGCAGCACTGCAGTGAGGCGGCCCACCTCGAGCACGATGCGGGAGATGGCCGCGCCGCTGCTGCGCTCGGAGGCGATCTCGATCACCTGCTGCGCGATTCCGAGCTCGTGCATGAGGAGAGCTCCTTCGCTAACTGCTCCACGAGGGTACACGCGGGATCCACTGCTGCCGCTACCGCGGGCGAGAGGCCCATCTGCATCTCTTCCGCAGCGCCGGGCTCGCACCCGACGACGCGCAGGATGGGCGGCGTGCCACCGAGCTCGCGCGCCATGGCCAGCACGCGCGCCGGGTGCATCGCATGCGGGTCCAGCACTGGTGGACCCGCGTCGGCTGCTGGATCGATCACATACAGGGTGCCCGGATCGCCGCCGCGAGGCAGCGCGTCCACCAGGATCGCCGCGTCCCAGCCGTCGAGGAGCGCGTAGGTGAGATCGAGGCCGCGGATGCCGAAGTCCTTCACCTGCACGCCCTCCGGCAGCGCCCGTTCCGAGAGCCGCCGGGAGACCTCGACGCCGAAACCGTCGTCGCCGAAGAAGATGTTGCCGACCCCCGCGACCAGGATGCGCTTCATGCCAGGGACTCCAGCTCGTCGGCGTGGAAGAAGAAGCGGTGGCCGAAGATGCCCAGGTCCTTGCCGGGATCGTCGTCGACGGTGAGCGCGAAGAGCAGGCGGCCGTCCAGGTCCTGCTCGACGCCGGCGATGGTCGCGATCTTCCCCGCGAGCGCGACGTCGAACACGTCTGCGCGCGCCTGCGGCCGGAGCCGGACCCGATCGCCCGGCTGCAGCGACTGCGCGACGGGACGCAGCTCGCGGATGGCGCCGTGCAGCCGCGCCATCTGCTCCGGCGAGAGCCCCTCGGTGCGCTCGATGAGGTCACGCGCGCGGGGGTCGCGCATGGCCTCGCGCTTCTCCTCCTCGGTGAGCGTGAGGATGCGCAGCGAGAGGATCTCGTCGATCTCCGCGGCGTCGAAGAGGTCGCCCGGGCTCTCCGGGGCGATCTGCGGATGGTCGTAGAGGATGATCGGCGACGACAGCACCGTGTCGGTCCCGCTCACCAGGACCGGCCACCAACCCTGGTTGTCGCATGCCTGCGCCGCCGCGGACGCATCGGCGGGCGGATCGAGCAGCGAGACGAACTCGCCGCCGCTGACGCCAAAGAGGACGTGCGTAGAGATCATCGCCTCCTCGAGGGCTGCGTCGCGCGGCGCGTCAGCGGGCTGGATCGCCTCGTTTCGCGATTCGACGCGCAGGCGGACAAGCCCGCCCCCTTCCCACACCTTCTGCGGCCCTGCGTCGCGTTCCCTCTCCACTGCCTCGGAACCGCGCACTTCCAACCAGCGCACCGAAGCCTCGACACGCGCATCGGCACCGCGCACCAGCACCTCGGTGTGCATCGAGGACCGCTCCCCGTTGGCCTCGGCCCAGCCGCGGGGATAGAGCGCACCGAAGGGCCACCGCTGGCGGTTCTTCAGCGCGGAGCGTCGGTACGGATAGAGAAGATAACCCTCGTACAGCACCGCCGCGGCGACGCGCTCTGCCGCCGCGCGGTTCACGGCGTGCGCTCCAGCAGCGCCTCGATCGCGCGCTCCCACGTGGGCAGCCCGCTTCTCACCTTGTAGCGGTAGAGGCGATCGAGCACGTCCCGCTGCAAGGTGAGGAATCCCGCGTTCGGGAAGCAGGCTTCGATCGCCTCGCGCACCACCGCCAGCTGCAGGGTGAAGCGCGCTTCGCTGCTCCAGGGGATCGGCGCCGCCTGCAGTGCTCCGTCCGGGGCGGCGTGGAACGCCGTTCCGCTGAAGAGCAGCAGGAGCGGCACCGCCCCCGAGGCGAGCGACTGGAAGTACTTCCCCGAGGCGACATTGAGGTCCACGGTGCACGGCACTTGGAGCTCGAACCGCGTCTCGCCGGCGAAGCCCGGCACCGTCACCCCGAGCTGGGTCCAGAGGAGCGGCTTGAGCGTCGTGGCCCAGCGCGCAGGGGCGCCGAACAGATCGGCCAGCCCTTCCTGCTCGCTCTCTTCGTAGGCGCGGCGGGGTGCTTCAATCTGGACCTGGCAGCGCAGCAAGACGGCGTGGATCGGGTCGGCGGCGGCATTCGAGATGTGCAGCCGCAACGACACCAGGGGCGAGGCCGCGTGCGCTACGGCTTGTGCGCCTTCGACGCGGAAGCGCAGGTCAGGCACGCGCGCCTCCCTTCAGCTCCGAGAAGAATTGCCCGATGCGCTCCCAGACCTCCTCGCCGCCGGAGAACCCGCGCCAGCTGCGCCGGAGGATGCCCACCAGGCGATAGCATTGGTCGACGGAAACGAGATAGTGCTCGCGAGCGGCGCCGACGCGGTTCACCAGGAGCGCCTCTACGTCCGGTTGCAACTCCAAGGCATTGAGGCGCGCGATCTCCTCCCAGGCTTCAAGCGAGACCAGCGACTCCGTCGCGCCCGCCGGCCCGGGGTAGAACGCCGTCACACGGGAAGCGGTGCGCAAGAAGAAGGCGAGCCCGATGGGGAGTCGCAGCGCATCCCATTGGGCGTCACCGAGCTGGAAGTCCGCGAGCAGCTCGGCGCGCGGCCTGACGCGGAGCAGGCGCGCTCCATCGGGAAACAGCAGCGCGCAAGCAGTGCAGGCGCACTTCAGCTCGTGGCGCGCCGGATCGACCACGTGCTCGTGCCGCGGGCCTACCGGCGCGGCGCACAGCTCGCAGCGCTCCACGGCAGGCGGCTTCTCTCGCACGAACCGCCGGAGCGCCGAGACGGCGTTCATGCGCCGACCCGCAGCTGCACCACCGGGCCGACGGCCTCGATCTCGACCGCCGCTGCGTCCGGCGCGGCGACCCACAATGCGTCGCCCAGGGTCCCCCGCGCATCTTCCGCATGCGCTCCCTGCACACGCGCGCGCACTACGCCGTTCTCGACCGAGACCAGCTCCACGTGCACGCCCGCAGCGCCCAGCTCCGCGCGGGCGCGCTCGACGGCGGCGCGGGCGCGGTCTGCGAGGCCGAGGGGATGCAGGTCATGCAGCGCCAGCAGAGCCGATACCAGGGCGTCGTGCACCGCCGCCTCGCGCAGCGGTGCACCGCCCAGCTCGAGGATGCGCGCCAGCCCGTCGCGGTGCAGCGCGAGCGTCGCCTCGACCAGTGCCCGCGCCTTCTCCCGCGGAACCTCAGGCAGTTGCTCCAGCTCCGCGACCAGCGTCTCGATGTCGTTCATTTGACCTGCGCCCCGAACGCAGGCGAGTGCCGGACTACCAGCTCCTTCCCCTCGCCGAGATACATGTGCACGCCGCAGGGCAGGCAGGGATCGAAGCTGCGCACCGCGCGCATGATGTCGATGCCCTTGAACTTGCCCGGCCCGTTCTCCTCGAAGATCGGCGTGTTCTTGACCGCGTCCTCGTACGGCCCGAGGGTGCCGAAGTTGTCGCGCGGAGTGGCGTTCCAGGGCGTCGGCGGGTAGGGGTGGTAGTTGGCGATGCGGCCGTTCTTGATCACCACGTGGTGCGAAAGCACGCCCCGCACCGCCTCGTGGAAGCCGCAGCCGATGGCGTCCTGCGGCACCTTGAAGTCCGTCCAGGTCGCGGTGTTGCCCTTGTGCAGCTCTGCCATCGCGCGCTCGCAAAAGTAGAGCGCGCAGCACGCCGCATACGCCTGGAAATACGTGCGCGCGCGGTCACGCTCGATGGCGTTGGACCACTTCGGGATCTTCCACTCCAGCTCCACCTCCGGGAGGAGCGCCGTCTTCGGCAGGATCATCTTCACGCCGGTGCCGGTCGCCTTGACGTACCCGATATCCACGAGCCCCGCGAGCGCGGTCGCCCAGAAGCGCGCGAGCGGACCGCCGCCGGTGTCGAGGGCCAGGTGCTTGCCGCTCTGCTTGTCGTACCAGCGCGGCGACATCACCCAGGTGTACTTGCCGGTGAAGTCCCGCTTCTGTGGATGCGGGAGCGTGCTCTGGTTCCAGGGGTGCCTTGGGTCCACCGGATTCCCCAGCGGATCCTTCTCCACGAACAGGTGACCGTTCTGCCAGTCGTCGTAATAGGAGCTGCCGAGCAGGATGCGGATCCCCAGGTTGATGTCGACGAGGTCGTTGGTCACTGTCTTGCCGTCGACGACCACGCCGGGGGTCACGAACATGGCGCGGCCCCACTTGTTCATGTTCTGGTACCGGTAATCGCAGGCGTCAGGATCCTGGAACGCGCCCCAGCATCCGAGCAGCGTCTGCCGGTACCCGACCTTCTCGTATCCCGGCAAGGCCTCGTAGAAGAAGTCGAAGAGGTCGTCGTGGAGCGGCACCACCTTCTTCATGAACTCCACGTACTTCATCAGTCGGGTGAGATAGTCGGTGAAGAGCTGCACGGTGGCCACGGTCCCGACGCCGCCCGGGTAGAGCGTGGAAGGATGCACGTGCCGGCCTTCCATCAGGCAGAACATCTCCCGCGTCATCCGGCTCATCACCAGCGCCTCGCGGTAGAAGTCGCCGCTGAACGGATTCAGCGCCCGCATGATGTCGGCGATGGTGCGGTAGCCGTGCAGCTTCGCGTTCGGCGCTTCGCGCCGCTGCGCCTTCTCCAGGACGGACGGGTTGGTCTCCTTCACCATCTGCTCGCAGAAATCGACGCCGACCAGGTTGTCCTGGAAGATGTTGTGGTCGAACATGTACTCGGCGGCCTCGCCGAGGTTGAGAATCCACTCGCCCAGCGGCGGCGTCTTGATCCCGAACGCCATGTTCTGCGCGTAGATGGCGCAGGTGGCGTGGTTGTCGCCGCAGATCCCGCAGATGCGGCTGGTGATGAAGTGCGAGTCGCGCGGGTCCTTGCCCTTCATGAAGATGCTGTAGCCGCGGAAGATGTGGGAGCTGCTGTAGCACTCCGCCACCTCGCGGTTCTCGAAGTCGATCTTGGTGTAGATGCCCAGGCTCCCGACGATGCGGGTGATCGGGTCCCAGTTCATCTCCACCAGCTTGCGGTCCTTGCGGGGCGCGGAAGGAATCGCTTCTGCCATGACCTGGTCCCTTTCTCTACTGCTTGGTCTGGTAACCGCTCTCCAGTAGCGTTCCCGGGTGCCGCCATGTCGGCTCCTGGTTCAACCGCCGCTGCGTGATGCGGCGGAGCGCCGCGATCGGCTTGCCGTAGAACTTCACCGAGCTCGAGGACAGACGCGATCCCGGCGGGGGGTCCATGAACGGCATGAACTTGTCCGGGAACCCGGGCATCGTGCAGCCGATGCAGATCCCGCCCACATTGGGACAGCCGCCGAGGCCGTCCATCCAGCCCCGCTTCGGGACGTTGCAGTTCACCACCGGCCCCCAGCAGCCAATCTTCACCAGGCACTTGTCGGATCCGTAGTGGTCCGCGAAGATGCCGGTCTCGTAGTAACCGGCCCGGTCGCAGCCGTCGTGCACGGTGCGCTCGAAGAGCCAGCGCGGGCGCAGGGCCTCGTCCAGCGGGATCATCGGTGCCAGGCCGGCGAGCTGGTAGAGGAGGTAGAGCAGCGTCTCCATGAAGTTGTCCGGCTGCACCGGGCAACCCGGCACGTTCACGATGGGAAGTCCTGCCTTCGTCTTGAAGCCCCAGCCCAGGTAATCGGCGAGGCCCATCGCTCCCGTGGGGTTCCCGCTCATCGCGTGGATGCCGCCGTAGGTTGCGCAGGTCCCCGCTGCCACCACCGCCGTCGCCTTCGGCGCCAGGCGATCGATCCATTCGCAAGTGGTGATCGGCTGGCCGGTGTCCGGATCGCTACCGTAGGCCGCCCAATACCCTTCGCTCTTGATCTTCTCGTTCGGGATCGATCCTTCGACCACGAGCACGAACGGATTGGCGAGCCTGCCCTCATGCGCGTCCCAGAAGGGCTTCATGAATTCGTCGCCCACCGCGACGGCAAGCACTGGATTGTGCAGGTTGACCTTGGGTAGCCCGGGAATGGCGCCGAGAACTACGTCCTCGATGCTGGGAAGCCGGGCGTTCGTGATGGAGACCGAATCGCCGTCGCAACTCAGCCCAGCGGTGATCCAGAGGATGTCGACCTCCTTTACGGCCGGTGGTCGATGCGCCTGCAGCTCCTTGCCGATCGCGCGTGCCATGCCTTGCCTCCTCTGCGCCTCCGTAAATGCTTCACCTCTCGTCCGATCAACACGCGGGAGCGAGACCCGTCCGCTTTACGACGGCGAAGCGCGGGAGGTCAGGAACCAGGCAGGAACGCGGGCGCTAACAGATGCGCGGCAATTGTTCGCCGGCGAGCATTGCCAGCACGCGCTCGCCGCCCACCACGGAGCGGACGGTGACGTAGCCTGCGTGATCGTCGACGACGCGGCCGATGATCGCCGCCTCGCGCCCCAGCGGGTGCGAGCGCAGTGCGGCGAGCGCGCGGTCCGCCTGGTCCGGAGGGACCGCGGCCATCAGCCGGCCCTCGCAGGCGACGTAGAGCGGATCGAGGCCCAGCATCTCGCAGGCGCCGCGCACTTCCGGCTTGAGCGGCACCGCGCCTTCGTCGATCTCCACGCCGACACGCGACGCCTCGCACATCTCGTTCAAGGCGCTCGAGAGCCCGCCGCGCGTCGGGTCGCGCATGCAGCGCACGCCCGGCGCCGCCGCGAGCAGCGCCTGGACCAGCGCGGTGAGCGGCGCGCAATCGCTGAGCAGCGGCGTATCGAGCTCGATTCCCTCGCGCACGGAGAGGATGGCGATGCCGTGATCGCCGACCGTGCCCGAGACGAGAACGCGATCGCCGGGCCGCGCCGCGGCGATGGAGAGCGAGACGCCCTCGGGCACCTCGCCGACCGCGGTGGTGGAGATGAAGACCTGGTCGCCCTTGCCGCGATCGACCACCTTGGTATCGCCGGTGACGAGCTGCACCTCGCCTTCCCCACAGGCCGCGCCCATCGAGGCCACGATTCGGCGCAGGTCGTCGAGCGGCAGCCCTTCCTCGAGGATGAAAGCGGCGGCGATGAAGCGGGGCCGCGCGCCGCCGACGGCGAGATCGTTGACGCTGCCGGTGATCGCCAGCTTCCCGATGTCGCCACCCGGGAAGAAGATCGGCTTGACCACGAACGAGTCGGTGGTCACCGCGAGCCGGCCGGCTGCGAACGGCAGGGTTGCCTGGTCCTCCAGGGGCCCGGGTGGCGCGAAGACGTCCTTGATCAGCTCGTGCGTGAGGCGCCCGCCGCTGCCGTGGCCGAGCACGATCTGCCGGTACTGCAAGAGCGGCGTGGGGCACGCGCCGAATACGGTTCCACTCATCAGATCACGTCCTCCTCGCCGCGCAGGATGTGGATGGCGTCCCAGAGCACGTGGAGCAGCGTCTCTTGTGCTTCCTGGATGCGGTGGATGCTGAAGCTGGGCACGACGAAGCAGTGATCGCAGAGCCCTGGCATGCGCCCGCCGTCGCGGCCGCTGAAGCCGACGGTGAGCATGCCCAACTCTCTCGCCGACGCGAGCGCGCGGTTCACGTTGGCGCTCTTGCCGCTGGTGGAGATGCCCAGCGCCATGTCGCCCTTCTGCGCCAGCACCTTGAGCTGTTCGACGAAGGTCATGGAGAAGTCGCGGTCGTTCCCCTTCGCGGTGATCAGCGCAGTGTCGCAGGACAGCGCGATGGCGGGCAACGGCGCGCGCTTTTCGAAGATGGGATGCATGAACTCCACCGAGACGTGCTGCGCGTCGCAGGCGCTGCCGCCGTTGCCGAAGGCGAACAGCCTGCCGCCGCGCGCGAACGCCTCCGTCATCGCGGCGGCGCAGGCCTCGATGCGCGCGGCGTTCTCGCTGAAGAACGCTTCCTTGAGGGCGCAGCTCTCGCGCGCCTTGCGCAGGATGGCGGCCTGCAGCGCGTTCATCGGCGCACCGTCAAGTACCGCCCGTAGGCGTAGTACGCGGCGCAGGCGCCCTCCGCCGAAACCATGGTGGCCCCGAGCGGTGTATCTGGCGTGCACTGCCTCCCGAAAGCGGGGCAGTCGCCCGGCTTCTTGATGCCCCGCAAAACCTGCCCGCTGATGCAGACCGGGGACTCGTGCGTCTCGATGTCCTCGACTTCGAAGCGACGCTCGGCGTCGTGATCGCGGTACTCCCAGCGCAGCTTGTAGCCGCTCTTGGGGATGGAGCCGACGCCGCGCCACTTGCGATCGCAGACTTCGAACACCTCGTCGATCAGCCTGCGCGAGGCCTCGTTTCCCTCCGGCCGCACCGCGCGCGCGTAGGCGATCTCCACCTCCGCCCGGCCCTCCTCGAGCTGGCGAACGGCGCGGAAGATCGCGTCGAGCAGGTCCAGCGGCTCGAATCCGGAGACGATCACCGGCACCCGGTAATGGCGGGCGATGGGCTCGTATTCCGCCGTGCCCATCACCGTGCACACGTGGCCCGGCCCGAGAAAGGCCTGGACGCGGTTGCCCGGCGATTGGAGAATTGCCGTGATCGCCGGCGGCGTCAGCACCTGCGACACCAGCAGCGAGAAATTCCGCAGGCCTCGCCTCTTCGCCAACGACGCCGCCATCGCGTTCGCCGGCGCGGTGGTCTCGAACCCGATGGCGAAGAAGACCACCGCACGCTTCGGGTTGGAGGCAGCCAGCTTCACCGCGTCGAGCGGAGAATAGACGATGCGCACGTCCGCTCCCTGCGACTTCAGCGCGAGCAGGTCGCCGCGCGAGCCCGGCACGCGCAGCATGTCGCCGAACGAGCAGAAGATCACGTCTCGGCGCGCGGCGATGGCGTGCGCGCGATCGATCATCTCCAGGGAAGTGACGCACACCGGGCATCCCGGCCCGTGGACGAGCTCCACCCCTGGGGGCAGCAGCTCGTCGAGCCCGTACTTGACGATGCTGTGCGTCTGGCCGCCGCACACCTCCATGAGGACCCACGGCCGCCGCGCCGTGCGCGCGATGGCGGCGATGAACCTGCGCGCCGCTGCCGCGTCGCGGTACTCGTCCAGATATTTCATGATGGCGGCGCCTCCAGCTCACCGAGCTGATCCATCTCTTCGAGGAACTCGAAGACGCGCTTCGCCTCCGCCTCGTCGATGCGCGAGAGCGCGAACCCCACGTGGACCAGCACATAGTCGCCGGGCTGCGCCTCGGGAACGTGATCGAGGCATACCCGCCGCGAGGTGCCGCCGAAGTCGACCTTGCCCATGATGATGTCGGCTTCGCGCTCGACTGCGATCAACTTCCCGGGAATGGCGAGGCACATACCAGTCACTCCATGACGGCTGCGGCGGCGACCTGCCCGAGCGCCAGGCCTCCGTCGTTGGGGGGGACGAGGCGATGCCGCAACACGCGGAAGCCGAGGCTGGAGAGGCGCTGCGAGGCCTCCTCGAGCAAGATGGCGTTCATGAACACGCCGCCGCTCAGCGCTACGCTGTCCGGCGCGCCGCGGTGGCGGAGCCAGAGGCAGGTGCGCGCGATCAGCTCGACGACGCTGGAGTGGAACCGGCGGGCGATGCGCGCCGCCGCAAGTCCTTCCCGCGCATCGCGGGCCAGCGCACGGATCAAGGGCCGCGTATCGACGACGCCGTCGTCCAGCTCGACGGGGTAAGGCGGCTCGCCGTCCGCGCCGGTGGCGAGCCATTCCAGCTCGATGGCGCGTTGCCCTTCGTAGCTGACGCGCCCGCGCAGCCCCGCGATCGCCGCGGCCGCATCGAAGAGGCGGCCCATGCTCGACGTGAGCGGACAGCTCACGCCTCGCTCCAGCATGCGCAGGAGGACGCCATCGGCTTCGACCTCTTCGCCGGCGGCGCGCAGGTAGGAGACCGCCATCCGCCAGGGCTCGCGGATCGCCTGCTCTCCTCCAGGCATCGGAACGGCAAGAAGGTGCGCGGCGCGCTCGACGCGCCGCAAGTCGCCCACCAGGAACTCCCCGCCCCAGATGGTGCCGTCGAGGCCGTAGCCGGTGCCATCGAAGCAGACGCCGATGGCGGGTCCGGTCAGGCCGTTCTCGGCGAGGCAGCTGGCGAAGTGCGCGTGGTGGTGCTGCACGGCGATCCGGGGCAAGGCTTGCTCTTCGGCCCAGCGGGTCGAGGCGTAGTCGGGGTGCAGATCGTGGACGAGATGCCGCGGCTCGATGCGGCACAGCTCGCGGTACCGCGCGATCGACTGCTCCCATGCGCGCAGCGCGGCAGGATGATCCAGGTCGCCGAGGTGATGGCTGAGGAACGCGCGGCGCCCCTCGGCAAGGGCGAACACCGACTTGAGCTGGCCCCCGAGCGCAAGCGTCGGCTCGCGCAGCGGGACGGGCAAGGACGATGGCATCGGCGCGCTGCCGCGCGAGCGCCGGATCGGCAGCGGCCGTCCGCCGACGACGCGGACCACCGAGTCGTCGCATCGTGTATGGATGGGCCGATCGTGGGCGAGAAAGAAATCGGCGATCCCCTGGAGCCGATCGAACGCGTCCGCCTCTTCGTGCGCGATGGGCTCGTCGCTGCGGTTGCCGCTCGTCATCACCAGCGGCGCCCG
>WNFT01005110.1_pt1 | contig 14748 bp, 11 predicted proteins | sample 5400191 | NCBI WGS metagenome assembly WNFT01 (sample SAMN13153359, study PRJNA577476) | soil metagenome | isolation source: 80 cm saprolite under Madrone tree | place: USA:California | collected 2016-06-14 | reverse complement strand
CGCCTCGAGGATCCGCGGCTTGTCGGTGTCGCGCACCGAGACGAACACGGTGCCCTCGCGCGGCAGCCGGGAGCCGCCGCCGATCTGGCTCTTGGCAAAGGCGATCGCGAAGGAGCGGTCGATGCCCATCACCTCGCCGGTCGATTTCATCTCCGGGCCGAGCACCGTGTCGACCCCGGGGAAACGCGCGAACGGAAAGACCGCCTCCTTCACCCCGATATGGTCGAAGCGGGGCGGTTTGAAACCCAAGCTCGCGAGCGTCTCGCCGGCCATGATCCGGGCCGCGATCTTGGCGACCGGCACGCCGATCACCTTGGCGACGAAGGGCACCGTGCGCGAGGCGCGCGGATTGACCTCGAGCACGTAGATGTCGCCGTCCTTGATGGCATATTGCACGTTCATCAGCCCGCCGACATTGAGCGCGAGCGCAAGCTCGCGGGTCTGGCGGCCGAGCTCGGCGATGGTCGCCTCGTTCAGCGAGTGCGGCGGCAGCGCGCAGGCGGAATCGCCGGAATGGATGCCCGCCTCCTCGATGTGCTCCATGATTCCGGCAATGGCGGTATCCTTGCCGTCGGCGAGGCAGTCCACGTCGATCTCGATCGCGTCGGAGAGATAGCGGTCGAAGAGGAGAGGATTCCTGCCCAGGACGGTGTTGATCTGGCCGGTCTTGTCGTTGGGGTAGCGCGCCTTGACGTCGTGGGGAACGAGCTCGGGCAGGGTGCCCAGGAGGTAATCGCCGAGCTGGTCTTCCTCGCGGATGATCTGCATCGCCCGCCCGCCCAGCACGTAGGAGGGCCGCACCACCAGCGGAAAATCGAGCTCCGCCGCGATGAGCCGCGCCTGCTCGACCGAATAGGCGATGCCGTTCTTCGGTTGCTTGAGCCCGAGCTTGTCCAGGAGGTGCTTGAAGCGGTCGCGATCCTCGGCGAGATCGATGGCGTCGGGCGAGGTGCCGAGGATCGGCACGTGGGCCTTTTCGAGCGCGTCGGCAAGCTTGAGCGGGGTCTGGCCGCCGAACTGCACGATCACGCCATGGAGCGTGCCGTTGCCGCGCTCGGTGTCGATGATTTCGATCACGTCCTCGGCGGTGAGCGGCTCGAAATAGAGCCGGTCGGAGGTGTCATAGTCGGTCGAGACCGTCTCCGGATTGCAGTTGACCATGATGGTCTCGTAGCCGGCCTCGCGCAGCGCGAAGGCGGCATGACAGCAGCAGTAGTCGAACTCGATGCCCTGGCCGATCCGGTTCGGCCCGCCGCCGAGGATGACCACCTTCTTGCGCGTGGAAGGAGCGGCTTCGCAGGCGAGCAGTCCGGCAAAGGGCACCTGGTAGGTCGAATACATGTAGGCGGTGGGCGAGGCGAACTCGGCGGCACAGGTGTCGATGCGCTTGAATGCCGGCCGCACCCCCAGAGTGCGCCGCAGAGCCGTGACCTCGGCCTCGCTGTGGCGCGCCAGCACCGCAAGGCGGGCATCGGAGAAGCCCATCGACTTGAGCCGGCGCAGCGCTCCGGCGCTCCTCGGCAGGCCCTTCGCCTTGATCTCTCCCTCCATCTCGACGATGCCGCGGATTTCGGCCAGGAACCAGGGATCGATCTTGCAGGCGGCGTAAATCTGGGCGTCGGTCAGGCCGTGGCGCATCGCTTGCGCGATCGTGAGGATGCGGTCGGGCGTGGGCGTGCCGAGCGCGGCGCGGATGGCGTTGCGGTTTTCGCTTTCGCTGGCGCCAAGACCCTCGATGGCGATCTCGTCGAGACCGGTGAGGCCGGTTTCGAGCGAGCGCAGCGCCTTCTGCAGGCTCTCCTGGAAGGTGCGGCCGATCGCCATCGCCTCGCCGACCGACTTCATCTGCGTGGTGAGCACGGGGTCGGCGCCGGGAAACTTCTCGAATGCGAAGCGCGGCACCTTGGTGACGACATAGTCGATCGTCGGCTCGAAGGAGGCCGGCGTCGCGCCGCCGGTGATGTCGTTGGCGATCTCGTCGAGCGTGTAGCCGACCGCGAGCTTGGCCGCGACCTTGGCGATCGGGAAGCCGGTGGCCTTGGAGGCAAGCGCGGAGGAGCGCGACACCCGCGGGTTCATCTCGATGATCAGCAGCCGGCCGTCCGCCGGATTGACCGCGAACTGCACATTCGAGCCGCCGGTCTCGACCCCGATCTCGCGCAGCACCGCGATCGAGGCGTCGCGCATGATCTGGTATTCCTTGTCGGTGAGGGTGAGCGCCGGCGCGATGGTGACCGAGTCGCCGGTGTGCACGCCCATCGGGTCGAGATTCTCGATCGAGCAGATGATGATGGCGTTGTCGTTCCGGTCGCGAACGACCTCCATCTCGAATTCCTTCCAGCCGAGCACCGATTCCTCGATCAGCACTTCGGTGGTGGGCGAGGCATCGAGCCCGCGCTCGACGATCTCGACGAACTCGGCCTTGTTGTAGGCGATGCCGCCGCCGGTGCCCGCGAGCGTGAACGAGGGCCGGATGATCGCCGGCAGGCCGACATCCGGGAGCGCCTCGAGCGCCTCGATCAGCCCCTTCTCGATGTAGCGCTTCTTGCGGTCGGGCTCGCGCGCGCTCCAGCGCGCCTCGAAGGCGTCGAGCGCCGCCTGCTCGGCGGCGGCGGACAAGCCGCGCGCCTTGATTTTCTCGACCTCGGCGGCATAGAGCGCGCGATCGGCCTGCTTGAGATCCGAGGCGTTGGCGAGCGAGGATTTCGGCGTTTCCAGGCCGATCTTCTTCATCGCCTCGCGAAAAAGCTCGCGATCCTCGGCCTTGTCGATGGCGTCCGCGGATGCACCGATCATCTTGACGCCGAATTTGTCCAGCACGCCCATCCGCCGCAGCGACAGCGCGGTGTTGAGCGCGGTCTGCCCGCCCATGGTGGGAAGCAGCGCGTCCGGCCGCTCCTTCTCGATGATCTTGGCGACGATCTCGGGCGTGATCGGCTCGATATAGGTCGCGTCGGCGAACTCCGGATCGGTCATGATCGTCGCCGGATTGGAGTTCACCAGCACGATCCGATAGCCGTCCTCCTTGAGCGCCTTGCAGGCCTGGGTGCCGGAATAGTCGAACTCGCAGGCCTGGCCGATGACGATCGGGCCGGCACCGATGATCAGGATCGAGGAAATGTCGGTGCGCTTGGGCATCCTGGCTCGCGACGAACTCACAAAAAAAGGGCGCGCTGCTGCGCGTCCTTCGGTCCCGCGCCTGATCTCGGATTCACTCGGGAGCAGAATGCTAACTGCGCAAGTCGGTCAAGACCGACTTGCGTCGCCGAGGGCAGCCCGGCGCGCGGGCGCTCTTTAGACCAGAATCGCAGGGCAGGGAAGGGCGATGTCCAATGGGCCGGGATCGCAGGTGGGAAAAGGGAGACGCGTGGATGAAACCGAACGCGCCTGACGCCGTTGATTCCATGCCACCATGGCGTCGCTCCGGTTAACGGCACATGAACCATTTCCGCCTCGAATCCCGGCTCGAAAATCTCATCGCCTGGTTCGCGGCCTCGGTCGCGGTCACGACCGCCGTCGTCTACGCCATCAAGCTCGACGCCGATCAGAGGAAGCCGGTGCCCGGCTTCGACAACCCGACCCCGGCGCAGGAGCCGCTGGCGCTGCAGCAGGCGCGTGCGGCGGAGCGTGGTCGCGGGCGGCGGGCGTCGGCGCCGCTCGATATTCCCTGGCGCGGCTGGAAGGATATTTTGCTGCGCACCTATCAGGGGATTTTGGACGACCGCCTGCTGGCGCTCGCCGCCGGCGTCGCGTTCTACTCGCTGGTGGCATTGTTTCCGGCGATCGCCGCCGGCGTGTCGTCCTATGCGCTGTTCTCGGATGCCGGCACCATCGCCATGCATCTCTCGCTCGTCTCCGACATCATGCCGGCAAGCGTGCTCGACATCCTGCGCGACGAGATCACCCGCATCGCCGGAAAGAGCGACGGCAAGCTCACCTTCGGCTTTGTTGTCGGCCTGGGCATAGCGCTCTGGAGCGCGAATGCCGGGATGAAGGCGATCTTCGACGCCCTCAACATCATCTACGACGAAGAGGAGAAGCGCAGCTTGCTGCGGCTCAACGCGGCTTCGCTGCTGTTCACCTTTTGCGCCATCGGCGGCGCGCTCCTTGCCGTCGGCGCCGTGGTCGTATTTCCTCTGGTGGTCGCGGCCTTGGGCCTCACGAGCTTCGACGCGCCGGTCATCGCCTATCTGCGCTGGCCGGCGATGTTCGTGCTGATCATCCTCGGCCTGGCAGTGCTCTATCGTTATGGCCCGAGCCGGCGGCTTGCCAAATGGCGCTGGATCAGCGTCGGCAGCGTCTTCGCGGCGCTGGCGTGGCTCGGAGTGTCCTCGCTGTTCTCCTGGTATCTCGGCAATTTCGCCAATTACAACGCCACCTACGGCGCGCTCGGGACGGTGGTCGGCCTGATGATGTGGATGTGGCTGTCGATCATCGTGGTGCTCGTGGGCGCCGCGCTCAATTCCGAGGTCGAGCACCAGACCGCCCGCGACACCACGGTCGGCCCGGAAAAGCCGCTCGGCATCCGCGGCGCGGTCATGGCGGACACGGTAGGGCCGACACGCGCGTAAAACCGTTCACGATTCCGGACGCGCCCCGTCACATCCAGGTGTCAATTCTCCCGACGCCGGTTTCCCGATATAATTCCGGGAACCACAAATGGATGTCTGCCGTCGTGCCGAGCGCCAATGTCCTCATGGAGCCCCCAAGTCGCCGGAGCGAACGCCCCTGTGCGACCAGTCGACGGTCCTCACCTTGACCCGCACAGACGCTTGCCGAATGACGAACCGCACCGACCTGCTGGCCGAATTTGCCTACCGCTATATCTGGTGGCGCGATGAACATCCGCCTTCCGACGATCGCGTCATCGCCCAGGTGATGAATCTCGGCACCTACGACGACATTCGCCGCCTCGAAGCATGCTATGAGCCCGACGAGCTGCGCGGCGTGATGCTGCGCGCAGCGCCTGGCTGGATCGGCGAGCGGTCCTGGGACCTGTGGCGGGGACGATTGGCCTCTGCCGGCGCGGGCCCGATCCCGGAAATCCCGCCCCGGAGGTCATTCGATGCCGCGGTGCTTTAAGCCTCATATCGAAGTCCTGTCGGCCGCACAGCGGGAGATTTGGCCGAGCCTGCGGGCTCTGCCGCAACTGTCGTTCGTTCTCTACGGCGGCACCGCCGTCGCGCTCTATTTCGGTCACCGGGAATCGCTCGATTTCGATTTCTTCCGCGCCGAGGCGCTCGATAAATCCGGGTTGCGCAAGGCGCTTCCATTGCTGTCGAACGCGACCATCATCCATGACGGGATCGATACCTTGGCGACTTCGGTCGCCATGCCGGCAGGCCCGGTGAAACTGTCCTTCTTCGGCGGTATCGGCTTCGGTCGCGTGGGGGATCCGATGCAGACGGCCGATGGCGCCCTCCTGGTCGCGTCCATCGACGATCTGATGGCGACCAAGCTGAAGGCGACCCTCGACCGCGCGGAAGCCCGGGACTACCGCGATCTTGCCACGATGCTGCGCCATGGCGCGTCCCTCGAACGCGGCCTGGCGGCGTTCAAGGCGATGTTCAAGGGCGAGCCGGCGACGGTGCTGCGCGCGCTGGGCTGGTTCAAGGACGGGGACGTGGCCTCGCTGGACGAGCAGGACCGCAAAATCCTCCTCGCGGCGCGCGATCGCCTTGGCGACCTGCCGCCGATCGCAATCGCCGCCGTGCCGCTCGCAGTGCCCATGGGCGATTGCGACGAAATGGTGGAATTTCCCCTTGTTGCGTCCCGCTGATGTGCACGCGCAAGACCGACATTCGGCGGGAGGGTCGCGCGACCTCAGGCCAGCCGCGCCCGAAACGTCATCCGCGCCCGGTTGTGCTCCATGTTGCGGGGCAGGCGCTCGGCGGCGAAGCCCGCCGAGGCGAGCTTCTGCTTGAACTCGGCTTCGGTGTATTGCGCGATCCCGAACTGGGCCCGCAGCTTGCGGTAGGGCGAGACCATGGTGCGGGCGAGGCCGGCGAGCGCCGCCAGGAGGAAGCCGTTGCGGGCGGCGTAGCCCAGCAGCGCCGCGACATCGCTCAGCGCCCCGACATCGGGCGGAATGACGTCGGCGACGATGAGCACGCCGCCGCCCGCGAGCAGCCGCCGCCAGAGCGCGAGCAGGCGCCAGAGCTCGGCCTGGGTCAGATACTGCACCACCGAGTTCGAGACGATGAGGTCGAGGCTGCGGTCGGCGAGCCTCTCCACCGCTTCGGGCGCGAGCAGCTTGATGCGCGGATTGCCGGCGAAGCGAGCGGAGAGCGAGGCGCGCACGCTCGGCGCGGAATCGCACAGAAGCACCTCGGCCGCGACCGCCGCCACGCGGTCGGCGTGCAGCGCCTCGCCGCAACCATAGTCGAGCACGCGCGCGCTTGGGCCGGGCACCATGGCCGCGATCTGGTCCGCGATCTCGCGGTAATGCACGTCCTTGTGACGGGCGTTGACGTAGATCGAGTGGCTGCTGTCCCAGAAGGACCGCCAGTCCGACATTGCCGCCATCGCCGCACCCTCGGATGACGCATACTGCCGCGGACTATAAGGCAAAATCGAGCGCCCTAGGATGGGTTGAGCGGAGCGAAACCCATCAGCTCTCGGCGAACGCGATGGGTTTCGCTTTGCTCAACCCGTCCTACGATCGCCATAGCCCGATCAAGGGCCCGTCCTTGCCATGGACCGGATCGGTCTCCGGCAGCGGTACCCTGGGGATGGTCGCGAGCGCCTTGGCGTGTTCGGCCTTGCTGCCGAGGCGGAGGTCGTATTTGCCGCTCTTGGGGTAGGCGCCGATGACCATGAGTTCGGGTCCAGCCCACAGGCACTGATGTCCGGTGCCCGCAGGCAGCACCGCCACGTCGCCCGCCACGAGGTCGAGGACGCGCCCGTGGGCGCCGCCGAACCGCACCTTGGCGCGGCCGCGTGCGATCCCCAGCGCCTCGTGGATCATCGCGTGATAATGGACATAGGGATAGATGCCGTTGCACCACATGTCGCCCCAGCCGTGGCGGGCAAAAGTTTTTTCGATCACCGCTTCGGGATTGGGCGTGCCGGCGAGGTCGACCGCGCTGCGGTAGACAAGGAAGGGAAGCCGCGGGTTGTTGGGAATCGAGCCGTCGTCGGAAAACATCAGCGCCAGCGGCGCGCTCGATTTCGTCAAGACAGGCATGACTTCAAATCCGGGCTCCGGTGCCGGCGATCATCGCACGTTCCTGTAAAGGCCTTCTTACCAAAGAAACTCTTAACCCTGTCTGCGGTTGCGGGCGATCGCAAACAAAGGGCGATCAACGCCGAGAAAGTCTCCGATTGACCGGGCAAAGCCCGCTCTCCTAGGATCGAGCGAGGAGACTTCCATCGAAGCTATTTGCCAGACCGGCCTGACGAGACCAGAGGCAGCATGCTCACCCTTTACCACGGCCGGACGTCCGTTTGCTCGATCAAGGCCCGCCTAGCGCTCGCCGAGAAGGGCGTGGATTTCGAAAGCCGGCTGCTCACGCTGCGGGGCGACCAGTTCGATCCCGGCTACATGAAGCTCAATCCCAATGCCGTTGTTCCGACCCTCGTTCACGACGGCAGGATCATCATCGAATCGACCGTGATCATGCATTACGTCGACGAGGCATTCGCCGGCCCGTCGCTGATGCCTGCCGATGCGCTCGCGCGCGGCAAGGTTCGCACGACCACCAAGCTGATGGACGAACATGTGCACGTTTCCTGCATGACGCTGACCTTTGCGACCGCCAACCGGTCGAGCCTGGCGCGGATGACACCCGAGGAGATGGAGGCCGAGCTCGCCAAGGCGCCCGATCCGAAGCGCTCGGCGATCAAGCGCGCGGTGGTCGCGCGCGGGCTCGATGCCCCGATCGTCAAGGACGCGCTGCGCGTCCACGAGACACTCATCGACCGGATCGAGGCGGCGATGAGGGACGGTCCCTATATCGCCGGCGCGAGCTGGTCGCTCGCCGACGCCGCCGCAACGCCCTATGTGTGGCGGCTCGACAAGCTCAAGCTCGCCCGCCTGTGGGACGACCGGCCTGGCGTCGCCGCCTGGTACGAGCGCGCGCGGGGGCGGCCCTCGTTCAAGACCGCGGTCGAGGATTGGCTGCGCCCCGCCGACCTCGAACGCTACGCCAACGAGCCCGATCCCTGGCCGAAAGTGCGGGAGATTCTGCGGGCGGCGTGATCGCCTCACGCCCGCCTGTGCTCCCGCATCAGCCCCACGAACCGCTCGAACAGATAGCGGCTGTCGCGCGGGCCGGGCGAGGCCTCGGGGTGGTACTGCACCGAGAACACCGGCCTGTCCTTGAGCGCGAGGCCGCAGTTCGAGCCGTCGAACAGCGAGACATGGGTCTCGACCGCGGTCGCCGGCAGCGTCGCGCGGTCGACCGCGAAGCCGTGATTCATGGAGGTGATCTCGACCTTGCCGGTGGTGAGGTCCTTCACCGGATGGTTCGCGCCATGGTGGCCCTGGTGCATCTTCATCGTCCGGGCGCCGACCGCGATGCCAAGCATCTGGTGGCCGAGGCAGATGCCGAAGGTCGGGATGCCCTGGTCGATGATGCTCCTGATCACCGGCACCGCATATTCGCCGGTCGCCGCCGGGTCGCCGGGACCGTTGGAGAGGAAGACGCCGTCGGGCGCGAGCGCGACGATGTCTTCGGCCGAAGTCTTGGCCGGCACCACCGTCACCTTGCAGCCGCAGCCCGCAAGCTGCCGCAGGATGTTGCGCTTGATGCCATAGTCGATGGCGACCACGTGGAATTCAGGCGCGTCCTGGCGTCCGTAACCCTTGCCCCATTGCCACGGGGTCTCGTCCCAGGTGAAGCGCTGGGCCGATGTCACCATCGGCACCAGGTCCATCCCCACGAGCCCGGGCCATTCGCGCGCCTCCTTGCGGAGCGCGTCGAGATCGAACCTCCCATCGGGGGCGTGCGCGATCACGGCGTTGGGCATGCCCTTCTCGCGGATGAGGCTCGTGAGCGCGCGGGTATCGAGCCCCGCGAGCCCGATCACGCCACGCGCCTTGAGCCATTGGTCGAGATGGCGGGTGGCGCGGTAGTTCGACGGCGTGGTGATCGCGGTGTGCAGCACCACGCCGCGCGCGCCCGGCGTCGCCGCCATGTTGACGGTCTCGATGTCCTCCTCGTTGGTGCCCACATTGCCGATATGCGGGAAGGTGAAGGTGATGATCTGCCCGGCATAGGAGGGGTCGGTGAGGATCTCCTCGTAGCCGGTCATGGCGGTGTTGAAGCACACCTCGCCGACCGCGTGCCCGCTCGCACCCAAGCCGAAGCCTTCGAGCACGGTGCCGTCGGCGAGCACCAGCACGGCGGTCGCCTCGGGCTCGGCCCAGGCGGAGGCGGCGGGTTGTGAGTCGCTCATGCGAAGCCTAAATCTGTTGCCCAACCCCCCGAATGGGCGATTTGCGAGAGGCCATAGCCGTGTTGCGCGAGAAGATCAACGAGGCGATGAAAGCGGCGCTCAAAGCGCAGGACAAGCTCAAGCTCTCCACGCTGCGCCTCGTCAATGCGGCGATCAAGAACGCCGACATCGAACTGGCGGCCGGCAAGGGCCCGCTCGCCGATGACGACATCCTGGCGCTGCTGCAGAAGTTGATCAAGCAACGCCATGACTCGATCGCGCTCTACGAGCAGGGGGGACGCAAGGAGCTCGCCGACAAGGAGCGCGGCGAGATCGAGATCATCAAGGCGTTCCTGCCGCAGCAAATGTCGGAGGAGGAGACCAAGGCGGCGATCGCGGCCGTGATCGACGAGACCGGCGCGGCGGGCATGAAGGACATGGGCAAGGTGATGGCGGCGCTGAAGGAGCGCCATGCCGGCAAGATGGACTTCGGCAAAGCGAGCGCGCTGGTGAAGGGGCTGCTGACGGGGAGCCTGTAGGTTGGGGTCGAGTTCTTGACGAGACCCAACATCGCCATGTGCGTTCGCGATTGTTGGGTCTCGCGAAGAGCTCGACCCAACCTACGGGCTACTCGGCTATCGACGCGTGGAGTTGAACGCACGATTGCCGGGAGAGGCGACCAGTCGAAAAATCAAGGGCGTCTCAAGGACAAATCAAGGCTTTCTCAAAGCAGCGTTTCCCGCCTCCTGGCACCCTCCGGCGCATATCGACCGTGGCATCGGTCGGCGGGTTTGCGGACGCATCCCGGCGTTTGCAACGAAGCTCGCGGTTTGAACGGGCGGGCCCCACCGGGCTCGCAAGCGCAAATTCCAGGTGAGGAGAGACCACAATGGGACGGATCATTGGATTTCTCTATGGGCTTGCGGCCTATGTCATCTTTCTCGGCACGTTCCTCTACGCCATCGGGTTCGTGAGCGGCCTGGTGGTGCCGAAGACCATCGACACGGGACCCCTCGTGCCGATGGAGGAGGCGCTGGTGATCGATTTGCTGCTGCTGTCGCTGTTCGCCGTTCAGCACAGCGTGATGGCCCGAAAGCCCTTCAAGCGCTGGTGGACAAGGTTCGTCCCGCCGGCAGTCGAGCGCAGCACCTACGTGCTGTTCGCGAGCTTGGCGCTCATTCTGCTGTTCTGGCAGTGGCGCCCGATCCCCACGCTCGTCTGGCAAGCGCAAAGTGCGGAGATCGCATGGTCCCTGCAGGCGCTCTCGTTCCTCGGTTGGCTGATCGTGCTGGTCAGCACGTTTCTGATCAACCATTTCGAGCTGTTCGGACTGCATCAGGTCGTCATCAATCTTGCCGGAAAGAACGTGGCCGAGCCGCACTTCAAGACCCCAGCCCTCTACAAGCTCCTGCGGCATCCGATCTATTTCGGCTTCATCGTCGCGTTCTGGGCGGCGCCGGTGATGACCGCCGGGCACCTTCTCTTCGCCGCGGTGACGACCGCCTACATATTCGTCGGCATCATGCTGGAAGAGCGCGACCTGATCGATCTGTTCGGAGACGAGTACAGGCGTTATCGCCAGCGAGTCTCGATGCTGATCCCGTTCTGGAGGAGGTCTTAGCGGAGGGCTTTAAATCACGCCCGCTTCTTGCGCTTCTGCTCCACGTAGGAGCGCAGTACCGCGTTCATGCGCCGTTGATAGCCGGCGCCTTCCTGCTTGAAATAATCGAGCACGTCCTCGTCGAGCCGGATCGAGATCGCCTTCTTCTTCGGCGGAATGACGAGTACGGCTTCGGACCAGTCAAAATCAAGCGGAACGGCGTCAGGATCATTTCGGACAGCGGCTTCGATTTCTTCATCAGTAAGCGCATCGACCGCAGCCCAGTCAGTCTTCCCCCGTCGGGGATTGTCCCGCGAGACCACGGTAATATTTTTGTCTTTCATCTTTCCGTGCGCGACGCGCCGAGATGATCCAGCACCGCTTCCCGCGAAGCGTGCAGGCGACCGCAATTTCCCGACCATCGACATACCCGAAGATTTGATACCCCTGTGGATAACTAGGACAATTCTCGGCATCCCCGCGGTCTCCCTCCGCCGCCCTATCTTCCCTCGGGCTAAGCGCTACCCTTGCGAATCACCATGCGCTTTCCGCCCCAATTCCTCGACGAATTGCGTGCCCGCCTCCCGGTGTCGGAGGTGGTCGGCCGGCGCATCAAATTGCAGAAGTCGGGGCGCGAGTGGAAAGGACTCTCGCCCTTCAACAAGGAGAGGACGCCGAGCTTTTTCGCCAACGACCAGAAGGCATCGTGGTTCGATTTCTCGGCCGGCAAGAACGGCGACATTTTCGATTTCGTGATGGAGACCGAGGGGCTGACCTTCCCCGAGGCGGTCGAGCGGCTCGCTGGACTTGCCGGCGTCGCGATGCCCAAGATCTCGCGCGAGGACGAGGCGCGCGAGGAACGCCGCAAGACGCTCCACGACATCGTCGAGCTGGCCGCCCAATTCTTCCAGGCGACGCTCGCCGCCCGCACCGGCGCGCGAGCGCGCGGCTACCTCGCCGACCGGGCCATCGATCCCGGCATGCAGCTCAAGTTCCGCCTCGGCTATGCCGCGCCCGAGCGCTTCGCGCTCAAGGAGCATCTCGGCGGCCATGGCATCCCGGTCGAGGACATGATCGAGGCCGGGCTCCTGGTGGCGGGCGAGGACATCCCGGTGCCCTACGACCGCTTCCGCGACCGGGTGATGTTCCCGATCACCGACCTGCGCGGGCGCGTCATCGCCTTCGGCGGCCGCGCGCTCGACAAGGACGCGCAGGCCAAATACCTCAACTCGCCGGAGACGCCGCTCTTCCACAAGGGGGCAACCCTCTACAACATCGCCTCGGCGCGCGCGGCCGCGCATGCAGCCAAGTCTACGCAGCCCGTGATCGCGGTCGAAGGCTATGTCGACGTGATCGCGATGGTGAGCGCGGGTTTCGAGGCGACGGTCGCCCCGCTCGGCACCGCGCTCACCACCGATCAGCTCGCGCTCCTCTGGAAGCTGGCGGACGAGCCGATCCTCTGCTTCGACGGCGACGCCGCCGGCCGCCGCGCCGCCTATCGCGCGGTCGATCTTGCGCTGCCGCTCCTTTACCCCGGCAAGAGCCTGCGCTTTGCGACCCTGCCCGAGGGCCACGACCCCGACGACCTCGTGCGCGCGGGAGGGCGCGAGGCGGTGAACGAGGTGGTCGGCTCGGCGCGCCCGCTCGCCCAGGTGCTGTGGATGCGCGAGACCGAGTCCGGCGGCTTCGACACCCCGGAGCGGCGGGCGGCGCTCGAAGCGCGCATCGGCGAGGTGGCGGGCGCGATCGGAGACGAATCGGTTCGCCGACACTACCGCCAGGACCTCGGCGCCCGCCTGCGCCAGCTGTTCGAGGAGGCCGCCCAGCCCCCCGCGCGGCGCCCCTTCGACCGCCGCGACCAGCGCGCGGGCGCAGGCTGGTCGCTGCCGCGCTATGGTGGCGCAGGCCGCAATCGGCCGGAGCGCCCCCGGACCGCCGGCAGGCCGCTCGCCGGGGAACTCTATGTGGTCGCGAGCCCGCAGCTCGTGGCGAGCCCGGTCCACCGCGGCCATCGCTCGGCGATCCCGCGCCGCGAGGCCCTGATCCTGCAGGCGGCGCTCAACCACCCCTGGCTGCTGCACGACCATCTGGAGGACTTTTCGACCCTCGAATTCCGCCATTCCGAGACCGCCAAGGTAAAGGCCTCGCTGATCGACATTTTTGCCCATGATGGCGCGCCCGACCGCGAGGCGATGCGGGCGGAACTCGCGGCCCGCGGGCTCGCGGACGTGGTCGGCCGCATCGAGAAGGCGATCACCACCCGCTCGGTCTGGGGCGCGCGCGAGGAGGCGGCGCCCGACGATGTTCTGATGACCTGGAACCAGCTTGTCGCCTTGCATCGGCAGTGGCATTCCCTAATTAAGGAGCTAAGGGATGCCGAGCACGCGTTGGGTCAGGACGCCACCGAGGCTAACTACTCGTGGTTGCAGGACGTGAAGGCTCGCCTTTCGGTCATCGAGGGCACGGAAGCCCTGATCGAAGGCTTCGGGGCTTCCTCCGGCCGCGCGGCCCAGACATTATGAACGGCGACAGGAATATGGGCGATCGAACGGCGGCGGACCGGGGGATAAGCTCAGGGTCCCGCTGCAAGTAGGGTTAATCGGAGCTTAAGCAGGCTCCGGCGACACTTGGGAGCGCGAATCGGGGCGGGGCCGGGGGGAGGCGCTGCCCTTTCGGTCGTTTTTGACCGGTGCCGGGGACCAGAGTGGGGCATGTGTGCGTTTCCCCAAGGGTAGGGGACGGTGAGGAGAGATTGATGGCGACCAAGACCAAGGCCACCGCTCAAAAAGAGGCAGTGAAAGAGGAGACCCCGGAGAAGGACGCCCCGGAGACCCCGGATACGCCGCTGCCGCTGCTCGACCTCTCCGACGCGGCGGTCAAGAAGCTCATCCGCACGGCCAAGAAGCGCGGCTACGTCACCGTCGACCAGATCAACTCGGTATTGCCCTCGGAGGAGGTCAATTCCGAGCAGATCGAGGACGTTTTGGCGATGTTCAGCGAGATGGGCGTCAACGTGGTCGAGACCGAGGAGGCGACCGAGGAGGAGGAGCAGCCGCGCGAGGAGCCGGAGGAGGAGCCCGAGGCCGAGGGCGAGCTGGTCGAGGTCCAGCGCGCGGTCCCGGCCAAGGCCGAGGCCAAGGAGCCGGCCGAGCGGACCGACGACCCGGTGCGCATGTACCTGCGCGAAATGGGCTCGGTCGAGCTCCTCTCCCGCGAAGGCGAGATCGCGATCGCCAAGCGCATCGAGGCCGGCCGCGAGGCCATGATTGCGGGCCTGTGCGAGAGCCCGCTCACCTTCCAGGCCATCATCATCTGGCGCGACGAGCTCAACGAGGGCAAGGTCTTCCTGCGCGACATCATCGATCTTGAAGCGACCTATGCCGGTCCCGACGCCAAGGCGATGCCGGCGCCGGTGATCGGCCCCGATGGACAGCCGATCGCGGCAGCAGGGGCGGCGGCTGCTGCCGGCAGCGCCTCTGTGCTGGCGCAGACGCCCGCGCCGCCGGCCGCGCCCGCGGGGGCCACCCCGTTCAAGGGAGCGCCCGAGCGTGCCAACGGCGAGGAAGGCGAAGCCGGCGAGGCTGCGCCCGGCGAAGGCGATTTCGACGACGACGATATGGAGAACTCGCTCTCGCTTGCCGCCATCGAGGCCGAACTCAAGCCCAAAGTGGTCGAGACGTTCGACAATATCGCCGACGCCTACAAGCGGCTGCGCCGCCTGCAGGACCAGGACATCCAGAACAAGTTGCGCAACGATTCGCTCTCGCCCG
>WNFT01004983.1_pt1 | contig 14750 bp, 15 predicted proteins | sample 5400191 | NCBI WGS metagenome assembly WNFT01 (sample SAMN13153359, study PRJNA577476) | soil metagenome | isolation source: 80 cm saprolite under Madrone tree | place: USA:California | collected 2016-06-14 | reverse complement strand
TCGAGAGGAAGCCATCCATGAAGGCGGCGTGGGCCTGCACCGATTGCTGGCCCGACGCGCCCCCGAGGTGGGCTGCCTTGAGGAAGTCGACATTGGAGGTCAGGTGCTGGCGGAGGAGCTCGAGCCGGAGCCGCCGCTTCCTTTCCGCGCGCTCGGTGGACGACCCGTCGAAGCCCCTCTCCGCCTGTGCCTCCACGCGTTTCACCTGGCGGAAAAGGTCTGTGGACATGACGAAACGGTACATGCCGGTATCAGGGATGTCAAATCTGGCGCGGACTTAGGATCTACTCAGCACTCGGCTCGCCTACGGCTGCACCTCGAACTACAATTGCTTGCCATGCGACGGATCTGGCGACAGGCACTCGAGGCAGTGACGCCATATGAGGCAGGCAAATCCCTCGAAGCGCTGTCTCAGGAGCTCGGATTGCCGGTCATCGTGCGGCTTTCGTCCAACGAGAACCCGCTCGGCCCCTCCCCTCTGGTCATCGAGGCGCTGAGGCAGGAAGCGGCGCGGGCCCATCTCTACCCGGACGGGGGCTCGACGCGACTACGTGAGGCCCTGGGCTCGTGGCTCGGCGTGCCGCCCGACTGGCTGATGGCGGGCAATGGCGGAGACGAGCTGCTCGGGCTGATCGCGCGCGCGGCCTTCGAGCCCGGGGACGAGATCCTCATGCCAAAGCCCGCCTTCGAGCCCTACGGCATCGAGGCGCGCCTGTCCGGAGCCACGCCGGTGGAGATCCCGCTCCGCGGGTACAACACCGATCTCGACGCCATGCTCGCGCGCGTGGGGCCCAAGACCAAGGCCATCTTCCTGTGCACGCCGCACAATCCCGCCACGACGATCATCCGGAGAGGGCCCCTCGACCAATTCCTGGAGAAGCTCGGCGACGACGGCCCGCTCGTGATCCTCGACGAGGCGTACCGGGACTTCTGCGATGACCCGGAGACCCCCGACGGGGTGGCGCTGGCGAGACAGTGGCCACGGCTGATCGCGCTCCGCACGTTCTCCAAGATCGCCGCGCTCGCCGGCCTGCGCGTGGGCTATGTCGTGGGGTCGCCCGAGATCATGGGCTGGCTCAACCGCGTGCGCGCGCCCTTCAACGTCAACCGCTTCGCCCAGGTCGCGGCGGTGGCCGCCCTCGAGGATCGCGCCCATCTCGAGCGCACACGCGCGCTGGTCCTGTCGGAACGCCCGCGCCTCCTGGCCGAGCTCGCCCGGCGCGGCTGTCCCGCGCCGCCCTCGCAGGCGAACTTTCTCCTGCCGAGAATCGGTGCGCAGTCGCGCGAGCTCGCTGCCGCGCTGCTCAAGGCGGGCATCCTGGTGCGCGACGGGGGAGCGGTGGGCTTCCCGGGGCACCTTCGGATCGCCATCGGGCGGCCCGAGGACAATGCTCGACTTCTGGAAATCCTCGACAAGACTCTCGCAGCCCCCTGAGGGACCGCCGGCGGGTCAGGGCTGCTCGGCCTGCTCCAGCATCCGGACGCGCTTCGACAGGGTGACGAGCAGCTTGTAGGTCAGGTCGGGCACATCCCGCAGCAGGATCTGGAAGTTCTTCCGGTCAATCACGAGCACCCGCAACGGCGTGGCCGCGCGCACCGTCACCGAGCGCGGGCCGCCATCGAGCAAGCTCATCTCACCGAAGAAGGCGCCGGGCTTGAGGAACTGCTTCTTCTTGCCCGGCTTCTCGACGGCCGCGGTGCCGTCGACGAGCACGAAGAACTCGTCGCCAGGCTGGCCGGCCCGCGTCAGCGAGGTCCCCGTGGGCACCTCGACCACGCGCGAGATGTCGGAGACCGAGCGGAGCTGCTTCTGGCTGCAGTCCGCGAAGAGCGGCACGTCCTCGAGATGGGCGATCTTCTCGTCATGGCTCATGCGCGGCCCGGCGGGCTCGGCCCGGCGAAGCGCGTCCTTCAGATCCTGCGGGATGGAGCCGTCCAGGATGCGACTGATCAATTCCATGCGATCTCCTCGAGCGTCGGAACGCTACCGCTTGGGCGCGGACCGCCCAGCCTTCTTGTCTTCCGCGGGCCGGGCCTGGCTCTCGGCTTTGAGCGCGCGCAGCTCCCGCTCGAGCCGCGCGATACGCTCCTGGCCGAGGGTGGCCTGCATGCGCAGATCTTCGGCCTCCTTGTAGACGCGCGTCAGCTCCCGCTGGAGCCGGGCCGCCTCCCGCCGATTGTCGCTCCACTTGACCCACAGCACGGCGGAGAGCACGACCAGGGTGAGGCAGGCCGCGATGAGAAACCACGGCCGACGCGGCTGCCGGCGCTCCCGATGATCGGCCTGCTCATCGTCCGGGGCGTCTCCCCTGCGCATGTGATCCGAGCGTAGCACCGCGGGGTCAATGCCCGCCAGAATTTGCTAGAGTGGCCCGTGTGATTCCCGGACTGAGCGTGGGCCACGTCACCGACAACCGCGGGCTCACCGGGTGCACCGTCATCATGCCCGAGCGCCCCGCCGCGGGCGCGCTCGAGATCGCCGGACGGGCGGCTGCCGTGCACGGGCTCGAGTTCCTCGACCCGCGTCACCTCGCGCCGACGGTGGACGCGGTCGTGCTGGCCGGCGGCAGCGCCTATGGCCTCGAGGCGATCTGGGGCGTGATGCAGTGGCTCGAGGAGCGCGGGCGCGGCTTTCCCGTGTCCCGCACCGTGGTCCCGCACGTGGCGGGCGCCATCATCTTCGATCTCTCCGTGGGCGACCATCGCGCGAGACCCGACCGGGCCATGGGCCATGCCGCCGCCGCCGCGGCCGGCGCGGGCCCCGTGGCCGAAGGGAGCGTGGGCGCGGGCACGGGCGCCACCGTCGGCAAGCTCTACGGCATCGAGCGCGCCATGCGCGGCGGACTGGGCGTGGCCCGCGTGGACCGGGACGGAATCACCACGGCCGCGCTCATGGTCGTGAACGCCGTGGGAGACGTGCGGGATCCCGCCACGGGGCGGCTCCTCGCCGGCGCCCGCGACGCGCCCGACGGTCGGCAGCTCGTGGATACCGCGGCCGCGCTGGCGGCGGGGGTGAGTCCGCCGCGCTTCCGCCCCGCCCATACCACCATCGGCGTGGTCGCGACCACGGCCGGCTTGAGCAAGGCGGAGGCGGCCCGCGTGGCGCGGCTCGGCCTCGCGGGATTCGGGCGGGCGCTCTCTCCCCCGCAGGCGTGGGCGCCGCCGCAGCCGAGGCAGTGGCCACGGCCATCGCGCGGGGCGTTCTGAGCGCCACGCCCCTGCCCGGGCTGCCCACCGCGCGGGATCTCTCCCGCTAGAATTCTCGCCGGGGGCTGGATGACCGCGCTGTAATATTTCAGCGTGAGGCGATCCTGAGCCCCTTCGGCGCCACGATCCTTCGCGTCATGCTCGGCGTCGTCTACATCGCCCACGCGTACCATGCGTACTTCGACGTGACGCCGGATGCCATGGCCGCCATGATCACCAAGGATCTCGGGCTGCCCTTTCCCGATGCCCTCATCTTCTATCTGCTCGCCGCGCAGCTCGTGGGCGGGATCATGCTCGTGCTGGGCCTGTTCTCGCGCTGGGCGGCCCTCGTCAATGTCCCCGTCATGCTCGTCGTGGTGCTCCTTCTTCAACTCAATGACGGCTTCTTCCTCCGCGCCGTCATCGCCGAGAGCTCCCGCGGCAAGGCCACCGTGGTCGGCTACGAGTACTCGCTGACGATCCTGATCGCCACCATTGCCCAGTTCTTCTTGGGCGGCGGAACCGCGGCGATGACGAAGGATTCCTGAGAACGCCCACCCCTACGCTTCAGCTTCGCGTCTCCTCCTGCCACAGTCCCAGCGCGCGGAGCGCGGGCTCGTCGTTGAAGTGGAAGAGACAGGCCGGCGCCGATCGCGAGAGGTTCTTGTGCTGGATCCAGTGCCACGGCGGCGCCACCACACAGTCGCCCCGCTCCCAGGTGAAAACCTCGTCGCCGATGCGGCTCTCCCCCTGCCCTTCGATCACGTGGAAGACTCCGCTGGCCGTACGGCGCTCAGCGCGGGTCGCTTCGCCCGGCCGGAGCCACTGCGCCTCTGAGCCGATGGTGCGGAGCGGAAAGGTGCCGGTTCCCGGATTCACGTAGCGGAGCACGACGGGCTGATCAGCCTGAGCGGCGGCGGCCATTGCCTCGAGCGCCCGCCGCACGGTCGTCCACGGCCAGCGCACCTGCGGGTAGCCCGTGTCTTCGTAGCGAGAGGCGCGCGGCACCACACCCGCGGCGGTGAACTCATCCTGTGAGGAATCGATCGCCGTGGCCGGAACGACGGCCGGCCGCATCTTGGATGCCCAGGCCGCCTCGAAGCTCCTCACCAGCGGGATGTCGAGGCCGTCGAGCCAGATCACGGGCTCGCTTCCCTCGTGGCCATGGTCGTGCCAGCGCATGGGCGGGGTGATGATGAGGTCGCCCGGCTCCATCGCGCACTTGACGCCGTCCACGGTGGTGAAGGCTCCCCGCCCCTCGACGATGAGCCGGAGGGCCGCCGGGGTGTGGTGGTGGCTCGGGGCCGCTTCTCCTGGCAGGATGATCTGCATCCCGGCGAAGAGCGTGGCCGTCACCGCGTAGGCGCCTCCGAGCCCGGGATTGCGCAGGACGAGGACGCGGCGCTCGGCCTGATCGAGCGGCACGAGGCGCGCGGCCTCGAGAAGCGGCTCGCGCATCTCGGCCCAGCGCCAGCGGTGGGGTACCGCCTCCGTCACGCGCTCCTGGGGCAATAGGACGTGGAGCGCGGTCCACAGCGGGGCGAGGGAAAGCCGATCGAGCCCGGCCGAATATTCCGCGGGCAGGTTCGCGTCGCGCGTGGTCATCGCAGGATTCACCTCGACCTCCTCTTCGAGCGGGGCTGTCGGCCAGAGTGACTCAGCTTACGAGCGCCGCCGGGCAGCGTCAAGAATGCTCCCGGCCAGCGGCGGCGGCCAGAGTGACCCGCTCGAACCAGTCCGTCACCAGGGAGGCGAAGCGAGCGGGATCGTCGAGAACGAGGTGGTGCCAGGCGCCCTTGAGCTCGGCGAACTGGCCGCGCGGCACGGTGGTGGCGACGCGCAGCATGGCGGCGCGGTCCATCATGCGGCTGCCTTCGCCGCGCACGACCAGCGTGGGACAGACGATCTTGGCCAGGATGGACCAGTCTTCGGGTCTTGCCTGGGCAAAGACCCTGCGATCGAAAGCATAGTGCCAGACCCCGGCCGCGCGCTCGACGACGGCAGCCTCGCCGAGGTGACGCAGGCACTCCGCGGGGGCCGCAGTCTCGGGAGGCGACAGTCGGAAGCGGCTACCCGCTTCACCAGGATCGGCGAACCGGGGACCGGGCCGCTCGGACTGTCCGAGCACCCAGGCCGTCTCCTCCTCCGACCACTGGGTCAAGGTGTCGGCGATGACGAGAGCGCCGACCCGCTCAGGATGATGAGCGGCCAGCCAGGCGCCGACGTAGCCGCCGAGCGAGTGCCCGATGACGAGCGGGGCCTGCCAGCCCAGATGGTCGAGCGCGGCCACGATGTCGCCGGCATAGTCGGGGGCATGATACGCGGCCGGTTCGGCCCAGCCGCTTTCGCCGTGGCCGCGAAGGTCGAGCGCGATCACCGAGAAGCGGGCGGCGAGGACGGGGGCCGTCCAGTCCCACCAGTGACTGTGAGCGGCCAGGGAGTGAAGGAGGAGCGCGGGCGGGCCGGCGCCTCCCCACGTCCCGAGCCTGAGACGCAGCCCGTTGGCCTCGACCGCGCGGGCTTCGCCGCAGGCCATGGTCAGAGCGAGCCTGCCTCGCCCTCCGAGCCCTTGGGCCTGAGCACGTCACGCACGTCGGCCACGCTCTCGGCGGCCGCCTGGACTTCCCCGAGCCGCGTCGGGCTGTGCTGGAAGCGCGGGTCGGACACATAGCCCGACCAGGTCTTCATGTAGTCGGGGCGCGAGATCCCCAGCGCGAAGTCGGAGATCTGCGCGGGGTTTGCGAAGTCAGCCATGATTCCCACTTCCTCGAAGCGCTCCGGGCGCTTGCCGTCGAGGAGCGCCTTGAGGGCGGTGGGATGCGGACCATGCGGCAGTCCCACCGGGTGGACGGAGACCATGCCTTCGGTGAAGACACCGCCCCGGCTGAAGAACTGACCGGAGTGATAGCCGAGCGTCTCACAGTAATCCAGGTTCTTGTGGAAGAAGGGGACCCAGAGTCCTTCCTTCTCGGCGGAGCGCACGGTGAAGACGCAGATGTAGCAGCCGGGCAGGATGAACACGGTATGCCCCGAAGGCGGCACGTGCGAGCGGTCCGCCACGAGGGGACGCACATCTTCCACCGCGAAGCGATAGGGCAGATACGTGCCCCGCCAGCCGACCACGTCGAACGGATGCGTCGGGTGCACGCGCCGCGTGTAGCTTCCCCCCACCTTGGACACGATCTCGAAGCGGCCCGCCTCGTTGCGCGTCTCGAGCGAGCGCGGAAACTTGTAGTCGCTCCGGCTGTGCGTCAAGAATTGCCCCGTGGTGACGGCCTCGGCCTTCTCCGGGTCGCCCGTGAAGCTCTCGTAGACCCAGTAGTAGTGCGGCCCGGGGTCCAGCTCGAAGCGGTGCGTCAGCCCCTTCGGCACGATGAGGAAATCCCCGCGACGATACGCGATGGGGCCGAGCAGGGTCTCCAGCGCGCCCGAGCCCTGATGGATGAAGAAGACGAGGGTGGCGCCATGATGCTCGAAGAAGTAGTCCATGGACGCGCCGGGCGCCGTCACGTTCATGGCCACCGTGGCGTTGGCGATCAGCCGCGCCATGCCGCGATAGACGTCGCCCGTGGCCGCGGGCTCGATGGTGCCGAGCGCGTGATGCGTCCCTCCGACGTCCCGGAGCGGCGAATCCCAGTGGGGCGCCCAGGCGGCGCCCTCGAGCGTCTTGGTCTCGTCGGGCAGCCAGTTGTTGGGCGGGTAGAGATGATAGGTGTGGGTCACCTTGCCCGCGAAGCCGCCGCGGCCCAGCTCCTGCTCGTAGACATGGCGAAGGAGCGGGCCGGCATGGGGCGCGCGAGGGACGATGCCGACCTCGGGAATGCCGCTGAAGTATTCGAATTTGTCCACGGCGGTGCCCTCCTGGAGGAAGCCTACACGCCCGCCAGGAACTGCGCCAGCCCGGTCATTCCGAAGCGGCGGCCTCGCCTTCCTGGAGCTCGTGATCTACGATTGAGAAAAGCAGCGAGCCTGAGAGTCGCGGTTCCGGCTGAAGGGTGAACCCCTGAGGCGAGAGTCGAGTTGGATGAGGAGGCAATGTCCACCAAGCGCTCGTACGACGTCATTCATTCCGAGGGGGGCGTCCCCATCAAGGCCTGGACGCGTGGCGTCCCCATCGAGGAAGCCGCGGCCAAGCAGCTCGCCAACGTCGCCCGCATGCCGTTCATTCATCAGTGGGTGGCGGCCATGCCCGATGTCCACTGGGGAATCGGCGCCACGGTGGGCAGCGTCATTCCCACCATAGGCGCCATCATCCCCGCCGCGGTAGGCGTGGATATCGGCTGCGGCATGATGGCGGTGCGGACCACCCTGACCGCGAGCAATCTCCCAGAGAGCCTCCGCGGCGTGCGCGCCGCCATCGAGGCCGCGGTCCCCCATGGACGCACACCCCGCGGACGCGACAAGGGCGCGTGGAGGACGCCTCCGCCCGCCGCCGCGGCGGCGTGGGCCGGGCTTGGGCCCCGCTTCGACGCCATCATCGCCAGGCATCCCGCGGTGGGCCACTCGAATCATCGGACCCATCTGGGCACGCTGGGCACGGGGAACCACTTCATCGAGGTATGTCTCGACGAGAGCGACCGCGTGTGGTTCCTGCTGCACAGCGGGTCGCGCGGAGTCGGCAACAAGATCGGCCGATACTTCATCGAGCTGGCCAAGAAGGACATGCGGAAGTGGATCGTCAACCTTCCGGACGAGGACCTGGCGTACTTGTCGGAGGGAACCGAGCATTTCACGGAGTACATCGAGGCCGTGGAGTGGGCGCAGACCTTCGCCATGACGAATCGTCGCCTGATGATGGACGCCATCACCGCGGCGGTGGGGGCGGTGCCGGGGATCCCTCCCTTCAGGGCGGAGATGGAGGCGGTGAATTGCCACCACAACTACGTGGCGCGAGAGCATCACTACGGCAAGGACGTTCTCCTCACGCGCAAGGGAGCGGTCAGGGCCCGCGAGGGCGACCTGGGCATCATTCCCGGCAGCATGGGGGCCCGGTCATACATCGTGCGCGGAAAAGGCAACCCGGAGAGCTTTCACAGCTGCAGTCACGGGGCGGGGCGGGCCATGTCGCGCGCGGAGGCCAAGCGGCGATTCACGCTGGAAGACCACGCGCACGCAACCGCCGGGATCGAGTGCCGGAAGGATGCCGACGTCCTCGATGAGACTCCCGGCGCCTACAAATCAATCGACGCCGTGATGGAAGCGCAAAAAGACCTCGTGGAGGTCGTTCACACGCTTCGCCAGGTGGTCTGCGTGAAGGGATAGGACGAGAACTTACACCGTGGCGAAGAAGCGGGCGGGGGCACCCTCGGTGCCCGCGATCTTGTAGAAGGGTGCGGCGAAGTCCACGCGGCGACGGGGCAGCGCGCCCAGATTGGTCAGCCCTTCCATGATGACCACGCCGGCGCCGAGGATGACCCGATGCATGGCGAAGTCCTCCGAGCCGAAATCGGGCAGCCGCGCGCAGTACTCCTCGAAGAAGTCGAAGCCGATGTTCTTGGGGCCGCGCTCCACGAGCCACTGCGCGGTCTCGGGTGGGAAGTACGGCGACTGGGTGAAGTAGTCGGGCCACGTCCCGTACATCTTGTCCGTCCAGTCCGTGCGCAGGAGCACGATGTCCCCGCGCTGCACGTCGCCCGCGCCCGCCTTCTTGAGATCGTCGATGGTGATCGCGTGGTTGGCGCCCACCCAGGACAGGTCGACCACGAGCGCCTCGCCCATCACCTGGTCCAGCGTGATCTCCGCCGTGGTGATGCCGTTCTTGAAGACGTGCAGGGGCGAGTCGATGTGCGCGCCCGTGTGCAGGCTCTGGTGCACGCTGGAGACCTGCCAGAAGCCCGGGCCGCGCCGGTGCGGCGTCACCTCGAGCCGCATGTTGGTCGAGGGCGGGCTCATGGTGCTCGAGTCCACCGTCACCGAGAGATCGACGAACCGTCCCATGTCGGCTCCTAAGGCTTGCGCGCTATGGCACGCGCGGCGCCTGTCAACTCGACGATGTGCAGCCCCGTGTCGGCGCGGTCGGCCAGGTAGATGAGCCCGCGATCGTCCACCTCCACGTTGTTCGTCTGGATGGCCACCTTGCAGCGGTCGGCGCCGTCGACCTTGAGGCAGCGCTTGTCCGTCTTCGCGGTGACGGCGGGGATGAAGTAGGCGACCTCCTTCGGGTTGAAGGGGTCGCGGATGTCGAATGCGCGCACGCCCGCGTTGAAGTAGGCGATGAAGACGAGCCGGCCGTAGTAGATCGGCGTGAACGACTCGTGGCTCGAGTGGGGACCGAAGCGCCCGCCCCGGCTGCAGAAGTCGCCGGGGGAGGCGGGCACCTGGATGGTGGAGACGGGGAAGGGCTTGGACTCCGTGGTGATGTCGACCATGAAGGAGAGCTGACGGAACTCCTGGCACTCGTTGCGGAGCGACTCCGAGACGAGGAGCAGGAAATCGCGCGTCTGCCCCTTGGCATTCGCGGCCCAGTCCGGCACAGGCATGCCCAGGATCGGGTAGCTCGTGTGCCCGCCCCAGGCCGGCGACATGTCGAGCCGGCCGATCTGCGGATAGAGGAGGTTGGCGGGCGTGGGAGCGAAGCGGTCGGCCACGCCGGGATCGCCGGCGAGCAGCTTGTCGCGATCCACGATCTGCAGCACGCCCTCGGAGCCCGTGCCGTAGGCGAAGTAGACGCGGTTCTTGTACACGATGGGCCCGTGGACGCCTTCGGGCGCCGGGCCCGTCGAGCCCGGCTCCTGGCCCACGAGCCCGAAGTCGCGGATGAAGCGCGGCTGCGCGGGATCGGAGAGATCGTAGATCTTCGTCATGCGATGGGTTCGCCAGCCGCGGGGGTGGCCGTCGGAGACGAGGTAGGCGATGCCGCTGTCACATTCCCACCAGTTCTTGTGGGTCATGTTGAGGCCCGCGACCACCGTGGCGACGAGGGCGGGCTTGGCGGTGTCGCTGACGTCCCACACCTCGTGGGCGAGATTGCCGAACGTGCGAAGCAGATAGGTTTTGCCGCGCGTCCCCCGTGGCAGCGAGGCGCCGTCGCAGACGCGCACCATCTGCGCCCCTCCCGCCTCCGCTTCGCCGGGGGAGCCCGGGATGTGACTCAGGTAGCGCGGGCGACGGGGATCGGTCACATCCACGATCGAGGTGCCGCTCCGCTCCATCTGCCCGGTGAGGGGATTCGATTTCAGCCCGCCGTGATGGCCGACATAGGCGATCCAGCGGTTGCCCTGGTGATGGATGAGGGGCTGGTAGGCGGAGCGGCCCTGGAGATCGTCGTGGCCGAGCAGGCGCATGTCCCGCTGCTCCGCCTCTCGGGCGGCGGGCGCCTGAGCGGAGCCGTGTCCGACCGAGCCGGCCAGGAGCGCGAGGAGCACGGCCATGCTCGACCACGCCCGCGGCGCGTACCGAAGCTTCGTCACTTTCGCCATGTCACCGTTCCTCCGTCCTGCTGGTATCGTGCCCCGCGTCTTGCCGTCGGCGCCCAAGACTAGCATCGGGGCTCCGGGTATGCTATCGCTCCGAGTCACCCGGCCTACTCGGAAGGAAAAATAGAAAGGAGAGTCATGTCCACCATCGGCATCGTCGGCCTCGGCCTTCTTGGCCACGCCATCGCCTCGCGGCTGATCAAGGCCGGCCATACGGTCATCGGCTTCGACGTCCTGCCCGACCGCGTCTCCGCCCTCACCGCCATGGGCGGCACGCCTGCTTCCTCGGCCGCCGCCGTCGCCCAGTCGGCCGAGGCCGTCTGCACGCTCCTGCCCTCTCTCGCCACCGCGGAGGCGGCCATCCTCGGCGCCGGCGGCGTCCTCGCAGGCGCGCGCCCGGACCTCGCGGTCATCCAGATGAGCACCATCTCCCCCACGCTGACCGAGCGTCTCGCGCGCGAGGTGACCGCCCGAGGTCTCGGATTCCTCGACTGTCCCGTCAGCGGGACGAGCAGCATGGTCGAGGGAGGCGACGGCATCTTCTTCGTGGGCGGGGATCGCGCCCTCTTCGAGCGCTGGCAGCCCGTGCTCGAGTCGGTGCTCGCGCGCGCCGTCCTCGTAGGCCGGGTGGGTCAGGCCATGGTGCTCAAGCTCGTGGCCAACCTGCTCGTGGCCCTGAACAGCGCGGCGGCCGCCGAGGCCCTCACCCTCGCGCGCAAGGCCGGCCTCGACCTCCCCCTCGCCCTCGACGTCCTCAACTCCAGCGCCGCCGCCTCCAGCATGCTCAAGGTGCGCGGTCCCATGATCGTCCGCGGCGAGTTCCCCGCCCAGATGAAGCTCGACCTGTTCATGAAAGACATCCACCTCATGCAGGAGGCCGCGACGGCCGTGGGCGCTCCCCTGCCCTTCACGGATCTCGCCGAGCGCCTCTACGCGACTGCCCAGGCGGCAGGCCACGGCAGCGAAGACCTCGCGGTGGTGGTGACGGCGCTGGATTCGGCGAGCGGGCACTGACGGCTCTGCGAAGCCTCACCTTCTCCCGCGTCAGTGAGATAGGGTGCCCGTGGAACGGGCCAGGACCTGGTTGATCTTGTGCTGCAGGTAGAGGATCTGAAAGAAAAAGGTTGCCACGCCGGAAATAGCCCTCGGTTGCCCAAGGCTGGCCAGGTGCTCGGTCAACATGCGCCGAACCTTGAAGGACTGAATGAGGAGCGCGATGCCCGCCACGAGATTCAGGAACTGAGCGAAGCCCTCCAGGCCCTTGGAGACGGCGAGGATGTCGCGCCGCCCGAGCCCTTCGCCGAACCCCTCCAGCGCCCCCGCCATCAGCATCAGCAAGAGACCGACGGAGAACAGCACGATGGCGACCACGAAGACGCCGGTATTGAGCTTGTCCCTGGACCGCAGCCCGTTCAAGGCGCTTCGCCGCCGCAAGAACCACACGGGATAGTAGATGGCCACGGTGATGAAGCTCAGAAAGATCAGGAGGAGGACGCTCGTCCGCCTCAATCCCGGCAGCGGTGAGCCCGGCGCGGCAGAGGTGGGGGACGCGGGCTCCCGGGTCGCCGTCTGCACATCCAGCTGGTTTCCGCAGGTCGCGCAAAAACGAGAAGCGTCCTCGTTGCGCTGGCCGCATCGGGTGCAGTACACGCGCGCGCTCCCTGGCGGGCGGCGCTAGCGCCGCTCGAACGCCAAGCGGAGACCGAGACCGACGAGGAGGGCGCCCGTCGGACCCTCGAGAGCGGCGATGCCCACGAACGCGATGAGATCGCTCATGCCGTCGGGGATCTCACCGGAAGCGTGGCATCACTTCGCGAGCGAAGAGCTCCATGGAGCGGCGCACCTTGTCCTGGGCGAGGCCGCCGAAGTTCATCCAGCACATCACCTGGCCCACGCCCATGTCGCGCATGACCTCGATGTGCCGCGCCACCGTGTCGGGCGAACCAAAGGCGAGCGTCTCGGCCACCAGGCCTTCCCAGGTGATCTTCGAGAGGCGCTCGGCCATGGCGCGGAATGCCGGCTGGAGCGAGGGGTGCGCCTCTTCGATGCGATCGGGCACCACGAACTTGCGGAAGGACTCCTGGTACCAGAGCTCGGCGTCCTTGGCCTCGGCCAGCGCGCGGGCATCCGTCTCCGCCACGTAGATCTGGCGCGAGACGCCCCAGCGGGCGAGGAGGCTCTTGACCTCGTCCGCGCCCCGGCCGGCCTTCTTCAGCGTGTCGACATAGATGTCCCGATTGGCGATGAGCTGGTCCACGGGGCCGAAGAGGACGGAGTTGAGCATGGGCCAGCCGCGCAGAGCCGTGTTCTCGATGCCGTCCTTGGTCACGCACACCTGGTAGAGGGGCGGATGGGGGCGCTGCACCGGCTTGGGGATCACCGACATCTCGGGCACCTTGAAGAAGCGCCCGTCGTAGCTGAAGCGCTCCTCCGTCCACGCGCGCCGCATGATCTCCACGGCCTCGTCGAAGCGGTCGCGGCTCTCCTCCTGCGGCACGCGGTAGCCGCGGAACTCCATGGGGCGATTGCCTCGCCCCACCCCCACGTCCAGCCGCCCATTCGAGATGATGTCGACGAGGGCCATCTGCTCGGCGAGCCGCACCGGGTGATGGAAAGGCAGGATGGCGGCGGCGAGCCCGATGCGGATCCGCTGGGTGCGCGAGGCGGCGGCGGCGGCCAGGGTGGCAGGGTCGACGGAGAGCCCATAGTTGATGAAGTGGTGCTCGGTGAGCCAGATCTCGTCGAAGCCCAGCTCCTCCGACCACACGATCTGCTCGAGCTCGCCCCGGATGATGTCCTCGTGGCGCTGCCCCGGCGCGGCCTGGAAGAAGTAGAAGGTGCCGAATCGCATCCCGTGCCCTCGCTTTCAGCTCACTCCAAGATAGCGCGACTTGACCTCTTCGTTGGCGAGAAGCTCCTCGGGCCTCGAGGAGTGCACGATCTGCCCCCGGCTGAGGATGTGCGTGCGGTCGGCCACGGAGAGGGCCAGCGGCAGATTCTGCTCCACGAGCAGGATGGAAAGCCCTTCTCGCTTGAGCTCGCCGATGACCCGCCCCACCTCGCGCACGAGGAGGGGGGCGAGGCCCTCGGTGGGCTCGTCCAGGAGGAGCAGCTCGGGATTGGTCATGAGGGCGCGGCCGATGGCGAGCATCTGCTGCTCGCCACCCGAGAGCTTGTTGGCGCGATTCCCCGCGCGCTCGCGGAGGCGCGGGAAGAGCGTGTGGACGCGCTCGACCGTCCACTGCCCCTGTCCGGCCCGGGCGACCTCGAGATTCTCCTGCACGGTCAGCGAGGGAAAGACGCGCCGGCCCTGGGGCACCAGGGCCATCCCCGCCCCCACCATCCGGTACGACGGCCACTCCGTGATGTCGCGGCCCTTGAAGCGGACATGGCCCTGGCGCGGGGGCGTGAAGCCGATGATGGAGCGGACCAGCGTCGTCTTGCCCGCCCCGTTGCGGCCGAGGATGGTCAGCACCTCACCCTCGCCCACCCGGAGCGAGATGCCCTGGAGCACGTGGCTCTCGCCGTAGTAGGTGTGCACATCCTCCACCTCGAGGACGTCCGCCGAGCCGGCGCGGGCTTCACGCACCGAGATAGATCTCCCGCACCTGCGCATCCGCCCTGATTTCTTCGCGCGAGCCGTCGGCGATGACGCGGCCGTAGTGCAGCACGGTCACCTGCGCGGACAGCTCGAGGGCGATGTCCATGTCGTGCTCGATCATGAGCACGGTGATGGCGGGATCCAGCCGCGCGAGCAACCCGGCCATGAGCCGAGACTCCGCTGGCGAGAGCCCGGCAGTGGGCTCGTCGAGCAGGAGGACCCGGGGCTTTCCCGCCAGGGCGAGGGCGATCTCGAGCTGGCGCTGCTCGCCGTGGGAGAGATTGCGCACGGGCACGTCACCCACGGCGCCGAGGCCGACCGCTTCGAGGGTGGAGAGGGCCGCGGTGTGAAGGTCGCGGAAGGCCGCGAGGGGGCGGAACATGGCGAATCTCTCGCGCGTCAGGGCCTGAATGGCGAGCAGGCAGTTGTCCAGCACCGTGAGGTCGGCGAAGAGGTTGGTGATCTGAAAGGTGCGGGCCAGGCCCTGAGCGGCGCGGCGATGCGTGGGCGCGCCTGTCACGTCGCGCCCGAAGAGCGTGATGGCGCCC
>WNFT01002900.1_pt1 | contig 14753 bp, 10 predicted proteins | sample 5400191 | NCBI WGS metagenome assembly WNFT01 (sample SAMN13153359, study PRJNA577476) | soil metagenome | isolation source: 80 cm saprolite under Madrone tree | place: USA:California | collected 2016-06-14 | reverse complement strand
GACGCCGCGGCGCAGAGTACGGCGTGGTCGTCGGACAGACGAGGAGTAGGGAACAAACCAACCGCGTCGTCTTGAATGAGTGACGCGCGCAACCGCAGCGGGCGATGTTTCAATCAGAAACGTCGCCCGCTTCGCTTTTAGCCGTTACAACTAGCTTTCCTTTAGTGGCACCGTTCTCGCGTCTTGCCGGTTGCTGCATACAAACTTCGGAAGTTATATTAGACTTGAGGCTGAGCCGCGCCCCCGCTTACTAAATCCTTGCGGAGTTGTAATGACGATATGATAAATAGATTGCCAAAACTCATTCTTCTATTGGTTATGTTATCTGCGCTGCCGATGCCTTTCGTTGCGCAAGGGTCCGCGCTCGACTCGCTCACCGAAGTCGCCGCTGATCCGGCCAGCAAATATTCTGACGACTGGCGTTCCAATGGCCCCCCGGGCGGTGATGTCCGTAGCCTGGTCGTCGATCCCAGTAATGCGGATCGATTTTATTTCGGCACGCTCGATGGCCAAATGTATACCTCGGCGGATGCAGGCAAGACCTGGCAGTTCCTTTACAATTTTAATCGTCCCCGGCTTTTCGTGGATCATATTATTGTTGACCCCCGCGACTCGCGCGTGCTTTACGTTGGCGCTCATCGTCACAAAGAGGCAGGCGGTTTTTTTAAGTCCACTGATGGTGGACATCATTGGCGCGAGAGTCCGGAGTTAAAAAATGAAGCGCTCCACTCGTTAACCCAGGCGGACGCCAACCCTGATGTTCTGATTGCGGGCACGTTCAATGGCATCTTTCGGTCGGATAACGCTGGAGACACCTGGACGCAACTACCCACCTTGTCGGTGGCTGGGTTGGTTCACGTCGAATCTCTCGCAATCGATCCCAGAACAGCGAACACTATTTATGCCGGTACGTGGTACTTGCCTTACAAGTCCACTGATGGTGGAAAAACCTGGAAAACTATTAAGAACGGAATCATCGATGATTCTGACATCTTCGCGATAGATATCGACCCGCGTGATCCAAATCACATTATCGCTTCCGCTTGCAGTGGCATTTACGAAACCCGAACTGCCGGTGACAATTGGAAGAAGGTCCAGGGAATCCCTTCGCAATCGCGACGCACGCGCGCAATTTTGCAGCACCCATCGATCGCCGGTTTGGTTTTCGCCGGAACGACCGAAGGATTCTGGCGCTCTGAACGTGGCGGCGACGCCGATTCGTGGATGGTCACAACTTCACGCCAGCTCGAGATCAACTCCATTGCCGTTCATCCTTCTCGGCCACAGACGGTGTATATCGGCACGAACAATTACGGCGTCATGGTGTCTTACGATGGCGGAAAAAACTTTGCACCGACCAATGCCGGCTATAGCGGCAGATTTGCCAACGTGATTGTTGCCGATCGCGAAATGCCGAATCGTGTGTATGCGGCGACGATAAATACAACGACGGGAGGCGGCTTTCTATTTGTAAGCACTGACAACGGCGAAACCTGGCGGCCATCTATGCGCAGCATGCCGCCGCGCTTGATCACATATTCGATCATGCAGGACGCTCGCAACGTTAATACGATTTATCTCGGCACCAACCTTGGTGTGTATAGATCACTTGACCGCGGAGCATCGTGGGCCCCGGTATGGACAGCTGGGCCTGCGACTAAAGCAACAAAGGGGCGGGCGGGGAAAAAACGCCCGCCGGCAACGCGCGCACCGGCCGCGCCCAAACCAAGTGACACGGTTCGCAGAGCGCAGCAGGCCTTGAATACGGCTGGCTATAACGTTGGCACACCGGACGGTCTTAGCGGCGTCTTAACTACGAAGGCGCTAAGGAAATTTCAGCTCGACAATCATCTTCCTGTTACGGGTAAATTTGATCCGGTCACGCTTGCAGCGCTACGTGTTGCCACACCGGCAGGTAGCGATGAAACGGCATCTGTCGTGTTGTCTGATGCCGTCAACGCGCTTGCGCAAACCGTGGATCCTGCCAGTCAGCAACCGTTGTTTCTGGCGGCAACCAACCTCGGTTTGTTTCGCTCGCTTGACCCCACTCAAGGCTGGCAAAAACTTTCATATGGTTCGGGCTTCGATGCCAGGACCGCTTGCATCTCAATCGACGCGCAAAATCCCGAAACAATTTGGGTAGGCACTGCAGCTTCAGGGGTGCTCGTTTCTCGAGACGCGGGAAAAACCTGGCAGCAAATGCCGGGCATCCCCAGCGAAACTCCGGTGAATGTTATTACCCGGGATCCGCGCCGGCCCAACTATGGTTATGTTGGAACCAAGCAGGCTTTTTACATGACGCGCGATGGCGGCGCCAGTTGGAGCCGCCGCGGCGGCAACCTACCGTTTGGTGACTTCACCAGCATTCTGGTCAACCCACGCAACCCTGACGAAGTATTCGCCGGTAATGCTTATCAAACTGGAGAGATTGGCGGCGGCGTTTATCGCTCGCTCAATGCAGGCTCAACCTGGGCGCGCATCGATCCGAAAGAACAGCGGTTGCCCAGCCAAAGAATCTGGGCGCTGGCATTTGATGGGCAGGATCAAAACACATTGTTTGTCGGATCTCACTCCGCCGGAGTCTACGTTGTTCCGCGTGGTTCCGACAGCGTGTCAACCGCAAGCCAGTAGTTACTAAATCGTTACGAAGTTTTGTTGCGTTCGGTTTGGTTGGATACCGACTTCGCGCAGTCGTGTCAGCACCTTGACATGCGCTTATTGCGGCGTGTACATTGCGAGCCTACCCGGTAAGCGACTGGTGATTGTCGGACCAAGCGGGTGACTACGGGCGCGCGGAAATCGAAACACATAAAACCTCCTTTTCCAAATCTAAACGGCTCGCATTCCTCGCAAGCTTCAATCCCGACATCATCGCCAAGGCAACTAAGCAAGCGCCGCTTGGGTACTGTTCTTTCGCCTTTGGAATGGCAGACGCGCGAAAGGGATCTCAGCGGTGAATTTTATCCGGGACTGTTACAGGAGTTTGCATGGCTAGTGAAGAATCGCATCTAAACAATCAAGAAACCGACAACAACCCATCTTCTGACGATCAAACAATCTCGACATCTACGTCAGAAACCCAACCGGCAAATGAAACCAATCCGGCCGTCGCCCTCAAAAGCGAGGACGATGAAGAGCCACGTCATGCCGGCGATGTCGACTTCGGCCAACTGCTCGATCAGTTTGAGCAAGAGCAAGCCAGTTTGCAGGAAGGTGAAGTCGTGCGCGGCACGGTCGTTGGCATTAGCGAGCGCGGCGTCGTTATCGACTTCGGTTACAAGTCGGAAGGCATAGTCAATCCAGCTGAGTTCAGCGAGAACGGCGTGCTTTCGGTGAAGCCGGGCGATGAGGTCGACGTGTTGGTTAAAAGCATGGAGACTGCGGACGGCCTACCGGTATTGTCCCGCGCCGATGCGGTGCGCATGAGGGCGTGGGACGATCTTGAAAAGTCGTACCGCGATGGCACTAGTGTTAAAGGTCGTGTGATAGAACGCATCAAGGGTGGCCTACGCGTTGACATCGATGGCATTGCTGCGTTTCTTCCCGGCTCGCAAGTAGATATTCGCCCGGTGCGCAATCTGGATTCGCTTCGCAATCAGGAAATCGAAGCCAAGGTCATAAAACTAAACCGCAAGCGTTCCAACGTGGTGCTGTCTCGCAAGGCGGTGCTCGAAGAGGAGAACGCAGGACGCAAAGGCGAAACGCTGGGACACATCGAAGAAGATGTGGTTGTCGAGGGCCAAATAAAAAACCTGACTGACTACGGCGCGTTTGTCGATCTCGGTGGAGTCGACGGTTTACTTCACGTTACTGACATGTCATGGGGACGCTTGCAAAATCCCAGTGAGCTGTTCAAGGTTGGCGAAACCGTACAGGTTAAGGTGCTCAAGTTTGACCGTGAACGCGAACGCGTCTCACTTGGTTACAAGCAGTTGTTGCCCGATCCATGGTCGAGTGTCGATGAGCGCTTTCCGGTTGGCAGTCGAGTGCCGGGTCGTGTAGCCAGCGTTGCTGACTACGGCGCGTTTGTGGAACTGGAAAACGGCGTCGAAGGGTTGGTCCATGTTTCGGAAATGAGCTGGTCTAAACGCGTTAAGCATCCCAGCAAACTGGTCAATCCCGGGGACACAGTTGAAGTTGAAGTGTTAAGCGTGGATCCAAAAGCGCGCCGGATTAGCCTGGGCATGAAACAGATTCAGGATAATCCCTGGCAGACATTGCACGAACGTTATCAGGTTGGCACGCGCGTCCATGGCCGCGTCAGAAACCTGACAGACTTTGGCGCCTTTATTGAAATCGAAGACGGCGTAGATGGCTTGGTTCATGTTTCCGATATCTCCTGGTCACGTCGCATCAAACATCCCAGCGAAGTTTTGAAGAAAGGTCAGGAGATCGATGCGGTGATTACCAGCATCGATGCTGAAAACCGGCGCCTGTCGCTTTCGATAAAAGATCTTGAGCCAAACGCCTGGGACAGATTTGTCAACGAGCATAAGCCGGGCGATGTTGTTAAAGGAAAAGTTGCGCGCTGCGCAAATTTCGGAGCGTTTATTGAACTTGACGACAATCTCGAAGGGCTGTGCCATATTTCTGAACTTTCGGAAGAGCGGGTAGAGAAGCCCGAAGACGTGGTCCAGATTGGCCAGGAGATGGACTTCAAAATCCTGCGCATTGACTCTGAAAATAAGAAGATCGGATTGTCCGCACGGGCAGTGGGCAAAGATGAACCGGTTCTGGATACGAAGGTCTATTCTTCGGTAGCAGGCAGCGGCATGGCATCGCTGGGCGAGCTGGCGGATTTTGGTTTGAGCAAGCCGGAACCGAAGCCGGAGGCGAAACCGGAGCTGGAACTAAAACCGGAGCAGGAATCGACGGAGCAGGAACCGAGTCCGGAGTTGGAGCCGGAAGAAGAGCAAAAATAGCCGCGCAAATTCCCGCGTGCAGCCCTGATTTCTGTTTGTTCGAATCGACACTGTTGGAGTTACATTGACTCGATCTTTTGTTCGCAGCAAATCTTGCCCGGCTTGATCGTTTCTGATAGTGTACCGAGTTGAGCACGCCTCGCCATTCGTTAAGACTTACAGTTAATTTTCTTCGTTTGTAGCTTGGCTATTTTTCTCATCTGAGGTGATGCATGACAAAGGCAGAACTCGTCGAGGATGTCGCCGAAGCGGCGGAACTTACAAAGAAAGACGCCGAGCGACTCGTCGAAATTGTTTTTGAAAGTATTATCGAAACCTTGAATCAGGGTGAGAAGATTGAATTGCGAGGTTTCGGCAGCTTCCGCGTGCGCGAGCGCGGCGCGCGGCGCGGCCGAAATCCCAAGACCGGAGACCCCGTGAGTATTCCCGCCAAACGCGTTCCTTACTTCAAGCCTGGCAAAGAACTCAAAGAGCTGATCAACGACCCCGACGCCTCTACGCGTCGCCCCGCGGAAGCTTCTGCCACCCATGTTGCCGATGAAACGCGGCAGCCGCCCATTCTGTAATTCCCAGAGGATAAAAATTGGACAGGCTATGGAGTCCCTGGCGTTCCGAATACATCGCTTCCGCCGGCGACGCGGACACAAGCGTCTGTGTCTTTTGTAAACTGCGAGACGAGTCCGGTAACGACGAAGCAAATCTTGTTCTTCATCGCGCCTCGTACAATTTCGTCGTTTTGAACCGCTACCCTTACACCAGCGGTCATTTGCTGATCGTTCCGTACGAACACATTGGCGAACTCGACATGGCCGCAAAGGCGACCACTGATGAGTTAATGGACCTCAGCAAACAATCTCAGACTGCTTTGCGGGAAGTGTACCGGCCGGACGGATTCAATCTAGGAATGAATCTGGGCCGGGCCGCAGGGGCGGGAATTGCAGGCCACATTCACATACACATCTTGCCGCGCTGGTCGGGCGATACTAATTTCATGACGTCTGTTGGTGAAGCTCGCGTGCTGCCGGAAGATTTAGCTACAACTTATCAAAAACTCCAGAATCGCTTCTGACTGAGTCAACAACCTGAAAATGAGTTTTGTTCTCAGCGCTCAGCGTTTCCCAACCTTGCGGCTGATTGCTTCGTCTTCTACTTCACCTGCCTCGTTTATAGGAACGTCCGAGGCGCGGCTGTAGCTGATGCCGCGTTCTTCGCTGTCCAGGTCGACCGAAGGAAGCGCTGATAATGGGCCGGTGGCTTTTGGCGGATTGAAGCCGGGATAATCGATGCGTGCGTGATAGATTGCAGTGAGCGCGCTGATGACCGCTTCTCGAATCGTTGTGATTTCCTGAAGGGTCAAGTCACATTCATCAAGTTGGCCATCGCTGATGACAGCGTCCACGATCTTCACCACGATGGCGCGAATGTTTTCGGGGTCAGGCCGTGCCAGTGAACGCGCGGCTGCTTCACACGAATCTGCCAGCATCATGATGGCCGCTTCCTTAAATTGCGGCTTTGGACCAGGATAACGAAAATCTTTTTCATCGATTACTTCACCCGGTTTGGCCACGCTCTCGGCCTTTCTCAGAAAGAAATGCAGAGTGCGCGTACCGTGGTGTTGCGGAATGAAGTCGGCAATCTGCTTCGGCAGATTGATTTCCTTCGCCAATTTCATGCCATAGGTTACATGGCTGGTGATAACCCTCGCGCTTTGCGTTGGCCTCATGTGATCGTGTGGGTTTTCGCCCTGTTGATTCTCCACAAAGTATTCGGGCGCAGCTACCTTGCCGATGTCGTGATAAAGCGCGCCAATGCGTGCTAACAATGGATTTGCGCCGACCGCGCGACATGCATCTTCGGCAAGCTGACCTACCGCATGCGAGTGCTGGTTGGTGCCGGGTGCTCGCAAGGCCAGTTGACCCAGGACTGGCAGATCGGCGTTGGAGAGTTCGAGCAGTTTGACGTCCGTCAATATCCCGAAGAGTGATTCGTTGATCGGCAACCCGCCTGCGGCAAAAATTGCAGTTAGGAGCCCGCCGGCGAAACCGCAGCCGATTGCCAGCAGAAACGAATTCAAGGTTATTGCTTGTTCGGCATAAGCGATCAGCGCCAACGCCATGAAGGCGTTTACTCCGCCCACAAATAAGCCGGCCAATGTTACGGATTGTCTTTCACGATACTTGGCAATGCCGTAAATCGCGCCGGCACAGGAAATCATTGCATAGATCGCTTTTTCAATGCCGGTTGGCGCCAGCAAACCGGCGAACAACGCTGTAACAATTCCCGTAAGAAAGGCAAGCTGCGTGTCAACCAACATCACGACCAACAAAGCCGCAGCAGCGAAGGGAATAGCAAAGTTCCAGATCATCGGGTCGTTGAAAGGCGCAGTCGTCATCCTGCCGGCAACTGCATCGCCGAACGTAAACCCAATTCGCATAAGCGCTGTTTCAACTACGATCGCGGAGCCAACCAGCGCAAACGCTCGCCATTTGGAAAGCGAAATTACCGACGCGGTGCTGCGGTGCTCGGTAAATTTCCATACCACCCAATAAACCGCCACCACGATCAACAAGAGTCCGAGTAAGTTATGCCAGGGACGACCGGCATGGCCGGTGCTCTTAAGAGCGGTAAGCTGTGAAAGCGTTCCTGTGGTAACTGTATCGCCTTCGCGCGCAATGACCTGATTTCTTTTAAGGGAGATAGATACCGGTGGAATTTTGTTCGCTTCGGTTTCTCGCAAAGTCGCAGTTGCCGTTTGGTCGAGCACGACGTTTGGTCTCAGCAACGGTACGATTGCAGAAACGAGGGCGCTTTTCTGTTCCTGCGTCCATCCCTGAAGGCCAAAAATTCTGAGTTCAAGTTCCTGGCGCGCGGCCGCCAGTGAGAGCATGCGCGTGCGCGGCGCCGGCATGATCATTTGTGCGGAAGGGTTGCGCACATCGACCAAAACGATTTCCTGGTTCAGCCGTTCGACTTCGGCATCGTCGTAGATGTACTTGTCACCCACATCCCGGATCAACGAAGTAAGAACACTCAGATCGTCATCGTTGAGTTTGTGCGCACTCAGAACGCGAGCGACCGTCGCACCTCCTTCTCCACTCCAGGTTACTTCGGTATGGTTTCGTTTCTCATGAAGTTGTTGTTTTAGATCATCCCAGGCGGCCTGGAAACTACGGCTGGAAGTTTCTCCGCGCGTGGAGTCAAAGTTAAAGACGGGACGCGTCGCCTGGCGGGCCGCGTTTCGACGTCTTTCAGTTTCAGAGATATCTACCGCCGTGATGTCACCGCGAGCAACAATGCTGCCGCGAATGATGTCTCCTTCGCGATAGTCTTCTGCGAAGCTTGAGGAATAGTTGCTGAGCAGTAAAAGCGTAGTAGTGAGAACAAGCGCGCCAAAACCGATCAAAAAACGTGTTCGCGGTTTGAACACGCGCAGCGGGCGCATCACGTAGCCTGCCGCGAGGTCGCGCGCGCGGCTAAAACGAGTTGTAAATCGTGGGCGTCGGGCCATGGTTTATTTAAGCGATGCGCGAAAGGCGTTGCGCGTCAAACTGTTCCTCGCGCGGCGATAAACCGATATCGCGTGAAAGCAGCTCGCCGATTTTCTCAAGCAGCGGCCGCATCGTTCGCTGGTCGGTAGCAGCGATCGAGATGACCGGTCGCCCGCTATTCGTCGCGAATTGACGCGAGGTGGCTTCGAGCGTCTCAGGCGTTACCAGGTCTGCTTTATTCAAAACGAGCAGTGAAGGAATTTCGGTCAGGCTAAGTTCCTGCAAGATTCTTTCGACTGACTGGACTTGTTGAGACCAGCGCGGGTTCGACGCATCAACCAAATGAATCAACAAGCGACTATCAACAATTTCTTCCAACGTCGATCGGAATGCGGAAAGGAGACCAGGAGGAAGATCGCGAATGAAACCGACCGTATCATTAACAATAATTTCCTGTTCTCGAGGAAGCCTGAGCCGGCGCGACGTGGGATCGAGCGTCGCAAACATCCGCTGTTCTGCGCGCACTTCACTGTGCGTTAGGGCGTTCAGGAGAGTTGATTTTCCGGCGTTGGTATAGCCAACAATAGACACCACCGGCAGTTGGTTCCTGGTGCGCACCTTTCGTCGCTCATGCCGTCGGCGCCGCTGCAACTCAATCTCTTTTTCCAGGCGGTTGATGCGATCGCGCACGCGCCTCCGATCCGTCTCGAGTTTTGTTTCGCCCGGGCCGCGGCCACCGATGCCGCCGGCCAGCCGCGAGAACGCCGAATCCTGTCCGGCTATCAATCGAGGCAAAAGATATTTTAGCTGCGCCAGTTCAACCTGAATACGACCTTCGTGGGATTGTGCGCGTTGCGCAAAGATGTCCAGGATTAGTTGTGAACGATCCAGGATTTTTAAGTCGGTTGCTTCCGACAGAGATCTGACCTGGGCCGGGGTCAGCTCGCGATCGAACACCAACATGTCCGCGCCTAGTTGCAGCGAACGAATGAGCAGCTCCTGAAGCTTTCCTCGGCCAAGCACCGTGCGCGGATCAATCGCCTGGCGTCGTTGAATCACTTTGTCCTGTACCACAATACCCGCCGAAGTGGCCAACTCGTTAAGTTCGGCCATCGACTCTTCCGCATCGCTCAATGGACCAGTCGTTACGCCGACAAGAATGGTGCGATCTTTGACTCTGGCCTGGCGCGTCGCATTCCGATTGCGTGCCATCTCTTCTTCAAGCGATTCGATCAGCGCAAGAAAATCGATATCCAACTGCGAAGCGATCGCCTTTGGAAGAAACGCGTAGGATTCGCCCGCTGTGCTATGTGATCCGTCGGCAGTCAGCGGCAGCAAATGGGCCGCATTGACTAATCCCGGGAGTCCGCTGGTTTCGTTGACATCAATTGCGACCATCAGATCGAGTCGCAACAACGCCAGGTCTGTGAGATCGTCCTGGGTTAGACCTTCGCCGCGTAAATGTGTGTGTACGCAACGCAGGCCACGAAAACGATCGACGGCTACGCGGATGCGTTTGAAGTCCGGAAGCTCAATGCTGCGATTGTCCCCCACCATCACATATTCCACATGGCCGGCGCGATCGATCAACGCGCCAATCTGCCGGCGGGTTTCATGGGACAGTTCTGCCAATTGCCGCGCAAATTCAGGCGTCACGATTTCCTGCGGGGGCACACGCCGCGTATATAGCTTCGCAATCCGGCGCAGCTGGTTCGGCTTGAGGCCTGCAGTGTTTCCCAGTACGTCCTTAATAATTGCTTCCTTCCGGTGTTGCGCACACTAATACCTGAACGGCGCTGCCATTACTTTCAAGCCAGCTTGCGTTTGTGTTTGGGCTGAAGTTACAGCGGGAGTGCAGCGAGCAGTGGGTTTCCGACGCCTGGGAACTATTCTTGATGGTGCTCTGCGATATCGCTTCGCTTAGTCGCTTGAGCATTACGATTCAGTTTGCGAGCACGCTGATCACGCCTTGGAACTGCGGTAGGCCGCGCCTGAAGTCAACGCGCGAGGCCGGATTATAACACATCGCAGACCACAAGAAACCAAGGCTCTTTTATCGGCGGCGCGGAAATGTTCGCTGATTAGACAGCACCCATGGCCCGTCGTATGATGAAAGTTCTTTAGCAAATTGTTAGATCCATTGGTTTCATCCTCAACAGACAAATGAGCAAAGTGCCGAGAATCCTTAAGGTAGACCCAGCCGTCGCGATCCCCGGTGGCGAAGTGGCGATTGATTGCGTTGATTTCGACACCAGCGACCCGACACTCTGCGCGGTCTGGTTTGGGAAAGAGCGGGCTCCACTGGTTGGGCTATCACCCAGGCGCGCCCTGGCAATCGTCCCCGAACTGAGGCAGAGCGGCGCAGTTGCCATTGCATTGGAAAGTCAGGGAATCAGAAGCGACGACGCGAGCGGAATCGTCGGTCGCAGACTGGCGGAAGATCTCCATCCGGTAACCAACCCTGCTTTTGACAGGGACGACGGTGCTCTCTTTGTTACGCGTTCCGGCGCGCGCGGCGAACAGCTTCCGGTCACGTTGTTTCGCATCGATGTGAACGGAGAAATTACCGAGTTTTCTGGCGACATTATCAACCCAACCGGAATCGCTTTCGACAGTCGCGGTCAAATGTTCGTCAGCAGTCGCATGGATGGCACTGTCTATCGCGTCACGCCATTCAAAGAAGCGGTGCCGTTCGCGCGCGGCCTTGGCGTCGCGACCGGGATTGCATTCGATTCCGATGACACCATGTACGTGGGCGATCGCACCGGCACGATCTACAAAGTTAACGGCATTGGCGAAGAGACGGTATGGGCGCAACTTGAGCCCTCGGTATCTGCTTATCACTTAGCCGTTGGCCCGGACAATGCGCTGTATGTCACTGGTCCAACTGTGGCGACTTTTGATTCGATAATGCGCGTCGCTCCCGATGGCGCCGTGAGCACTTTTTACAAAGGCTTAGGCAGGCCGCAAGGATTGGCTTTTGATCCGGAGGGAAATCTTCTGGTAGCGGCTTCGCTGCGTGGGCGTCGCGGCATCGTAAGAATCACGCCTGATGGAAAAGATGCTGCACTGTTTTTGGCAGGCATGAATCTCGTGGGGCTTGCATTTAGTTCGAGTGGCGATTTGGTGGTGGCTTCGACCGATTCGGTTTACAGCGTGGCGCTCGGAACATAATGCTCTTGCTCTAACTGAACCTACCGACGAATTGTAGAAACCTCAGTTTTTGACACGTCTTAGGGGCCATGTTAGTGTGAGCAACTCGTTTTATTTCTGCCGCGCCGACCTGCTAAATGGGCAATATCAACAGCAGCATTCAACAATTCATCCTCTACATGGTGGCGCTCATTTTTTCGTTGTCAGTTCACGAGTCGGCCCATGCCTGGATGTCGAACCGATTCGGCGACGATCTTGCACGTTTGCAGGGACGTATTAGTCTGAATCCGGTTTCCCACGTCGATCCGATCGGCACTCTGCTTTTCCCCGCGATTGCTTTTTTCACTGGCGCACCACTTATTGGCTGGGCAAAACCCACACCAGTTAATCCATTGAAGTGGCGTAATAAACGCGTGGCCAATTTCTGGGTGTCGGCTGCAGGCGCTATTAGCAACTTCATCATTGCCTTTGTCGCTGGCAGCATTATTCGAGTTTTGTATACAGTCGGTGTAATCGATGACACCTTGGGGCTCGTTAATTCCGGCTCGACCATTGCGAACGGCGCCATTGAGTTGCTGATTGTTTTCTTTATTCTTAACGTCGCACTTGGTGTGTTCAATCTTCTGCCGATTCCTCCGCTGGACGGAAGCAAGGTACTGGCCAGCATACTTCCGCCCAGTTTCGAATCCGGAATAGAAACTCTCGAGCGGTTTGGTTTTATTCTTTTGTTCATTGCAGTTTTTACGGGCGTGCTGGGCGTCATTTTCAGATTCGTTATGCCGCTGGCGTGGGGGCTGGTATTTATCGGTAGCAGACCATGAAACGAATTTTTAGCGGCGCCCAGCCCACCGGCAACATTCATCTCGGGAATTATCTCGGCGCATTGCGCAACTGGGTGGCGTTGCAACACGAGTACGAAAGCTTTTTCTGCATCGTCAACCTCCACGCGATTACCACGCGGCAGGATCCGCAGCTGTTAGCAGAGAAAACCCGCGAGCTGGCCCGCATCTACATCGCCGTCGGAATTGATCCGGCCATCTCGACAATCTTTGTTCAGTCAGACGTTGCGGAGCACGCTGAACTCACGTGGATGCTTAACTGCATTGCGCGCATGTCCGAGCTCGAGCGGATGACGCAATATAAAGATAAGGTGCGCAAACAAAGCGAGAATGTCGGCGTCGGAACGTTTGACTACCCAGTCCTGATGGCCGCGGACATTCTGCTTTATCAGACCGATCTGGTGCCTGTAGGCGAGGATCAGAAGCAGCATCTCGAGTTGACGCGTGACCTGGCTATTCGGTTCAACCGCGATTACGGCGAAACTTTTCGCGTTCCTGAGCCTTATATTCCAAAGGTCGGCGCGCGCATAATGTCGCTGTCGGATCCCACGAAAAAGATGTCAAAATCCGATGACGATCCGGCCGGGTGCGTTATGCTGCTGGACGATGCAGACAGCATTCAACGAAAATTCAAACGCGCGGTCACGGATTCAGGAACGGAAATTCGCTTCAATGCCTCGCGGCCGGCGATCACGAACCTGTTGACGATCTTCCAACTGCTGACGGGCCAGGCCCCGGACGAGATTGAATCGCATTTTGCAAACCAGGGTTATGCTCAGCTCAAGCAGGAGTTGGCGGAAATCACGATCGCGTTTCTGCGGCCGCTGCGCGAACGAGGTGAGTCGATCAGCGACCATGAATTAGGTGCGATACTGGACCAGGCCAAGCACAAAGCGCAGGGAATTGCGCAAGTGACTTTGGAAACGGTGATGGCGCGCCTGGGAATTTCCGGCGCCAAAGAATTGCTCGTAAGAAACTGATTATTGGTAAGAAGTAATGGACGAAACTGACGAGGGAACAGCCGCCCAACCGGCACAGGAAGATACTGGCGGACCGATAAGCGTCACCGGATCGTCTCCGGAGATTGTGGCCGATCACACGACCGACGATCTGAAGATCGTCTTGGGCGACTTCGATGGCCCACTCGATCTGTTGCTGCACTTGATTCGTCAGGAACAAGTCAACATCTATGACATTCCGGTGGCGCGCATCGCTGACGAGTACCTGCGTTATTTGCAGGTGATGCAGGAATTGGACATCGCCGTCGCCGGCGATTTTCTGGTAATGGCAGCGACATTGATAGAACTCAAGACCCGGATGCTTTTGCCGCGCGATCCCTTTGCGGCGCCGGAAGAGGAAGAAGATCCGCGCAAGGATCTGGTGGATCAACTGCTCGAATACCAGAAGTACAAGGCTGCCGCGCAAATGCTTTGGTCGCGTGCCACTGTCGAGCGCGCCGTATTCAAACGCGCGGAAATCGAAACTGACAAGACCAACCCTGAAGTTTCGGTGGGGCTGTTTGATCTACTAAAGGCATTTCAGGAAATTCTGGCGCGACATAAAGAAGAAGTCCTGCTTGAGATCGAGCGCGAAGAAATTTCCATGGCGGAGATGATCGAAAGACTTAGAAACATGGTGATGTCCGCCGGCGAACTAAATCTGCGAGTGTTTTTCGAGCGCGCCCAATCGCGTCGCGAGTTGGTGGTTGCTTTTCTGTCGGTGCTGGAACTGGTGCGCACCACGGAAATCCGGCTTATGCAAAAAGAGACTTTTGGCGACATTGTGGCCAAAGTTGCAAGTTAATTTCTGGGTAACATGAGCGAAGAGAGCACAGACATTAAATTGGATCAGCAGCTTGACCAGGCCGCGCTAAATGAAGAAGCCGCCAAAGAACTCGAGGCGCTGGTTGCTGCCGAAACAACTGACGCGGAAGCTCAGGACTTGGGCGACGCAGGCACGACATATCAGGTTCAGAGTTCTGCCGAACGCGCAGGGATCATCGAGGCCTTGATCTTTGTTTCCGAAGAGCCGATAAGCGCGAAGACAGTTGCCGAGCTGCTACGCGAGGAGCGCAGCGTAGTTGACGAAGCGCTGGCAGAGCTTTCCCGAGAATTCAACGGGCGCAGCGGCGGTTTGCAATTACGCGAAGTCGCCGGCGGTTGGCAGTTTGCGACGAGGCCCCAGTATCACGAACACGTGCGCGCGTTTCTGCGTTCGCGACCCAGCGCCAAACTGTCAATTGCGTCGTTGGAAACGCTGGCGGTGATTGCTTACAAACAACCGGTCACGGTGCCGGAGATCCTCGAGATTCGTGGAGTCCAATCTCCCTCTTCGATCAAGACGCTACTCGA
>WNFT01002899.1_pt1 | contig 14753 bp, 15 predicted proteins | sample 5400191 | NCBI WGS metagenome assembly WNFT01 (sample SAMN13153359, study PRJNA577476) | soil metagenome | isolation source: 80 cm saprolite under Madrone tree | place: USA:California | collected 2016-06-14 | reverse complement strand
CGTGCGTGGTCCTGGGCCTGTTCCCCGGCTTCGTGCTCGAGGGGCTGCGCGGCGTGGTCGCGTCGCTGCCCGGAGTGCGGCCGGCGCCGGAGATGGTACGCGGGGTGTTCGCGATCGCGCCCGGCCCGGGACACTTCGACCACCTGACCCCGGCCCTGGTGGCGCTCCTGGTGCTGCTGGCGGCGGGCCTGGCGGGCGCGTTGTCACTCCTCGCGGGGTATCGAGTGAGGCGCGCGCCGACCTGGGGCTGCGGAGGAGAGCTGAGCGCACGGACGGAATACACGGCGACCGCGTTCTCGAAGCCGCTGATGCTGATCTTCAGCGCGATCTACCGCCCGACGCGCGAGGTACAGACCGTGGGGGCGGCCTACTTCCCGCAGGAGGTGCGCTACCGGGCGGAGATCGAGCCGACTTTCGAGCGGTTCTTCTACGGCCCCCTGACCCGGGGGGTGCTCGCGGTGGCGGAGCGCATGAAGGTCATCCAGGCCGGCAGCCTCCACGCCTACCTCGCCTACGTCCTGCTCCTCGGCATCGCCTTGCTGCTCTGGTTGGGAGGTGGCCGTTGAAGCTGGTGCAGTCGCTCGCCTTCGGCCTCCTGCAGGCGGCGGTGCTCCTGGCGGTGGCGCCGCTCCTCCGCGGCATGATCAAGAAGATGAAGGCGGCCTTCCAGACGCGCCAGGGCCCGCCGCTCTTCCAGGGCTACTTCGACCTCGCGAAGCTGCTCCGCAAGGAGCCCGTTCGCTCCGAGACGGCCTCCTGGGTGTTCGTCGCCGCTCCGCGGATCTATTTCGCCACGGCCGTGGCGGCCACGATGCTCGTCCCCGTGCTTTTCGCGGGGGCTCCATTGGAGGAGGCCGGCGGGATCTTGGTGTTGGTGGGCCTGCTCGCCCTCGGCCGCTTCGCCCTCGCCACCGCGTCTCTCGACACGGGGAGCCCGTTCGGCGGGATGGGGGGGAGCCGCGAGATGACGGTGGCCGCGCTCGCGGAGCCCGCTCTGATGCTGGGGCTCTTCACGGTCGCCCTATGGGGCGGCTCCTTGAACCTCGGCGACCTCGTGCGGACGACCGCCCTGCGGGGCCCCTCCGGCCACCCGAGTGAGCTGCTCGCCGCGGCGGCGCTCTTCATCGTCCTGCTCGCGGAGGCGGGGCGGGTGCCGATCGACAACCCGGCGACCCACCTCGAGCTCACGATGATCCACGAGGCCATGGTGCTGGAATACGCGGGCCCGGACCTCGCGCTCGTCGAGTGGGCCTCGGCGCTCAAGGAGCTGCTCTTCATGACCCTGCTCGTGAACCTCTTCCTTCCTCTCGGCCTGGCCTTTTCGGCCGACCCGGCCGCTTTCGCCGTCTCGGCCGCCCTGTACGTGGGCAAGGTCTTCCTCCTCGCCCTCGCGGTGACGCTGGTGGAGAGCACCAACGCGAAGCTGCGCTTCTTTCGGGTCCCGGAGCTGATGGCCGTGTCGCTCGGCCTGGGCTTCCTGGCCCTCGCCATCCGGTTCCTGTGAGCCACGTGCGCGGGACAGACCTCGCGACGACCCTCCCTCCCCCTATGTGGGGAGGGGCAGGGTGGGGGGTCGATGAATGAACAGCCACGACCTCGTGATCCTCTGCGCGGCGGGCATGCTCCTGACCGCCTACCTGATGGTGGGGCAGAAGGCCCTCTTCGTGGCCATCCGCCTCTACGGCCTGCAGTCGCTTCTCCTGGGCGTTGTGGCGGTGGCGATGGCGCTCTCCGACCACCGGCCCCACCTTCTCGCGGGCGCCGCCCTCACCATCGGGCTCAAGGGCGCGTTCATTCCCTGGTTCCTCATGCGGACCATCGACCGGATCGGCATCCACCGGGAGATCGAGCCCTTCGTCAATACGCCGTCGTCGCTGCTCATCTGCCTCGGCCTCACCGTGGTCGGATACCGGGTGAGCACGGGCCTCGCCGCGGGGGGTGAGGGGGCCGCCCACCACGTGATCGGGGTGTCGCTGTCGATGCTCCTCATGGGCCTCTTCCTGATGGTGACCCGCCGGAAGGCGGTGACTCAGATCCTGGCGCTCTTGACCATCGAGAACGCGGTCTTCCTCGTGGCCATGGGCGCCACTTCGGGCATGCCGCTCGTGGTCGAGCTGGGGATCTCGTTCGACGTGATCGTGGCCGTGCTCGTCCTCGGCATCCTCGTGCGTCGCATCGTCGACCGCTTCGAGTCGATGGACGTCAGCCAGCTCTCGAAGCTGAAGGGTTAGGCGAACGTGACCCGGCTCCTTTGGACGCTGCTCGTTCCCGTCGTGACCGCCCTCCTGGGCGTGCTGCCCGCACGGCGCTGGATCAAGGAGGCCAGCCTCGTGGGCGGCCTCGCCGTCACTTTCGCCCTGTCGATCGGCACCGCGGGCGACTTCCTCGCGGGCTCCACGCCGTCGGCGTTCGATGACGCGTTGCGCGTCGACGGCCTCTCCGCCCTCGTGCTAGTGCTGTCGGCCCTCGTCGGGCTCCTCTCGGGAGCCTACAGCGTGGGCTACCTGCGGCGGAACGACGCGCGGGGCCTCGTCTCGCCGTGGCGGCGCCGGGAGTTCGATGCGCTCGTGCCCCTCTACGCCTTCGCGATGCTGCTCGTCTCCGTCTCCAACAACCTCGGCATCCTCTGGATCGCGGTCGAGCTCACGACCCTGGTCTCGGTGTTCTTGGTCGCGTTTCACAACCGCGACACCTCTCTGGAGGCGGCGTGGAAGTTCCTCGTCCTCGGCAGCCTCGGCCTCGCCTTCGCGCTCCTGGGGACGGTGCTCCTCTTCGCCTCGGGCCAGGGGGTGCTGGGCGAAGGGATGTCGGGCCTGCACTGGACGCGGCTTTACGCCCTGGCCCGCGAGCTCCACCCCCTGACACTGAAGCTCGGCGTGGTCTTTGCCCTCGTCGGATACGGTACGAAAGCCGGCCTCGCGCCCATGCACACGTGGAAGCCCGACGCCTACCGTGAGGCGCCCTCGCCCGCGGGCGTCCTCATGGCGGTGGGCATGCTGAACGGCGCCCTCTACTGCCTGCTTCGCGTGCACTTGATCGCGAAGGCCGCTCTGGGGCCGGAGTTCTCGGGCGGACTCTTGCTCGCTCTGGGTCTGCTCTCGGTGGCCGTCGCGACCCCCTTCATCCTCATCCAGTGGAACCTCAAGCGCCTGCTGGCCTACTCCAGCGTGGAACACGTCGGGATCATGGCCTTGGGCGTGGGGCTGGGCGCCGAAGCCGCCACCTTCGGGGCCCTGCTCCACATGACCTACCACACGCTGGCGAAGCCCTTGGCGTTCTTCTCGGCCGGCACCCTGGCGCAGCTCCATCGGTCTTCGGACTTCGACGAGATCGGTCCGGGCACGCTCGGCCGGGCGCCGGTGACGAGCGCCCTCTTTCTCTTGGCCGCCGTCATCATGACCGGCTCACCGCCCTTCGGGCTCTTCTTCAGCGAGATGACGATCCTCCAGGCGGGCTTCGCCGGGCCGCACACCCTGGCCGTGGCCGTGTTCCTGGGCTGCCTCGTCCTCCTCTTCTGCGGCTTCTTCTACCAGGTCGGCCGCTTGGTGCTCGGAGCGCAACCCCCGCCGCAGCGCCAGGCCCCCGATCCGGAACGGTTCGATGCGGGTAACGTGGTGACCCTGGCGGCCGCGGTGCTGGCGGTGGTATCGGCGTTCTACCTGCCCCAGGGGCTGCTCGACCTGATCCACGCGGCGGTGCAGGTCGTGGAGGGCGGACGATGACAGCCGCACGCGACGTCCTGCAGGAGCGGCTCGGCCTCGACGGCCTCGGCGAGCTTAGGCCCGGCGAGTTCGCCACCGAGGTGGACCTGGAACAGCTTCCGGCGATCGCCGACCGGGCCGCGAGCGCAGGGCTACGCCTGGCGACCCTGTTCGGCTCGGACGAGGGGGCCGCGAAGGGCTTCGCGGTCCATCACCTCTGGGCCAGCAGGGAGCCGGCCGGGTTCGTGCGGATCTGGGCTCGCGTCCCCGCCGACGAGCCCCGCTTCCCCTCGATCGCCGCGCAGCATCCTGTCGCCAACTGGTTCGAGCGTGAGGTGACGGACTATTTCGGGCTCGTCCCCGAGGGCCACCCCAATCCTTTCCGCGTCGCCCTCCACGACGACTGGCCGGAGGGGTTCTGGGCGCTCCGGAAGGCGTTCGCGGATGAGCAGCCGGTCCCTCGGGTGCCGGGCAACAACCCGCACCCGTTCCGCCCGGTCACGGGCGAAGGAGTCTTCCAGGTGCCCGTGGGGCCCGTACACGCCGGCATCATCGAGCCGGGGCACTTCCGCTTCGGGGTTGCGGGCGAGCCCGTCTTGTACCTCCAGCTCCGGCTCTTCTACGTCCACAAGGGCATCGAGAAGCGTTTCGAGAGGCTCCCGTGGCGCCACGGCCTGTTCCTGGCCGAGTCCATCTCGGGCGACACCGCGGTCGGGCATGCCCTGGCCTATGCGCACGCCATCGAGAGGCTGCTGGGCATCGACGTCCCACCACGCGCCTGCTACTTGAGGACGGTGCTCCTCGAGCTGGAGCGCCTGTACAACCACATCGCCGACATCGGAGCCATCGCGACGGACGTCGCCTTCACGGTCCCGGCGAGCCGGGCCCAGGTCCTCCGAGAAGGCCTCGTCACCATCCAGGAGCGGCTCTTTGGTTCCCGCCTCCTGCGGGGCACGGTCGGGCTGGGCGGCGTAAAGTGCGAGCTCACGCTGGGGCGCCGGAGGGAGCTGCTCATGCACCTCGATCGGCTCGGGCGCGAGTTCGACGATCTGGTCACGCTCTTGATCGATTCGGGCAGCTTCACCGACCGCGTCGACGACACCGGCGTCCTCAGCACCCAGGCCGCCCGCGACCTTGGCGTCGTGGGCATGGCGGGCCGCGCGTCCGGCCTCGACCTCGACCTGAGGCGCGATCAGCCTCACGACGCCTACGCCGCCTTGCGGTTCCAGGTCCCGGTCGAGGAGGGGGGCGACGTGCGCGCGCGCCTCATGGTTCGGGCCCGGGAGGTGGAGCAGACTTTGTCCATCCTCCGGCAGGCCCTGGAGGGCCTGCCGGAGGGACAGATCATGGCTCCGCTGCCCGACGCGCTGCCCAGCTCGTCGTCGGCCCTGGGCTGGGCAGAGGGCTGGCGGGGGGAGTGCCTCCACTGGATCCAGACGGACGATCAAGGCCGAGTGGCCCGGCTCAAGGTCACCGACCCGAGTTTCAAGAACTGGCCGGGGCTTGGCCGGGCCGTCCCCGGCAACATCCTCCCCGACTTCCCCGTGATCAACAAGAGCTTCAACCTTTCCTATTCGGGCAACGACCGCTAGGAGGCCAAGTGTTCCGCATCCTCTCCAAGAGCCTCAAAACTGGCATCGTCACGAAGAAGGACCCTTTCACGGCCCGGCCTCCCTTCGGGTTCCCGTTGATCGACTTCAAGGCCTGCACCGCCTGTGACGAATGCGTCAGGGTATGCCCCACGGGGGCTCTGCAGACGGACCGCCCAGCGGCCGATCGTAAGACGTTGTCCCTTTCTTACGCCCTCTGTATCCAGTGTCGCGAATGTGTCGAGGCCTGTCCCGAGCGCGCGATCCACCCGGGACGTGAAGTCGAGGTGGCGGCGTACTCGCGCGAGCAGCTCACACAGCACGCGTCCTTCGATGTCGATGTCGCCACCGGCCGGGCCTCCTTCCGCGGGATGGAGGCCTTGCCCGGGCCGAGCCGGGAGGAATCGGCCGCGAAGCTGAAGGGGCGGATCAAGGGGCGGCTCGGCCGCTCCCTCCACGTCCGTCAGGTAGACGCCGGGAGCTGCAACGGTTGTGAGCTGGAGATCGCCGCCACCGCCAACCCCGTCTTCGACCTCGAGCGGTTCGGCATCCACTTCGTGGCCAGCCCTCGGCATGCCGACGTCCTGCTCGTCACGGGCCCCGTGACGCGGAACATGGAGATCGCCCTGCGCCGAACCTACGAGGCCACCCCCGAGCCCCGTGTCGTCGTGGCCGTCGGCGCTTGCGGATGCAGCGGTGGGATCTTCGGCGAGGGAACCTACGCGTCCCTGGGCGGCGTGGACCGCGTCCTGCCGGTGGACGTCTACGTCCCCGGATGCCCGCCCCGGCCGCACGCGATCCTCAACGGCCTCCTGGTCGCCATGGGCATCCGGCAGGCGCGCGGCCGGCCGGACGGGGGGGAGACGGTGCGCAAGGCGGCCTCGGTGACGGAGCCAGACCCGCACCGGCCGCTGACGCCCGCCCTGGCTCGGGGCCGTCCCAACCGAGCATGACCTACGAGGAGTTCCAACGGGCCTTGCGGGAAGCCGGTGACCGGGTTGCTCGGTCCGGCGTTGGTGGCCGGGAGGTGCGGATCGCAGGCTTGCGGCACGCAGTCGGAAACAGGGTCTCGCACGCAGAATTCGACGAATACATGCGGCGTCTAAGGAGCGATGGCCTCGTCGCACTGACGCTGCACGCTCAGCCCGCGCTGCTCGACGGCTTTGCGAGGCAGGACTGCCTCCTGGACGGTCGCCAGACCTTCTACTTCCTGCGGTGGCTGTCGTGAACCGGGCCGGCTTCCCTCCGGATTCAGTCGTCCTCCAGAGCGAGATTCCTGCGGTGCACCCCGAGAAGCTCGCCACCGAGACCGCGCTCCGGACCGCGCTGACCGGACTCCGTGGCCGCTGGAGCGCGAGAATCCTGTGCTCGCGGGAGAACGCTTGGTGGATGGTGCTCGTCGAAGGCCCGCAGTTCCGCTGGGCCGGCTTCTTCAGGGATTCCTCCGAGCAGGCCGCCCAGGCCGTGACCGCCCGCGTCACCCGGGCACTCCAACGAGCCCACCTCCTGGATTGAGGTGTCGTGCTTAGCCGCCGCGGGGCGGGTACTCGCTCGCCATCCGTCCGCGTTCGGCCCCGGTAGATGAGATCCCTTCGCCTCACTCGTGGCGCAGCGCTGTCGCTGGGTCGAGGTTTGTGGCGAGCCATACAGGCACGAAGGCAGCGGTGCCGGCGGCGAGCGCGAGCAACGACACCGCAACGACGAGAGCGCGCAGATCGATCGGCCAGATCCCGGTGAAAAAGCCGGATAGGCCCCAGGCGGCGCTCACCGCCACCGCGACACCGACGGCGAGCCCGGCCACGACAGGTGCGAGGCCACGGTGCAGGAGCCAGCGCAGGATCGCCCCCCGGCTCGCGCCGAGAGCGAGGCGCAGACCGATCTCCCGCGTGCGGGCGCTCGCGAGATAGGCGATCACGCCGAGGATCCCGACCGCCGCCAGGAGCAGTCCGAGCATCCCGAAGAGTCCGAGCAGGCCAGCCGTCGCGCGCGGCAGGAAGAGCGCGTCGGCGACCGTTCCCGCGAGCGTTCGTGGGTTGCTGACCGGCACTCGCGGGTCTAGCTCCCGGATGGCCTGGCGGATCGCCGGCAAGAGCGGGCGTGGGTCGCCCTCTGTGCGAGCCACCAGCGTCTGGGTCCCCCGCCGGTCCTGCCCCAGGCTCGCGTACAGGAAGGGCCGCGGGCGTTCCGCAAGCGTGCGGTACTTGCCGTCTCGGGCGACGCCGATGACCTCGGAGCCGTCGCCTAGGTGGCGACCCAGCGCCCCCGAATCCGGCCAGAGGCGATGCGCCAGGGTCTCGTTGACTATGACGACGCGGGGTGCAGTTGGGCCGTCGCCGTCCGTGAACGCACGGCCGGCAACAAGGGGGATGCGCATCGTTTCGAAGTACCCTGAACCGACGCTAGCGAAGTCGACGAGCGTCTCGCGTGCATGCGGATCGCCGCCCTCGGCACGAACGCTACCGAAGTTGATCGCAGCGGTCAGCGGAAGGTGGCTCGTGAAGGCCGCCGCGCGCACGCCGGGAAGTTCCGAGACCCGCTGGCGGACTCGACTGAAGAGCCCTTCGGCGTCGTCTATTCGGTACCCAAGGAGGTCTGGGGAGAGCGTGACGACGGCCGCCCCCTCGGAATCGAACCCCGCGTCGACCCGTGTCGTATCGAGCAGGTTCCGCAGTGCGACACCGGCGCCGGCGAGCAGGACGACTGAGACGGCGACCTGCACCGCCACGAGCGTCTCACGCAGGCCGTGCGACCTGCGCGTGGCGGCCGCGGCGCCGAGGTCGCGGAGCATCGCAGAGAGGTCGGAACGGGTGGCCTCGACCGCGGGCAACAGGGCGAAGACGATGGCACTCAGGACGGCAGCCGCCAAGGCGAAGCACAGCACCCGCAGGTCGAGCGACGGAGCGAGCACGAGCTCGAGCGGCCAGCTGACGGCGGCTGCAAGGGGAAGACCGACGCGGCCGAGCACGGCGTTGGATGCGCGAGCGAGCAGGAGCCCGAGCCCACCTCCTGCCAGGGCAAGGAGAAGGCCTTCGAGCAAGAGCTGGCGGACCAGCTGCCGCCGTTCCGCCCCGATGGCGAGGCGTGTGGCGATCTCGCGCCGGCGGCCGAGCACGCGGGCCAGGAAGAGGCTCGCGACATTGGCCGAGGCGAGCAGAAAGCCGGACGTGAAGACGCCCATCACGAGCAAGGAGCCCGCCCAGACCGCGCGATCGACTCCCGGCAAGAAGCGGACTTCGTTTGCCGCAATCGCGGTGAAGGCGCGCCGGGCGTTGCTCGCGGGGTACTCGTAGCCGAGCCGGAAGGCGAGACCGGCGACCTCGGCATTGGCCTGCTCGACCGATGCGTCGGGACGGAGGCGACCCGTGACCCATATCCAGCGCTGGGCCCGATCGGCGGTGCGCTCGAGTCCCGGCGTCACGCCTCCGAAGTTGATGGTCACGCCTGTCGGGAGCGCGACGGCGGCATGGATTGGCAACCAGAGATCCGGCGAGAACCCGGGAATCAGGCTCCGGAAACCGTGCGGGGCGACGCCCACAACCGTGAACAGGCGGCCGTTCAGACGTACCTCTCGACCGACGACGTCGGGGGAGCCTGCGAAGTGTCGAAGCCACCCGTCGTGGCTCAGGATTGCGACCGAGCTCGGTGAGCCGGGGCGATCCTCGAAGGAGCTGAATGCGCGGCCGAGCGCCGGCACGACACCAAGCATGGCGAAGTAGTTGGCGGTGACGGCTTCGGCCATCACCAGCTCGGAGCTGTCGCCACGATCGAGGGCCAGAGGAAACCAAGCATATGCGGCGAGCTCGCCCAGCTTTCGCGCACGATCGCGAAGCGCCTCGTAGTCGGGAAAGGCCATCGGCGTGTGGCTCAGGAAGTCACCGGAGACTGCGCTGTAAACGTGCACCAGCCGCTCCGGAGCCACCACCGCGGGCGGTCGCAGGAGGAGCGCGTCGAGCAGGCTGAAGACAGCAGTGTTAAGGCCGATACCGAGCGCCGTCGTCGCGATCACCATGGCCGAGAACCCCGGATGACGTCGCGCCATCCTGCTGGCGTGGCGAACATCGTCTCTCAGGCCCCTCATCTGTCTCCCTCGCTAGTGGCGAGGACACGACGGTAGCGCCGGCTCGGGCGACACGTCAAGAAACACGAGAGTCGCCGGCCAGCCGACTCCGCTATCAGGCAAGGGACCGGCTGCTCGCCTTCCTTGACCGGCTCCGATAATGCTGACTCGCAGCGCGGAGGGCCCGCAGGGTGGGCCGTAGTGCGCATGTCCGCATAGTCGAGTAGTCCGCATCACCGTGGCCGTTCCGCCGCCCTGACCTCGGCCCGACCGTCCCTCTTCGAAGTCGCCCCGGTGCTCCTTCGGGAGCCGAGTCGCTGCGCGCGCGCGCCAGCCCCTTCGGGGTTCCCTCGCTTCGCTCCGGCTGTCACGCGTGCTCGACGACTCCGCTCCCTGCGGTCGCACGGATAGCTGGTGCGCCTTCGGCGGTCGTCTCTGAGGCTCCCTCCTCCCCCGGGTGGCTCTTCGAGCCGGGGGGGAGGAGGGAGATGGTTTTCGGGACAGTCCCGACGACCAGCCGAAGAAGGCGGAGGCCTCCAGGGAGGGAGCAGCAAATAGCTCCGCGCCTTTCAGCGCGGCTTACGGCGAAGAGAGGGATCGACCAGCTACAAGGTCGAAGGAAGTCGTTTTCGGGGGAGTTCCCCAAGGCGGCGAGGCCGAAGGCGCCCCGGCCATTCCAAGAGGGCGCGGAGGAAGAAGCGATGCCAAGGAGCAACGCAATGCAAGTGCAATTCGTGGCGCGTGAGAACGGCCCGGAGCGGCTGGTGACCGAGGCCGAGGTCCACTTCGACGACGGTCCGCTGGCCGGGACCAAGCTGGTGGGCTTCAGCCTGTGGCGGAGCCCCGAGGGCGAGGTCTACGTGACGTTCCCCTCGCGGGCGTTCGGGGCGGGGAACGAGCGGCGGTACTTCGACTGCCTCCGTGCGGTCGACGCCTCCGGCGAGACGGTCAAGCGCGTGAAGGCGTGGATCCTCGAGGAGTACCGCAAGGTCGAGGCCGCGGCCTGAAGGGCGGGGCGGGGGCGGAGGGAGAGCCGCCCCCGCCCGTCCTTCGGAGTCGGCGCCATGCCGACCCCCAACCCCACCCGGCCGGGCCCTGTACGCCTACCGCGTGCCCGAACCCGGAGCGCGCGGGACGGTGACCGCGGCCAGGACGGACGCGTGCGGACGTACCTGGTCGGACCTGGTGGTCCACTCGTGTATGTGCACTGGGACAGGGACAGCCTCGTCTGCTGCGTCTCCATGAGAGACCTCAAGCTCGAACCCGAGGAGAACGAGCAGCGGCGCTGACCCTCCTCGGGCAATCTCAAATCTGAGAAGGCACCCGGCGGCGTCTCAGTTCTGAGAGAGCCCCCGCCATCGTCCCGCCGGCCCTCGGCCGTAATCCCTTGCAAGGACTGGTCTGTGACAGATGCGGTCCCCGCTGGCGTCGCGGCACACCCCTTGCCGCTCCCCAGGCAACTGGCCGAAGCAGAAGCCTTCGGGGAAGGAGGCCCGTGAACCGACGCCGCATCCAGTCCAAGGTCGCGGTCGAGCTCGAGACCGTGAGCCTCCGGCTTCCCATCCAGCTCGTCCGAGCTGTGGAGCAGCACGCGAAGTACCTCGGTGGCAGCACCGACCGGACGTACGTGATCACCCGAGCGATCGTAGATCGCCCTTCAGCAGGACGCCGAGTTCCAGAAGACCCTCAGCGCCAGGCCGGCTGCACCCCTGGCCCGCCCCGCCCGCACGATCGCGTAGCCGCCGTGCCGACCCACCTGCAGAACACCGACCTTCCCGGCGGGGCCCAACCCGCCCGGCCGGCGTCTTCCCGCAATACAGCTGTACTCACGCCCACCCTCTCCGCCGACCTCGCCGGACCCTCTCCCTTCACCCTTCGCTAGGAGTCCCAACCATGTGCCTCGACCCCGAACCGGCCCGAAGGACGCCCGACTGCAAGGTAAAGGCGGTTAACCCGCCCTTCCGCTCCGTGTCCACTCCACGGGGCAGAAAGGACTTGCGCGTAGTCGGTCGGGTTAACCCGTCTGCGCGCGCTCGAACCCCGCGTCTGCGCCTCGACCTCTCGGAATGGAACGCGCGGAGGCTCGCCAGAAAGCTCGAGGAGGAGCTGAGTCGCGACGCTTGGCAGCGTCCTTCAACCCTCGCGACGGACCGCGGAAGCACGGTCGCGCAGCTCCTCGAGACGGGTCTTTTGGAGGCGCCATGACCACCCAACCGCACGCCTCCGGCGAGCCCAAAGAGGGCCTGCGCAAGGCCGGCAAGAGGACGACGAGGACGCCCGCCAGGAGCGGGAACGGCTCCGGAGCCGAGCGCCTCTCGCTCATCGGAGTGAAGGTCGACAAGGCGCTGCGTGCCGAGATCGACGAGTACGCGAAGACCCACGGCATCACCCGGTCGCGAGCGGCGGGACAGTTCCTGGAGATGGCGCGCGAGGCGTTGCGCGCCCGCGAAGGCGTCTCGGCAGGAAAGGCCGAAGAGATCCTCGAAGCGCTCGAAGGCGTGCGCACCGTCGTCGAGCTCGTGGGGCCGCCGACCTTCGGACTCCTCCGCCTTCTCTCCCATTGGGCGACCCAGAGCGGAGGACTGAAGGTTTCCGAAGACGAGCTGCTCGCCGAGCTACGCACGGTCGCCGGGGACGAGTGGGAGCAGGCCCTCTCCGAGGCGGAACGGGACCTGCATCTGGCCCCGAAGAAGGCCAGGACCGAAGGGAGGGCGTGAGTGTTCTTCGTCGAGGCGCACTACCACCGGAACCCGGACAAGGTGCCCCAGCAGATCCGCTACATCTCGCACCGGGAGGAGCGGCTGCCGAGCGGAGAGCGGCGGGAGCTCTTCGGATCGGCGACCGCTACAGGGCCCTGCGGGGCGACGAGAAGGCGATCGAAAAGGCGTTCGCCGAGGACTCCAAAGGACTGCGCCGGCCCGCCTACTTCCGCTTCATCTTGACCGTCGACAACCCCACCGCGGAGCGCTTCGCACACCTGGACGGCGTCGCCACCGAGAGGGCCATCCGCGACGTGATCCAGAAGACGTTCCGCGGCGCCGCACGAGACGTGCAGGGCGTATCGAGAAGTGCTTCGTACACGTCGGACAGATCGCGTCGCGGCTCCACAGCGTGTAATGAACGTAGCCTCGGTTCCGCCCGTCAACGCACGCATAGATCTCCCGGAACTCCGGTTCAAGGTCCGATGCAATCTGGTCAAACGCGCCCTGAAGGGCGATGTAGTCGCATGGCCTGGTATGGTTGTAGGCAAGATGGACCGCGGCAACTGATAGATCCTTCTCTGCAACGAGGCTCAGGCGCCCACGCCCGAAATGGCCGTGACCCCGCCGTCGATCAGGAAGTCTGCCCCGACGACGTACGCAGAATCGTCCGACGCGAGGTAAACTGGCAGCTTCGCGATTTCCAACGGATCGGCCATCCGCTTGCTTGGATTGTTGGTTCGGAGGACGTCCTTGACCGCCTTGCCCTGCTCTTCGCCTGGGAAGCGGCCGAACATCGCCGTGTCCGTCGGGCCTGGGCTTAGGGTATTCACGCGAATTCCGCGGTCCACGAGTTCGGCGCTGAGGATTCGAGCGAGATGGACCACCGCGGCCTTGCAGGTCGAAACGGTCGAGGTTGTCGGCCACCCCTTGCGCGCGCCAACGGACGCATTGATGATTACAGACGAGCCTTGCCTGAGTAGCGGCAAGGCTTTCTGAATCGTGAAGTGAGCCCCTTTGAAATTGACGGCTATCACCCTGTCGAAGCTTTGCTCTGTCACCTCTTCAAACAACAGGAACTCGCTGTAACCTGCATTTACGAAGACGCCGTCCAGGTGCCCGAACTCCCGCTTGACCGTGGCGAACATCGTGTCGAGGTCGGTGACATTGCTGACGTCCGCGCGAACGGCGAGACTTCCGGGTCCAAGCGTCTCCTTGGCCGCCCGCAGCGACCCTACATTCAAGCCGCAGATGGCGACCCGCGCGCCCTCTCTGTCGAATTCCTGCGCTGCGGCCAGCCCGATCCCGCTGTTGCCGCCGGTGATAAGGATCTGCTTTCTCGCTAGTCTACCCATTTGTCGTCACTCCTTTAGGTCACACATGTCCGTGGCGGTTTACAGTTTCGGGCAAGTTAGCCGACGCCGCGTACCAGCTCCGAGAGACTCGTTTTGCTGAGAGCCTGCTCAACGACGCTGTTACATTCGAGCGTCGATCCGTCGAATCGGTCACAGGACGCTCATCTAGGTCTCTGACCGCTTAGAGAGATTCGTTTTGTAGCCAAACTTGCGTCGGGCATCCCTGCGTGTGAAGCGCCAGTTGATCCGTGTCTTCCGCCGATTGGCCCGGGCCGTCCACGCCCGCGTTTCGGTCTGCAGCGCTCGGAGGGCGGCGATCCGACGGCGACCGAAACACTGGCGGGAGACCAAGCTGAGTTCTATCTCCGCCTGATTCAACCACGAGCCATGCTTTGGCGTGTAGTGGACCGTGAGACGCCGCCAGACCGCCGGACCGGCGCGCGGACCAAAGTGGTCGATCAGCGACTTCTCGCAATGCGTGTTGAGGTTGTCCATCACCAAATGAATGGTTTGAGCACGCGGATAGGCGGCCACCACGGCGTGGATCCGCCGCGCGAACGCACGGCCCGAGCGATCGCGCGTCGCACACGTGAGGTGCCGCCCGCCCTTCGGCTCCACGATGGCAAACAGGTTGGCCGTCCCGCAGCGCTTGTATTCATTGTCCCGTTTGGCGAGGTGGCCCGGGCGGGCGGGCCGACTGGGACGGACCTCCGCGTGCAGCGACACGGGTTTCTCGTCCAGACAGACCACTGGGGCCTTGGCGTCGTAAGGCTTCTCGTATAGCGCCAGCACGTCTTCCATGTTCGTGATGTACGCCTCATCGAGATCAGCCACGCACCACATTTTTTTCCCGCCACGGCTTTAGGTCGTGGCTTTGCAGGAGCACTCGGATGGTTTCGCGGCCCACCCGCGGGACCACCTTCCGCTTCACCGCGTGCTCGGCGACCAGGCGCACCGTCCAGCGGGCGGCGCCGGGCGGAGGTGCGCTGCACACCATCGCGATGATGCGCTGTTTGTCTGAGGGCGCCAACACCTCGGCTGCGCCGGGACGGGGCGCCTCGAACACGGCCCGGGCCATACCGCCCGTCCGGTAGCGCTGGGCAATTTTGCGCACGGCGTGCGGCGTGAGCCGCACTACCTCCGCGACTTGCGGGGCACTGTCGCCACGGCCCAGCCGCAGCAACGCCATCGCGCGGACCACCACCCGGACCTGCTGTACGCCGCCCCGCAACAGCGCCTCCAAGGCCCGTCTGTCCTGCGCACGCAATTGGAATGGTAACGGTGGTCGTGGCATACCCCACTATACGAGCACACGGACGCTTACACAACTATTCAGGCGGTCAGAGACCTAG
>WNFT01002897.1_pt1 | contig 14756 bp, 13 predicted proteins | sample 5400191 | NCBI WGS metagenome assembly WNFT01 (sample SAMN13153359, study PRJNA577476) | soil metagenome | isolation source: 80 cm saprolite under Madrone tree | place: USA:California | collected 2016-06-14 | reverse complement strand
ACGAACCAGCCGAGCTCGCGGGTGTTCTCGCCGAACATGGTGTAAATCGCGTCCGAGCCCATGGCGATTTTTACGCCGGCTTTGAACGCCTTGCGCGCCGTCTCGAGATTGCGTGGGATGAACGCTTGCAGCCGCTCTTTATATCCTGGCGCGTAACCGATTTTGTCGCCGTTGTCGATGTAGTAGCGGTTGTGGTCAATGGTCGGGACGTAGAAGGTGCCGCCCTTGGCCATTTCCTGAATGGTGGCGCCATCCATGTCCGTGGCGTGCTCGACAGAATCGGCGCCGGCGCGGACCGCGTCGCGCGCGCCATCGGGGCCGTAGGAGTGGATGGCGATTTTCTTGCCGAATTGGTGGGCCACGTCGACCGCGGCTTTCATCTCCTCGAAGGTGTACGTCTCGAAACCGGTGACATCATCGTCGGTGCCGGTCGACCCGTACATCTTGATCACGTCGGCGCCCGCGGCAATCTGCTGGCGCACGGCGCGCAGCACTTCCGGCACGCCGTCAGCGATCCCTCCGGCGGGCGGCGTGCCCTCCTTGCGAAACGGCGTCGCCGTGATGTACAGGCCGTAGCCGCAGACAAACATGCGCGGCCCGACCATTTCGCCGCGGTTGATCAGGTCGCGCATGGCGACATCCATGTACTGGTCGGAGCCGAGGTCGCGCACCGTGGTTACGCCGGCTTCGAGCGTCCGCAGCGCACCTTTGCGAGCCAGAAATACTTCGACGGCGGGAACGGGATTTGCCATCTGCTTCAGCATCGGAACACCGGGCGTCTCGTCGGTATAAAACGTCATGTGGGTGTGCACATCGATCAGGCCCGGCAGTCCGGTGTATTTGGAGAGATCGATCGTCTCAGCACCAGGGGGTATGGCGGAGGCATCCGTCGCAACCGCGCGAATCTTCCCGCTTTCTATCACGACAATCGCATTGGTCCACACTTTGCCCTTGGCGTCCCACAATTTGCCGAAGCGCACGGCCTTGACGTTCCTCGCCGGAATTTTTTCCTGGGCCAAGACGTGCGTTGACACCAGCGCGAACAGCACCCCAATCGCGATCCGATACAATCGCATGAGCCTCAGCCTCCCGCGCGCGTGCGTAAACACGGGCGCACTGGTCAGCTTTCTAATTCAGTTTTGAATGGAATGCAAACGACTTTCGCAGGTGAAAATGCCGGGCGTTTTACGAAACAATGCTACTGGCGCTGCGCTGGCTGTGCGGGCTTGGTGGCTAACAGGGACGTCGCGACGGGCGGCATAGGAGCTGCCACTCCCGCGGTCTGGGAGCCGAGCCCCAGCTTTTGCAGCGTCACGGCATCGAGCTTGCCGCTGGGATTCAGCCCGTGCCCAGCCTGGAATTTCTTCATCGCTTCGACGGTAGAGTCGTCCCACTTCCCGTTGGGCTTGCCATTGAACGAGCCGTCTTTGGCTAACGCTTGTTGAATCTCGGAGATGCGTTCGGGAGCCGGGGCCTTTTGTCCCCGCTGCCGCCGGGTGGAATGTCTGCTGGACCTCTTTCCGCGAGACTTTCCAGCCGAAGCCGCGGACTTCGCGGAAGTGCGGGTGGCCTTCCCCGAGGTCGAAGTGGCGGACCACACCGTTCCTGCTGTCAGCAGCAGCGCCAGGCCCGCGGTAATCGGCGTGCGAAGTCTCATTTACCCTCGGCCATCTATGTATATCCTATATCGCGGAAGGCCGCGATTCGACAATAGAACTATTGTTGGTTCTCCGCTGGTACCACGCCCGGTAGGAACACGGTCATGGTGCGATCGCCGTCTCCGCGCCGCAGGACCTTGAACACTACGTTCGTTCCGGGCTTGAGTTTGGCCACGGCACGCTTGTAGTCATCCACGGAGTTGATCGGCTCGCGGTTAATCTCCGTGATGACGTCGCCGCGTCCGAAGCCGAGGTCGTCGGCAAAACTTGCGGGTTCGACATCAGTGACCAGCACACCGCGCTGGCCTTCCATGCCGACGCGAGAGGCACGCTCTGGCGTGAGGCTATCGACGCGCAGGCCGAACTCGGCGGGCGCGGATTCACCTTGCTGGCCGCTCAAGCGGCCGGCTTGTGTCGGGAAGACCCGCGTGCGGTCCTCTACGACTGCGCTGGTTTCCTTCTGTGAACGGTCGCGGACATAGCTCAGCTTGACCTTGCTGCCAATCGGGGCTTGCGCGATCGGATTGACCAGGTCGTTGCCGGTTTTCACGGGAGCGCCGTTCACGCCGGTGATGACGTCGCCACCCTTAAGTCCGGCCTTCTCCGCCGGGCTGCCTGGCTCAACGTTCATGATGACCACGCCGTACGGCGCGCCCAATTCGTTCAACGTAATCGCGTTGGTGCCCAGGTCTTCCTGGAAGCTGACGCAGATGGAGCCGCGCGTTACGCGACCCTGCGAAATGATCTGGTTGTAGACGCTGATGGCGGTGGTGGAGGGTAGCGCGAAGCCAACGCCCTCGTAGCCGCGGCTGCCGGTGATGATAGCGGTGTTGATGCCGACCACTTCTCCAGCCAAGTCGACCAGCGGGCCGCCGGAGTTGCCGGGGTTAATCGCCGCGTCGGTCTGCAAGAATCTCTGGAACTGATGCCCGGCGCCGCCGATACCCGCGCGATCTTTCGCGCTGATGATTCCCGCGGTGACCGTAGCCTGCAGTCCGAATGGACTGCCGATGGCCAGCACCCAATCGCCGACTTGCACGCCGTCAGAGTTGCCGAGCTTCGCCGTGGGAAGCTCCTTGTTGGCTTCAATCTTGATGACCGCGAGGTCGGTATCTTCATCGACGCCGATAACTTTCGCGGTGTACTTGGTCTGGCTGTTGCCGTCCAATTGCACCTGAATCTTGGTGGCTTGCTCGACCACGTGATTGTTGGTGAGAATGTAGCCGCGCTTGTCGACAATCACGCCGGAACCGAGGCTGCGCTCCGCTTGCGGCGGGCCATCCGGGCGGCCGTCGAAGAAGCGGTCGAAAAAATCCTGCATCGGGTCGTCTTGATCGAACTGCTGCTGCGGGCGGCGCTTCTTGGCGCTCTTGCGTTCCAGCACCTGGGTGGTGGCAATGTTGACCACAGCCGGCTCCACGCGATTTACGATGGAAGCGAACGAAGCTCCGGAAGGAATGGGATCGGGCACCGCCAGCGGAGTGGCGTTGGTCCCGGCGAAGGAGAAAGTCTTCATCGCCGAAACGCGGCCCGAAACCACCGAGCCAATCATGATGCCCACGGTCAGCGTCAGCGCCACGAATGCAGAAGCCAAAATCTTGCGCCGACGCGCCCAGTCGAACAACTCTTTTACTTGTTGCCCCATGTCTGTTGCTCCTCTATCCCCCAAAGTCTTCCCGGCGCGACCTACAGTATACCATCGCGATTCCCGCTCCAATGGTTTGACGTTGCGGTTGCGTTATGAGCATCACTGGTCGGAGAGCCGGGTCTCGGCGGCGCGTTTTTGGATTTCGCCCGCCGCATGAAATATTGCCGTCACATATCATTTGACGCGCCGAAGTGCCAATATGTTGGCCTAAATTTTTGCGCCCGGGCTTTGTTGTTGACATCTCCTTACTTTTCAAGCATAAAGGGAGCAGCTGCTGTTGCGGCGACACGTGGCGATTTAGGGCAACTTGCTCCACGTAAAAAACTGCTAAAGAGCGAGAAGAGTTTCCAGAAAGTTTCTGAGACCCTCCAAGCACTTTAGCAAGGAGGGTTTTTCGTTTTCCCCTTCCTGCTGCCCTGAAAACCACATGATTTCGGCACCAAAGCGCACGGTCTGCGCTTGCATGCCACCTGGAAGGCAGCATATGCCCGATCTCTACGACCTGCGATGTAAAGAATGTGGCAAGGCCTGGGGCAATTTCCCGCGGTCCTTCTGCGAAGACTGCTTCTCGCCCCTGGAAGTTTCCTTTGACTACGATTCCTTGAAGAAAACGGTGCGGCGCGAGGACCTTGCCGGCCGCGCGTTCAACATGTGGCGCTACGCCGAATTTCTGCCGCTGCCGGAAGGCTACCTTGCGCAATCGGCCGTCGGAGGAACGCCGCTGGTGGCCGCGCGGAAGCTCGCGGAGCATTGGGGTGTCAAGAACCTCTTCTTTAAGAATGACGCGGTGTGCTTCCCTTCCCTCTCGTTTAAGGACCGCGTGGTGGCTACCGCGCTGGTCGCCGCGCAACGCTTTGGCTTCCGGACCGTGGGCTGCAGCTCGACAGGAAATCTGGCGAATGCGGTGGCGGCGCAGGCGGCACAGCAAGGCCTTGATGCTTGCGTGTTCATCCCCGCGGATCTGGAGCCCGCGAAGGTGCTGAACACCGTCGTGTACGGCGCCCGCATCGTGCGCATCAATGGCAATTATGACCACGTGAATCGCCTGTGCGCGCAAATCGCGGACCGCTTTTCGTGGGGGATGGTCAACGTCAACTTGCGGCCGTATTACTCGGAGGGCTCCAAGACGCACGGTTTTGAAATTGCCGAACAACTTGGCTGGAGGCTGCCCGATAACGTCTTGGTGCCCATGGCCGGAGGTTCGCTGATTGGGAAAATCGCCAAGGCGTTTCGCGAGCTGGTCACGCTTGGCTGGGTCGAAGAGAAGCCGGTGAAATTCTTTGGCGCGCAAGCGACCGGGTGCTCGCCCATTTCCAGCGCCGTGAAGCGCGGCTTGGCGCGCTTTGAGCCGCAGAAACCCAACACTATCGCGCGCTCGCTGGCCATTGGCAATCCTGCGGATGGTCCCTATGCGATTAAATTGATACGCGAGAGCGGCGGCTGGGCCGAGGATGTTTCCGATCCCGAAATCATCGCTGGCATCAAGCGCCTCGCGGAGACTGAGGGCGTTTTCACGGAGACGGCAGGCGGCGTGACCGTCGGCGTAACGCAAAAACTAATCCGCGAAGGCCGCATTCATCCCGATGAAACAACGGTGGTCTGCATCACGGGCAATGGCCTGAAGACGACCGATGCGATCGCCGCTGAATTTCCCGTTGCAGAAGCTATCGCGCCGCGCCTCGATGCGTTCGAGGCCTATCTCGAATCCCAGCTACCGGCAACGGCCGCGGCGAGAGCCTGAGAGCCAACAGGAACGAAACTAACTGACGAGTTCCCAAAGGAGACGACGAAAATGCCAGTGACCATCGAAATCCCCACGGCGTTCCGCCGCTTCACCGACGGCGCGCCGAAGGTAGACTGTAGTGCCAACACTATTGCCGAAGCTCTCACCGAACTAACCACGCGCTTCCCTGATCTTTCGCGCCACGTCCGCGACGACAGCGGGCAGATTCGCCAATTCTTGAACGTGTATCTCAATGAAGAAGACATCCGCTTCCTCGGCGGCGAATCCTGCTGCGTCAAGGAAGGCGATCGCGTATTGCTGGTCCCCTCTATTGCCGGCGGCTCGATATAATCACAGCCGCAAGCCTTGCTCTGATTAGAAAGGCAGGCGAGCAATGCCCTACTATGCCTTGTTCTATGACGTTATCGACGATTTTATCGCGCGGCGCTCTACCTATCGCGATGAGCATTTGCGTCTGGCGCGCGAAGCGCGCGCCCGCGGCGAACTCGTGTTGGCCGGGGCACTCGCCGATCCTGCGGACGGCGCGCTAATAATCTTTCAGGGCAAAAGCCCGGCGGTGGCCGAAGCCTTTGCGCGACACGACCCTTATGTCAAAAATGGATTGGTAACAAAGTGGAAGGTTCGCAACTGGACGGTGGTTGTGGGGAACGACGCGCCCTCGCCTTTTGCCGAAAAAAGGGCTGCGGGGTCTGCCTGACATGATCGCTCGCTTCTGGTCGGCGCAAACTACGCCAGCGCTGTCCGACGCGTATCTGCACCACTTCGAGCAAACCGTGCAACCGCAATTGCAGCGCCTCGACGGCTTCCTGGGTGTAACGGTTTGTACCCGCCCGCTCCCTGGCGCGGTGGAGATTGTCGTCACAACATACTGGAAGTCCTTTGCCGCCATCGACGCTTTTGCCGGGGCCGACCGCGAGTCCGCCGTGGTTGCCCCCGAAGCTGCCGAGCTGCTCACCGATTTCGACAAGCGCGTGCGTCACTATGAAGTTGCGCACGCGGATCTCCCTCAGACTACCGCAGGCTAACGTCACCGCCACGAATTTTGAGCCGAATCGCACACTTCCTTTGTCGGTTGGTGCGCTCTAGCTGCTATAATTCAGCATTATTCATACGCTCCGAGCGACCATTGGTGCATGGTAATGATCTGCTCGCACTGCCATACCCCCAACCCCACCAATGCGGAGATTTGTTCGCAGTGTGGGAGCGGTTTGGACATCGGCGCCGACGTCGGTCTCGGCGCGACACTTGAAGTTTCGCAGTCCGCGTCCATCAACACGGGTACGGATTTTGGTCCGCGCTACCACGTGGAGTCGCTGCTCGGTTCCGGCGGCATGGGCAAAGTTTACAAAGCCCGTGACCGCGAGCTGGACCGCACGGTGGCCATCAAGGTCTTGCGCCCCGACCTGATGACCGATCCCATGGCCCTGCAGCGCTTCAAGCACGAGCTTCTGCTGGCCAGCAGCATTTCCCATCCCAACATCCTGCGCATCCACGACCTTGGCGAATACAACGGCGTGAAGTTCATCTCCATGGCGTATGTCGATGGGGGCGACCTCACGCTGGCCCTGCGCAAGGAAGGCCGCCTGCCGCTTGAGCGCGTGCTCAACATCATGAAGCAGCTCGCGGCGGCGCTCGGGGCCGCCCACGGGGTTAACGTGGTTCATCGCGACCTCAAGCCGCAGAACATCCTGCTTGGCTCTGGGGACCATGTTTATGTTACCGATTTCGGCATTGCCAAGACCCTGGAGTCCGACCGCACCAGCGTAACGCGCACCGGCGCCGTCCTGGGCACGCCACTATATATGTCGCCAGAGCAGGTGGAAGGTAAGCCGGTCGACCATCGCAGCGACCTCTACACTTTCGGCCTGATTTTCTACGAGATGTTGACCGGCGTTCTGCCTTTCTCTGGCGACACCACGTTCCAGTTGATGTACCAACGCGTGCACCAACTCCCCAAGCGCCCGGAACTGGTCATCCCCGACCTGCCGCCATATCTTTCGCGCATCTGCCTGAAATGCCTGGAAAAGGAGCCCGCGAGTCGCTATCAGAGCGCCAGCGAGATCCTGGTGGACTTGGAGTTCAAGCACGCCCCGACGCACACGCGCACGGTGCAAATCACCCTGCCGACCATCTCCAAGAGACTGTCTCTGATTTCGGGTTCGGCTTTGATCCTGCTGGTTGCCGGCCTGCTGGCCATACCGCAGGTGCGCGATTTCATCTTCCGGCATAAATCCGAGGAGGCAACCTCCGGCATCCCGCCGTTGAGACAGGGGAAATTCGTGGCTGTTTTGCCTATGCGAGTCTTGGGTGATCAGTCTTCGCTGGGCTATGTGTCCGACGGATTGGTGGAAGCCTTATCTGCGAAGCTGTTCCAGCTCCACGACATGCACACTGCATCCGCCTCCGACGTGCAAAAGGTCGTCCCCAGCAACACCTCAGCGGTTCCGCCGCCCGTCTTAAATGAGCTCGCGCGCCACTTGGGTGTAAACCTCGTGGTCTCTGGCACTATTCAGGGCAGCGGCGACAAGCTTCGCATCGTGGCGAATTTGGACGATGTAGCCGGCGGCCGGCGAGTGTGGACTCACGAATTCTCCGGCGTGCAGCAGGATTTGCTGACACTGGAAGACCAGATTTATGGCGAGCTTGTGGAAGCTTTGGCGCTCAAGCCCACCAGCGAAGAGTCCGCTCGGGCCTTGCCGCATCCTACAGAAAATATTGAGGCCTATGACCTCTACCTGAAAGGCCGTAGCGCAATGCGCGGCCAACAAGACGTTAAGAACATCCAAGCTGCCATCGACTACTACGAACAAGCGCTGAAAAAAGATCCAACCTTCGCCATCGCGTATGCTGGCGTAGCTGATGCCAGTCTGGTCATGTATCACGAGAAAAAGGACAGTTTCTGGTCGCAAAAGGCTCTCGCCGCGGCCCAACAGGCTGAGCGGCTGAACGACAATTTGGCCGAAGTTCATTTTTCATTGGGCAACGTGTACACCGCTTCGGGAAAGGGAGCCCAGGCCGTTGCCGAGCTCAAACGCGCGCTCCAACTAGCGCCTAACTCCGATGACGGGTATCGAGTCCTTGGAAAGGCCTACCTTGCACTCGGACAAAAAGAACTGGGGTTCCAGTCATACCAAAAAGCGATTGAAATTAACCCGTACTACTGGGTCAATTACAACGCTATCGGCCAAGCTTATTACGGACTAGGAGAAAACGATAAAGCACTTTCGGCCTTTCGGCGCATCATCGAGCTCGAACCCACAAATCCCTTCGGGTATTTGAACACTGGCGCTGTTTATTTTAAGGAGGGCAAATATGATCAGTGCATCCCCTTCTATCAGAAGGCGCTGCAAATCCAGCCGCATTATATGACCTACTCCAATCTCGGCACTGCTTTTTTCTATCTCAAGCGGTACAGCGAGTCTGTGCCGATGTTCGAGAAGGCCGTCGCGATGAATTCCAACGACTCAATGGTCATGGGCAATCTCGCGGATTCGTACCGCTGGTCAGGGCGTAAACAAGAGGCCATCGATACATATGATAAGGCGATCGCTTTGGGGTATAAGGAACTGCAAGTAAATCCACGGGCATCCAGTACTATGGGGAGTCTTGCATTGTATTACGCGAAAAAGGGCGACTCCGTGCATGCTATGCAATTTGCGCAGCACGCACTTTCGATCGAGCCGCGCGACATATCTTTGGTATATATTCAGGCGGTGGTTTATTGTTTGGCCGACAAAAAGGCAGAATCTTTGCGGTTCCTGCGCGAAGCTCTGCAGAAAGGTTACGCGCTCGAGGAGGTCAAGAGCGATCCGGAGCTGGGTAATCTTCAGTCCAGTCCAGAGTTCGCGAAACTCGTGACAGAGTTCACCAAATCAAAATCGTTAAACTAGGCCACGCGCTTTACGTTCCTTCAGTTTCTTCCTGCCAACCAGAGCTACCAAACCAGTTCCGATGAGCACCATCGTCCCAGGCTCAGGGACTGCCGGGGCGTCGAATTTGACGTTCAGCGAAGCTAGGTTGGCGCATGTCGCCCCAGTTGTATCGTCACATGGGGCTTTGAAAAACCCCAAAAAGGTGGGATCAACGCCGAGTTGCAGCCCGAGTGTCGTGCCAGGTAGCCAGGAACCTATCACAACGACGTCGTTGAAGGTACAAGCGTTGTTGTCTGTTTTCACGGCATTGTTGAACGGCGAGGGCGAGCCAAACCCAAACTGACCCGCGTAGACTTGGCAACTGAGAGACCCATCCGTCATTCCCAACGAGCCTTCGCCAAAAAACGGCGTGAGAATTGTGACCGTGAGAGACGTAACGTCAACTCCCGTGTTATTTATGAAGTCGATTACACAGTTGCCGTTTGTATCCGTAAAGTCGCTACCGGTAGTTGGAAGCCCGCTGAACGTTTGCGACCCAGAAGAGAAGCTTAGAGGACCGAAGCAACTACCACCGCCACCCATTCCCGTTTGCGGGTCGGCGGTGTTCGCTTTGGCAACGTTTCCCGCTAAGAGAAGAAACAGGGCAACCGCAAGAAAACTCAGGATATTGCTAAACCGTCTCATTTTTCGACCCCCGGGCAGAGATTTGTTACAGAAATTACAGCATGTCAGACGCCAAAGCCAAAGACTATCAGACGCTCGCGAGTCATTCATTTGATTGAACTTACGGGACGGCATCTTGGCCTCGGACGGTGAAACGGAGGAACTTTGCACACTTTCGTCCGCTGTATGCCCAAACTGTGCAAGACTCGTTTCAAACTACCGGCCCGACGAAACAATCCAGGCTCGCCCTTCGTTTCTTCCTACGGCACGATCTGGAGGTGCTTAATGTGGCGTTCAGCCCTTGCCCTGTTTGCGTCGTTGACCTTACTGGTACCGGCGGGCTTGCCGGACTCCAAACTGGAGGTTAAAGACCTTCAGAATCATCCGTTTGTGGTGGACTTCCCTTCCGGAAGCAGGTTAAGCCTTCACCTTCGTTCCGGGGAGTTCCGGATCGTGGGTCACGACGACAACAAGATTGCCGTCCACCTGAATGGGCGCAATGCTGACAACGCCCGCGAACTCACAGTGCGCTTCAAGCACTGGGACAATGACGCGGACCTGCGCGTCTTTGGCGGTCCAAAGAACAATCTGGAAGTCACTATCGAAGTCCCCAGTTCTGCCATGCTCTTTGTCCGCATGCCGGCCGGAGACCTCTCCGTCGAGGGAGTCGCCGGCGACAAGGACATCGAACTCCACTTCGGCGACTTGACCATCGCGGTCGGCAACGCGGCTGACTACAGCCATGTTGATGCCTCCGTCATGTCCGGCGGCATCGAGGCCGCGCCTTTCGGTGAATCACACGGTGGCTTGTTCCGCTCCTTCGAGAAGAACGGCAGCGGAAAATACAAGTTGCACGCCCACGTTGGCGCCGGCGATCTCACGCTGCGCTGATTCTCCGCCTCCGACTCCTGTGGTTTGCCGCATTCATTTGCGTTGGCGCTGCCCACCGCGTATAAACTCTCCTCTTTGGCGCTCCGAGCGGCGGACTCGCCGTAGTTTCTGATCCCGCAGGCGTTCAGTGGAACGTCCGCGACATCGTCGGCGCCTCCGCCTTGGTCTCCATTTTCACCATGGGCGCCTTCGCGTTTTTCGCGTGGGTTCGCCTCGCGGAACAAACTGAGGAAACGCCCGCAAAATGACCGCGCCTTCCAACGAATTCTCTTCCGCCGCACCTATCACTCGGCTCACTCCGGAGCTTTCTCGCCTCGCCATCCTCCTCGCGCTTTCCATCTTCATCAACTACATCGATCGCGGTAACCTCGCCATCGCTGCTCCACATATCAAAGACGAGCTCAGTCTTTCCCATTTCCAGCTCGGAATCCTCTTCTCCTCCTTCTTCTGGACCTACGCGATCTTCCAAATCGTCTCCGGGTGGCTGGTCGACCGTTTCCCGGTCAACTGGGTCCTCGCGCTTGGAATTTTGTTGTGGTCTGCCGCCACGTTTGGAACCGGCCTCGTCGGCGGGTTCAGGCTGCTCCTTGTCATGCGCCTCATCCTCGGCATCGGCGAGTCAGTCGCTTATCCCTCGTACAGCAAGATCATTTCGCGCTATTTCTCCGAGCTGCAGCGCGGCCGCGCCAACTCGCTCATTTCCGCCGGCCAAGCCTCAGGTCCCGCCGTCGGCACACTTCTCGGGGGAATGCTCATAGCGCATGTCGGCTGGAGACTCTTTTTCGTCGTGTTCGGTGTGGCTAGTTCGCTTTGGCTGTTGCCGTGGCTGAAGTACCTGCGAAGGCCCGCGCCAACCACGGAATCGAATCCAACGCTCCCTTCCAGTGCCGGCATTCAGTTTACCCAGAGCCTCGACGGGCCACGCGGTGAGCCCGACGCCAGCGCTACGATCCTCCAAATCCTCCGGCAACGCTCCGCCTGGGGCACCTTTGCCGGACTCTTCGCCTACAACTACCTCTGGTATTTCTTCATTACCTGGCTGCCCATCTATCTGGAGCGCGAGCGTCATTTCTCCATTCAAGCCATGTCCGTCGTGACCGCGGTTGCGTTCTTTGTCTTGGCCATCTCCGCGCTGGTGTCCGGATGGCTCTCCGATAAATGGATTTCCGCAGGCGCCACGCCCACGCGCGTCCGCAAAACGTTTACCGGCTCAGGCCCACTGATCGCCTCGAGCATTCTGCTCGTCGGCATCGTTGCTGATCACGCCCTCGCCGTGTGCATCCTCATCGTGGCTTGCATTGGCCTCGGAATGTGTACGTCAAATCTTTGGGCCGTAACGCAAACGCTGGCGGGACCGGCAACCTCGGGAAAATGGACGGGCCTGCAGAATTTCACCGGAAACCTGGCGGGGTGGATCGCGCCGGCGCTCATCGGACTAATCGTTGAGCGCGCCGGTAATTATTTCTGGGTCTTCGTAATCACCAGCAGCGTCACTCTGCTAGGCGCAGCCGCCTGGCTCTTCCTAGTAGGCCCCATCAAACCTGTAGCCTGGTCATCGCAGAACTCCATGTAGCGCCGCAGGATTCCTCCCCCGCCCTTTGTCTAACTCCGGGTCCCCGCCACGGCGTATGGACTCTGCGCCCGATATCTTTTCTCAAACTCCTCGCGCGTGCACATCGTGTGCATGTCCGTGATGCGGTCGATCGCAAGGATCCCATTCAGGTGATCGATCTCGTGCTGCAATAGTTCCGATAAGTCGCGTTCTTCGCTCGCACGAACTTCCTTCCATTCGGCGTGCAAATCTTGATAGCGCACGACGATTTCGCGGTGCCGTTCCACTTGCATGAAGATCGAAAGAAAACTCAGGCACCCATCCCACACCACAATTGTTTCTTCACTACGCCAGGTAATTTCCGGATTCACCAGCGGCCACGGCTCGGCGCCCGGCAATTGCAAGAAAATCACGCGCCTCGCTCTAGCGATTTGCGGCGCGGCGATTCCCCGGCCGTAGCCGGTGCTCGCGCGCCAATGCGCGAGCGTATCCGCCAAGTCTTGGACCAGCATGCGAATTTCGGGTGAAGCGGGATCCGCTACGCGAGCGGCAACCTCACGCAATCCTGGATCGCCCAATTGTAGAACCGTGCGAACTGCCACACTTCCTCCCCTGCTGCATTCTCACCTCTGGGGCTTTCTATCTTAAACTAGACTAGATCACAGATGCGCAAATGCACGGTCGCTTTGCATGGCGATCAGGTGACGGCTGGGGAAGGGCCGGATCTTCCAGCTATAGCGGGCAGCTATATGGGGGAATCGGTATTGGTAGCCACCGCGGCGGCGTTCACGCGGATTAAATTCGTTTCGTCGCTGAAAAAATGGCGCTGCCCGGAGGCGCCAGAAGCAGTCGGGTCAGCGTTAATACTATAGCTAGTTACGATCGCGCCTGCGGAGACGGGAGTGTACAGAAAGGTGTAGCCGCTCTTGGTTCCACTGGCCAGGGCAGAATCGATCAGGCAGGACGAAGTCCCGGTAGGCACGTTTGGAGAGACGCAGTTGGCGGCCGTACCGCCGTCACTGAGCTGGCCAAGATTCGCGGCGAACGTGGGGCCGTAGCTAGATTGATAGACAACTTGCGAGGTATTTATCGAACGCAAGGAGGCGACCGCCGAGGCTTCGTCGGCAGCCATGCGCGAGCGGATAAGATTGGGAATGGCAATCGCCGCGATCACCAGGATCACAGCCACAACAATCAACAGCTCGATGAGCGAGAACCCTTTCTGCTTGCGTCTCATTAAAGTAAGCTCCTGACTCAATCCCACACCGGGACATTGGACTGATACCGAGATACGCCCACTAAGAGTATAGGCACGCGCTCGCCCATTACCTGTCAATGGCGTAAGTTGTGTATCATCAGCGTGTTACGGTTTAGGGCGGTTTCCCGGTTCCGACACTAACTGTCACAATTAGTGACGGTAATTGTCGCAGTCTCCCGCTGAAGTTTCGCTCTCGAGCGCATGATTTGCAGTTAATTCTTTTCCGGCCTTTCCCACCTTCCTGACTCCGCTGCCTTGAATATCGCCTCGATCACCGCCATATTCTTGATGGCATCTTCGAGCGGCACTGGAACGTCGCGCTCGCCGCGCACCGCGCGCGAAAACTCATCCCCTTGAATCGTATATTGGTCGACAATCGGAAACTCCTCAACTTTCGGCGCTCCGCCCAGAACGTCGCCAAGGAAGATTCGGCAGGGCCGATCATTTGGCGCATTCCACGGAATTTCGATTTCGACGCGCCCAGATGTCCCGAGAAAATGCATCCTTTGAAAGAATGCACTCTGTGTGCCGCAGGTAAAGATCGACTGCCCGGAAGAAAATTCCAGAATCGCGGAGGCGAGCCGATCGGTCTTGAAATCCGGGTCGCGCTCCAGCGCGCCCGCGACTCGCACCGGCTCTTCCGCAAAGATAAATCGCGACATGGTGATGGGATAGCAGCCGATATCCAGCAATCCGCCCCCTCCCCATTCCACTTTGTGCCGCACGTTGTTGGGGTCGCGATTGAAATAGCTGAAGACCCCGGCAATGGCCCGCAATTCGCCAATGCCGCCGCTGCGAATAATCTCCCGGGTACGCAGCCACTGCGGATGCGTCTTGACCATAAACGCTTCGCCAATTTTCATGCCGGTGCGGTCACGCGCAGCCAGCAAAGTTCTCGCCTCCGTCACTGTTCTACTGACGGGCTTCTCGCACAGCACGTGCTTTCCTGCCTCCGCTGCCTTGATCGACCACGGCACGTGCAAATGATTCGGCAGCGGATTGTAGATAACTTCAATCTCGCGATCTTGCAGAAGCTCATCATACGAGCCATACGCTTTGGGAATGCCGAGTTTGCGCGCCACGTCCTCCGCCTTCTTCCTGTCGCGAGAGGCGATCGCGGCAATCTCGCTGTACGCGCCTTTTTGCATTCCAGGGATCACCCTGCGCACGGCGATGGACGCCGCTCCCAGGATTCCCCACTTCACTTTCTTCATTCTCTGCTCCGCTGTTTTTCTCGCTACCCTCTGCGGGTGCGCTTCCCTCTGTCTTCTGGGCGTTAAATCTCTTTTGACATTGCGTTCATTAAGACTCGCGAATGGACTACAATGTACTCAACTCGCCCTGGAGGAATCTATGACCGCCGATCGAGTGGAAGTCTCCTGGGACCCCGGCAAGTCCAAGTGGTTGATGCGCATTCAGAGCGGCGAAGAAGTGATTCGCCGCTACTCCGCCGCATCAAAAAACGCAGAT
>WNFT01002894.1_pt1 | contig 14763 bp, 9 predicted proteins | sample 5400191 | NCBI WGS metagenome assembly WNFT01 (sample SAMN13153359, study PRJNA577476) | soil metagenome | isolation source: 80 cm saprolite under Madrone tree | place: USA:California | collected 2016-06-14 | reverse complement strand
GAGGAAGCGCCCCTGGACCGGCGTTGAAGTTGTGGACGCGCTTGGCGGCGCGGGCGCTGACGGTTGCGTGAGTCACGGAGTGGGTTTCCTCTTTCGTGTGGCGTTCAGCGGCAGCAATGCTGCGCTGGCGATCATGGTCGGCTTTCCAGAATAGCAGATGTGGGTTCTAAGGTGCGGACAGCCCAAGCAGATCATTCATCTCGCGCTCGATCCTAAATTATTAAAAATTTTCGCTTTCCCCCCTGAGCTTCATCCTTCAGCCTGTAACCTGCAAACATTTCAACGTTTTGCGAGAGAAGAAGGGCGCGACCCCGACCCATCGGAACAAGTTGTATTCGTGCCCGTACAAGGAGATGGTAGGGGCAAGAGGAACTCGCCCCCACTTGGAGGGCACGAACTATCGTGCCCTTGCGCGGGAGGGGGCTGCTTAGTTGAGAGCGTCTACGGGCAAGGCAGTCAGCACGGCGTCGTTTGCGGACAGGCCGCGGTTGGTGAGATCGTCGTGCCTGCAGCTCAGGTTGATCGTAGTAGTTTGTGCAAATGTGGCGGAATCCTGGACGGAAAGCGCCATTTTGTCGCCTCCCAGTGAGCCCGTGCCTAAAAGGCTCACTCTGGTTATGTCAGAGCCAGAACTGAGCGAGCAAGAAGCCTGCCCAGCGAGAGTGTCGAGGTTCTGCAGCCAGGTCTTGCCCCAAATGACGTAGGTCCCGGCCGGGACAGTGACAGAAATGACGTCAATTCCCGAGGACGTGAGCATCGAGGCGACGGTGCTCCGCGCCATATAAGCGTGGCTTGTGCCGTTCGCGCCTGGAGGGCCGGCCGGGCCCGCAAGACCAGTCGGACCCGTGGGGCCAGCGGGACCCGCAGGACCTTGTGGTCCGTCGGCACCGGGAGCTCCCGGCGCGCCGGGCAGACCGGCGGGGCCGGCTGCTCCCTGCGCAGCAAGCAGCAGCCAGAGGAAATTGGAAGTCGAAGGCTCCGAATTGGTGTTGGTTACGAGAGCGAGCCAAAAAGAACCACCGTCCGTTACAGCGTCACTCGCGTTGTAAGTGGATGCACTCTGCCACGCGCCGCGGTTGTTGATGCCCGTGGCTATGCTCTGCCAATTGGTGTTTGTGAGCGAAGGCTCGGAACCTGTATTGGAAGCGGTGGCTAGCCAGTACGAGCCGGCATCGAAGACCGCATCGTTCTGGTTATAGGCGTTCGCGCTATGCCACGAACCTTGGTTGTTGATGCCTGGAGGCCCTTGCGGACCGGCCGGGCCTGGGGCTCCAGCGGCACCTGGGTCTCCGGTTGCGCCAGTGGCTCCGGCAGGGCCTGCTGGGCCTGGTGGCCCTGGGTCGCCCTTGGGGCCTGCTGCCAGATTGGGCAGAAGCGTGACGCTAAGGTCGTTGTTGCCGGCCACGACTACGAAGGTGCGCGTGTCCGAGTTCCATCCCGAATTCGGAATGGAAACCATGACGGTGTGCGCGCCTACAGCGACGCTGACACTCATGGGCGTGACCTTACCGGTGTCCACGCCGTCCACGGAGACGCTTGCGCCTGAGGGGAATGAAGTCACCTTCAACGCGCCGTTCGATGAATCCGCACGCAGAGCCACGGGAGTCGCCAGCAAGAACAGTACGGCGACAACAGCAATTGCCTTGCATCCTCGCATTAGAGTTTGCATTACTCTCCTCCTGAATCTGAGGCGGGGACGCCCAGACTGGCTAACGGCCAAGCGCTGTCCAAAAGACGTACTACACGGCTCCTCTTATCGAACGCAAGACCTCCATGCCCAATGTCTTTTACCAGGTGAGTATGTGTCGCGAGGCTATTGCTTTGACGCGGTCCCGTCAACGGTACGAAAGGCCAGATCCCGTAAGGCCAGCTGGCCGAGATCTTAAAACTGCTCTGCGGATATAGCTAGATTGCTTAGGGCAGCAAGTGACCGAAAATTTGAAAGATCTCACGTGGATGTTCGTTCGGGGGCGCCCACCATCAGCGAGGAGATGCCCGTCGCAGTACGTACATCACGCAGCGCGAACTGACCGGTGAGTGGATCGTACAAATTTCTCTAGATGGTGCAGTGGTCGGGTCGCAAAAAGTTCAATTGCAGCCCTGAGGCATATGGAATGAACGCAACAGAACGACGAAATGCCAGAAGGCACGCTGTCGGGGAGCCACCCAGGAGCGACGTCCAGCTTATTGCTGATGCATTGCGGATTCGCGGCCGGGTCCTGCTAAGAACTTACGGATCAAGCATGCTGCCTTGGATGCGGGCCGGTGACATCAGCCGGGTGCGAAAGACGAGCGTTGAAAACGTGCGGTGCGGGGACCTGGTGCTGTTTCGGCGGCATAATCGTTTGTTTGTCCACCGGATTGTAGACGAGCGCGTAACACTTGGCGTACGCCAGGTTTCCGCAAAGGGAGACGCGCATCCTCAGTCGGATGGATGGCTCGAAATGGATGAGCTACTGGGCCGCGTGGTGTGCATTTATCGCCGTGGCAAGCACATCCGGTTGGAAACGCGCTCGCAAGCCGCACCGGCACGGGTGATCGCGCAACTTTCGTTGTGGAGCCGGTTCTGGTATCCCGCGGCGCGATTCGCGGCGGCGACCTCTCGTCCCATGCGCCGAAGAGTTTCACACTGGCTCGCCTCGACCGAGGCGATGCGATGAAGCCCCATCGCTAATCTAATTTAGAAGAGCAAATTCGACACGCTTGCGCATGGGATCGATGCGTTCGGCACGGACGCGGACTTTATCGCCGAGGCGCCAATCTAGGTGGCGTTGCTTTACACCACGACTGGGGCGAGAGCCACGGGTTCCGCGGCCGCCTCCTCCGCCAGCGAGGGCGACGATGGCGTGATCGCGTTCGCGCAGCACGCAACGCGCGCCGGCAAATTCTTCCAAAGCGCCGATAGGAAGAAGGCCTTCGACGAAGACTTCGAAAAGTTCGACGAAGCAGCCGAATTTTTGGACGGAAATGATCAAGCCGTCGTATTCCTCGCCGAGATGTTCTTCCATGAATTGAGCGGTTTTCCAGTCCATGAGTTCGCGTTCGGCGCCATTGGCGCGGCGCTCGGCTTCGGAGGTTTCTGAAGCGATTTCTTCGAGGTTCTTGTGCGAGTAGAGTGCCGCTTCAGCGCCGCGCGGCGCGACGGCGGAGTTCGATTGCGAACCTGGCGGCACATCCTTCGGGTGTTCGAGCGCCCACTTCAGGATGCGGTGAACGATGAGGTCAGGATACCGGCGAATGGGCGAGGTGAAATGCGTGTACTCATCGAAGCCGAGAGCGAAATGGCCGAGAGGCTCGGCGGCGTAGCGAGCTTGTTTGAGGGACCGCAGCATGAGGTAGGAGACGATGCGCTCTTCCGGTTTGCCGACAACTTTTTTAATCAGACGCTGATAGTGCTGCGGCGTGATGCGCAGTTCGCCGCCCGGGAGCGCCACCTTCATGCTGCGTTCGCGGCCGTGGCCGTAGGAGTCGGGACGGCCGGCTTTCGCGGGAGCGAGAACGCGGCCATGGCGAACGGCGACTTCGCGCTGGTGCAAGTTTTCGACGCCGAGAGAATAACCGAAGGCGCGAGCCAACTCTTCGAACTCGAGGACTTTGCGGGCGTCGGGCTTCTCATGAACGCGATGGAGGGATTCGATGCCGCGGCGCAGAAGATACGCGGCAACGGCGCGATTCGCGGCGAGCATGAACTCTTCAATGAGGCGGTGAGCGATATTGCGCTCGCTGCGAGTGATATTGGTCATGCGTTGCTCTTCGTCGAATTCGATGACCGGCTCAGGGAGATCGAAGTCGATGGAGCCGCGCTCGTTGCGGCGGGCGTTGAGGAGCAGAGCAAGCTCCTTCATATCGCGGAAGCGCGGCGCGAGCGAGGCGTAACGCCTCGACATTTCCGGGTCGGCTTCGAGGACTTTGTTGACGTTGGTGTAGGTCATGCGCTCGGCGGAGCGAATGACGCCGGAAGTCATGCGTGAGGATTTCATATTGCCGGCGGCGTCGAATTCCATGAGCGCGCTCATCACCAGGCGTTCTTCACGGGGCTTGAGCGAACACATACCGTTTGACAGGGCTTCGGGAAGCATGGGAACGGCGCGGTCGGGGAAGTAAACGGAAGTGCCGCGGAGACGCGCCTCCCTGTCGAGAGCGCTCTGCGTTCGAACATAGTGCGCCACGTCGGCGATGTGAACCTGCAAGTGCCAGCCGCCCTCGGCGCGATGCTCGACGTAGACAGCGTCGTCGAAATCGCGCGCGGTTTCGCCGTCGATGGTGACGATCGGCAAGTGGCGGAAATCTTCACGGCTGGCGCGCTGGGACTCGCTGACGGGCTTCGCGCCACGCTCGGCTTCATCCAGAACTTCAGCGGAGAAGACATGCGGGAGATGATGCTTGCGGATGATGATCTCGGTGTCGACGCCGAGTTCGCCAGGGCGGCCGAGAATTTCGATGACGCGGCCAGTCGGCGATGCGCCTCCGTGCGGATAACGGAGCAGCTCGACGTTGACGACGGCGCCGTCGAGTTCGTCGAGGCGCGGGATGCGCCTGGATCGAATGCTGGTTTCATCGGCGCCGCTGAAACCGAGTTTTTTCCAGAGGCCTGGTGTCAGCTCGTTGCCGCGAGGGATTTCAATTTCGTGTGGGATGCGAACGTCGTAAGGAAGCACAACGTTTGTACTGGCGCCGTAGCGAAACAAACCGACGACTGTCGGGTGAGCGCGGTCAAGGATTCGCAGGATGCGGCCTTCCGCGCGCTGAGCGCCAGGGACGCCGCCCAGACGCTGAATCTTTGCCTGAACGTGGTCGCCGTGCATGGCGTCCTGGATGGCATTGGGCGGGATGAAAACATCTCCGTCGAGCGTCGGCACGGGCGAATCCGGAACGACGAAGCCGTAACCGTCGTGGTGAAGGACCAGGCGACCTTTGACTTCATCGCGACCCGCGAGGGGGGAAGACTGGGGATGACGAGCCGCATCCTGGAGAGATTTTTGGCCGGGCGCCTCTCGTTCAGACTTGCGGCTCGGAAGACGGTACCTGCCCCCAGGTAATTCCTCGATGGCGCGGCGCTTCTTGAGCTTGGAAAGCATCTTGAAGAGAGGCCGGTTGTCGGTTTTTTTCAGGTGTAGCCCCTGGGCGATCTCGCTGGCGGACACCGGCCCGCTCTTAACTTGCAGAAAACGCAATATGTTATCGGGGCTCAAGTGTGTGGGGCGTGGCATTGGCTGTCGCGTCAAATCGCAGGTACCGGATTTCCAGGGTGATTTTAGTCAATTTTCTTGGGTTTCACAGGAACTTTTTTCGGGCGATGGGGATTATATAGGCAGGCCAACACACGACCGGCTAGTCGCCCTCCGTCAGACTGGCCGGATTCCCCGAGAGGGGATAGAAGGAGGTGGGACGACCTGGCCCGCCTCCTTTTTCATTTTCTTTTTCCGATTACCCCTTCACGCAAACGACTTGGCGCAGAGTGTGGACGATTTCGACGAGATCGCTCTGCGCGGCCATGACGGCTTCGATGGATTTGTAAGCCGCAGGAGTTTCATCGATGACGTCGGCGTCCTTGCGGCATTCGACTCCGGCGGTCATGCGCTTGTGGTCTTCCACGCTGAAACGCCGCTTGGCTTCCGCGCGGGACATGGCACGTCCAGCGCCGTGACTGCAGCTCATGAAGCTTTCCATGTTGCCCTTGCCGCGAACGATGTAGGAACGCGCTCCCATGCTGCCGGGGATGATCCCCATATCGCCTTCGCGGGCGCGCACGGCGCCCTTGCGCGTGACTAAAATATTCTGGCCGTAGTGGCGCTCGTGAGCTACATAGTTGTGGTGGCAGTTGATGGCCTTGAGCTCGGCGACGAACGGGCGCACTTCGCCGGAATTGCGAACCGCGCTGACAATTTGTTCCATAATCAGGTCGCGGTTGAAGCGCGCAAAGTCCTGCGCCCATTCCACCGCCTCGACATAATCATCGAAGTGCTCGGTGCCTTCCGAGAAATAGGCAAGGTCCTTGTCTGGCAGATTGATGAAAAACTTTTGCATGTCCTTGCGCGCCACTTCAATGAAGTAGCTGCCCATGCGGTTGCCGACACCGCGCGAGCCGCTGTGCAGCATGAACCAGACGGTTTCCGCTTCGTCGAGGCAAACTTCGATGAAGTGGTTGCCGGTGCCGAGCGTGCCAAGGTGATTGGAGTGGTTGCCGCGATCGAGCTTGGGATGCTTCTCGAGAATGGCATCGTACCGAGGCTTCAGCGTTTGCCAGACTTCGTTGTTGCGCGAAGGAATCTCTCGCCAGGCACCCACGTCTCCCTTGCCACCGTGATTCGTGCGTCCGTGCGGTACCGCCTGCTCGATGGCGTCGCGAATGCCTTTGAGATTATTCGGAAGGTCACGCGCGTTGAGGTCCGTCTGCACGGCCATCATTCCGCAGCCGATGTCCACGCCTACCGCCGCAGGGATGATCGCGCCTTTGGTGGGGATTACGCTGCCCACGGTCGCGCCGACGCCCCAGTGCACGTCCGGCATGGCGGCAACCCACTTGAAGATGAAAGGAAGCTGAGCGACGTTCAGAAGTTGCTTGCGCGCTTGATCTTCGAGTTGTACGCCTTTGGTCCATGCTTTGATCGGCACGCCGTTTTCAGTTGTCAGGACGTTGTAGTTCTTTTCGTCAGACATGGTCGCCCTCAGCCCGATTTATCGCGCGATGGTGCTCAGGAAAGGGTAATGGCTGGCGGCGGCCATGAAGAAAAGCATGGGAAACGAGAGCCAGAATGAGGTACGCGCGGTCAGATAGTTCCAGCGCATGAGGCGCTCGGCTTCGGGAGGCATTGGCGCGCCTTGCTCGGAGGCGGCGCGCGTCCAGGTGATCAGCCGCTTTTGCACGCGCCAGACCACACCCCAGGTGTTCAGCAGCATGACCAAGCCAAGCCCGCCGCCAACGCTGATGGCGAGGTGTGCATTCGAGACGCTGGGCCCGCCATTCAACGCGAGCACCAGCCAGGACGCAGCAATCACGACTACGGAAACTCCGATCACGCGTACCCAAGGACTATCGAGAATCCCTTTCGCCGGAAGCTGCAGCGCATAAATGAATACATATGCGACCACCCATACCAATAGCCACCAGCCGAACCATTTGCCAATCAGCGAGCGGTCGCCCGCAAGTTTCGCATCCGCGGCCAGATGAATCGTGAAATAGCGCAGGCCCACGACCACCGTTACTAGGGCCGAGGAGCGAAACCAGCCCATCGCGCCGGGCATCAGTTGTGGATAGATTTTAATTCGCAGCTTGGGATCGCACTTGTTCATCGCGGGTGTTAACACCAGGTTGAAAAAATAGAGCAAGCCTATCCAGATGATGCCGAAGATGAGGTGCAGCCAGCGCAGCGCCATCATTTCGTTGGCGTGTGGCGTATCAAGAAACGAGAAGTGCGGCTGCCAATCAGGAAACGAAAGCGCCAGCAGACAAGAAAGCATGAGGGACACCTCGGTTGCGCTCTGGATCAGTTTGAAGGAACACCGTAGCGGATTGACCGGTAGATCGTCAATCGACCAGTCTGCCGAAGGTCGCGCCGGCAAATTCCTGCAACAAGAAAAGGATTACTCGTAGCGCAAAGCCACGATGGGATCGACGCGCGTTGCGCGGCGGGCCGGAACGGAAGCCGCCAAAAGGGCGCAAGCACCAAGAATTGCGGCCGCCAGTCCGAGGATCATCGGATCATAACTCTTGATGCCATAGAGCTGACCCGCAAGCAGGCGGCCGCCCGCCAGCCCTGCCGGAATGCCGATGGCCAGACCCAAGGCGAGTTGAACGAGCGCGGCGCGCAGCACCAGGCGGAGCACGTTCCTTCGATTAGCACCGAGCGCCATTCGGATGCCGATCTCGTTGGTTCGCCGTGCTACGCCGTAAGCTGTTACGCCGTACAGTCCGACGCAGGCTAGTATGAGTGCCAGCACGCCGAACAGCTCCGTAAGCCGCGCGATGAGTCGTTCCTGATTAAAGTTGCGCGCTACCTGCTCGCCAAAGCTCACCATGTTGAGGACGGTTAGATTTGGGTCGATTCCCGCCAGTGTCTTTCGCACGAGCGGCTCCAGGTTTTCGGGCTTGCCCGCCACATGCAGCTCGACGGCCCCGACCCATCCACGAAGCTGCTGCCCGGATGGCGTTTGGAGCAACGGCAAAAAGAACGTGGCGTAAGCAGGGCCGCGTGTGTCCTGATATTTCGCATCCTCGACAATGCCGACGATTTCATAGTCGCCGCTATGACTGGTGCCCCCCATGCCAAAGTGCTGACCGATGGGATCCTCATTCCGAAAAAATCTGCGCGCGAACGTTTCATTGATGACGGCAACGTGCTGGGCAGCGGGCGTGTCGCGCTCATCAACGACGCGTCCTTGCAGTAAACGCGTGCCGATAGCCTCAAAATACTGGGGTCCCACCCGATCCCAGGACGGTGCCGTCCAGCGGTAATCCGGCGCTTTTCCCTCAATGTACACGCGTTCGTTCCAGTTGCTGCCTGCTAACGGGCTGTACCCTGACAGGCTGGAGCTTAGGACGCCAGGTATCTGCGGCAGTGCTTCTTGAAGTCGCTGATAAAGCCCGTAAAGCTTATCTGGGGTGTAGCCAGCCAGCGATGGTTTGATATTCACGATCAGGCGACCCTCGGTTACGAACCCGAAATGCTGGTCTTCGAGGTTTCGGAGGCTTTGCGTGACCAGGCCAGCTCCAATCAAGAGAACCATCGAGAATGCGACCTGCAGGACCACCAGAGGCTTTTGAACCATCGAAGAGCGATCGCGTGTGGAACGGCCTGCTCCGCGCAGGGCATCGGCGGGATCGGATTCCGACGCCATCCAGGCCGGCGCAATCCCGAATACGATGCCAGTAGCCAGCGATAGAAGTAGGGCGAAGCCCAGTACCGGCACGGAAGGCTGAGCGTCGATAGGAATATGCTGGGCCCCGCGAAAAGCAAGTAGCAAGATGGCGTGTGTCCCGGCATAGGCTACGTAGAGCCCCGCAGCCCCGCCCGCCAGCGCCAGCAGAACACTTTCCGTGAGCATTTGCCGGATCAGCCGCTGTCGTGGAGCGCCCAGGGCCAGCCGGACCGCCGTCTGCGAACGGTTGGCCGACGCGCGCGCCAGCAGCAAGTTGGCGATGTTTGCGCACGCGATCAACAGGACGAAACCGGAGAGTGTCAGGAGAAGGCGCAAGCCTGCAGCGTACGCGGTCTGCATTTGATCCATCCCACCAGCTGCAGGGGTGAGCCGGATGTGCTGCATAGAAATATCCTTCCAGTCTCGCTGAGGGATAACTTCCCGGTGGCTGCCGAGCCATTCTTGCAATTCAACGGTGAGCCGAGCTTGCACTGGCTCTGGGGCGACGTCGGGTCTCAGTTGTCCGAACAGATAAAGCCACTCGGGCTCAGCGACGTGTAACATGCCATTCGGCTCGCCGGCCAAGGGCAGCCAGAAATCGGGAGGATCGCTGCGCAGCGTGTCGCCATAGAATCGCGCCGGAGTCACACCTACAATCGTGTAAGGAACGCCGTTGATATTGAACGTCACGCCGATTATGGAGGGATCGAGTCCGAAGTGCTGCTGCCAGGTGTGGTAGTTCATTACCGCCACCCGGGGCGCCCCTGGTGAGTCATCCGGTGGTGCAAGGAGTCGACCGGCGAAAGCGCGGATACCGAACATAGTGAAGTAATTCCCTGAGACGAACTCCCCCTTGTAAGGCTCGGCGGCGGAATCGCCACCGCGACGGACACTCAAATCCGACAAGGTGGAATCAAAGGCGGCGAGCTCGGTAAATTCAGGTGTGTGGTCGCGAAGGTCCTCGTAAAGCGAATAAGAATAGAGAACAAAACTGCCGCCGTTCTGAGTTCCGGTCATGACGCAGCAATTATTGTTGTCGCCGAGACGATAGAGCTCCATCGGGTTCGCTACGGGCAGCGACTTCAGCATCACCGCATCGATCAGTGTGAAGATCGCAGTGTTGGCACCTATTCCCAGCGCCAAGGTGAGCACAGCGACGGCCGCGAAGCCGGGAGACTTGCGCAGCGTGCGGAGGCCAAAGCGGATATCTTGCAGCAGCGTTTCGATGAAGCTCACGCCGCGCGCATCGCGATGGTCTTCTTTAAGTTGTTCCATTCCGCCGAATTCCAGCCGCGCGCGGCGCCGGGCTTCTGCTGGCGTCAGGCCAGATTGCACGAGCTTTGAAACTTGCTTCTCGAAGTGGAAGCGCAACTCCTCGTCAACATCAGCCTCGACACTTTTCCGGCGGAAGAGGGAACGCAAGCGCAGCAACAGGTCATTCCACACGGGCCTCTCCTAAGTTGCCTCCATCTCAAGTTCCACGTCCGGAGCGCCACCTATTCGTAGCGTAAGGCGTCCATCGGGTCGATGCGCATCGCTCGCCGCGCAGGAAGGTAGCCTGCGGCTAGGGCAGCCACAGCGAGCAACAGCGTGGCAGCGATCAGGGTTAGGGAGTCGCGTGTGGACATTCCGAAGAGCAGGCTTTCCAGCACACGAACGGTCGCGAGCGCCAGGCACAGGCCGGCGGCCATGCCGATCAACAGCACCGTCGCCACTTCCCGCAGCACCAGGCGCAGAATCGAAACTGGCATAGCTCCCAGCGCCATGCGAATTCCGAACTCCGGCTGTCGCTGCGTCACCAGGTAACTCAGGGAACCGAAAAGTCCAATCATCGCAAGGAGGAGCGCAAGTCCGCCGAAAAATGTCGAAAGTGTCGCCAGCAGGCGATCCTGCACCAGTGAATCGTCGATTTGCTTTGCCAGCGTCCCGAATTCCAGAGATATGCCCTTACTTACTTGGGCCACGCTGTTCTGAACCGCCGCGCTAAGGCTCTCGGGGCGGGTGGCGGTGCGGATTTCAAAATACTCGGAGTCATCATTGCCTGGCATTTGGCTGATTGGAAAGAAAGCCTGCGGAAATGTGGCTTCGCGGAGTGATTCGTACTTCGAATCCTTCACCAAGCCGACGACCTGGAAGGTTCGACCGGGTTCTTTGTTTCCGCTCCCAACACGGAAAGTCTTCCCCACTGGATTTGCATCTGGAAAAAACTTCCGCGCTACTACTTCATTCACAACTGCGACACCCGGGGCCGTCTTGGAGTCGCTCGCTTGGAAGTCGCGCCCTGCAAGCAGAGGCGTATGCAGCGTGACAAAATAGCCGGGCGACACATAATTGAAGTACACCAACGAGTCGTCGCCTTTCGGTGCGCTGGGCGAGTCTACGGAAACGTATTCATTCCACTCGTAACCAGTCACCGGCGTGCGCCAGGATCTGCCCACAGAGAACGCTCCCGGAAGCTTTTGCAAGAGCGCTTCGATCTCATCGTAGATTTCGAGGCGCCGCTCGGGCGCTACCTTCGCGGCTTTCAGGTTGGTATTGACCAGCAGGACGTCATTTCGATCAAAGCCGACATCCAGCGTCGCCAGTTTGACCATGCTCCGGAGAAACAGTCCCGCGGAGACCAACAACACTAGCGACAGCGCGATCTGTGAAGCGACCATGCACTTCCCGGGGCGGAATCGCATCCGCCTGTCACTCTTCACGGCCCGGCTGCCTTTCATGGCCGACGTTAGCGAAACGCGCGTCGAGCGAAATGCCGGCAACACACCAAACAAAATTCCCGTCAGCACAGCGATTGCCGCCGTGAATGTAAGAACGCGCAAGTTCAGCGAGAGATCGAAGAATACCGTTTGCCTGCCGGTAGAGATGTAACGCAAGAGCACGTCATTGCCCCAGCGAGCGAAGAGCATTCCCAGCAAGGCGCCGGCCGACGAGAGCAGGATGCATTCAGTCAGCAGTTGGCGGATCAACCGCGTGCGCGTGGCACCCAAGGCGCGTCGAGTGGCCATTTCCTTCTCTCGAACCATGCCGCGAGCAAGCATCAAAGTGGCGATGTTAGCGCAGGCAATAAGCAGCACGAGTCCGACGACCGCCATCAGCACGTAAAGCGGCCGCTCCATATGCTGACGCAAGTATGAAGGCCCGGTCGGCGTGAGTACGCCAACCAGGACCCGCTGAAGAAATTCCTGCTGCTCTGTTTTTTCCCAATCCAGCGGCACGGCAGCCGCCAAGACTTGTTGCGAGAGTACTTCCAGACGGGCCTTCACTTGTTGCGGAACTGTCTCTGGTTTTAGACGGCCCATGATCTCGAGCCACCACGTCGAGCGCCCGTCCAGACGGGAACCCCTTCCGAAAATCGCTACGGCGCAGATCGGAATCGCCACGTCGAACTTGGTGCCCGCCGTCAGGCCATAGAAACCGCGTGGGGCTACTCCAATGATAGGAAAGAGATGCCCGTCGAGCGACAGATTGCTTCCGATTGCGCCCTCGGCACCGCCGTAGCGATCCTGCCAGAACGCGTAACTGATAACTGCGGCCCCGGGGCATCCCCGCCGGTCATCAGCAGCTGACAAGAGGCGCCCGGCCAGGGGTCGCAGACCAAGCGTTTCAAAAGTTCCACCGCTGGCCCACAGTCCGTTCGCGTATTGCACCGCGCCGCCCTGCGCAAGATCAAACCGGGTTTCGCTCCACGCGAAGGCGTTCGAGAAAACGTCCTGCCGGTCGCGTAGTTGTTCCCAAAGTGGATTCGTGAAATAGCCATTCATTTCAGTGCCGGATTTGGGAGCACGGATCCGCACCTGCACTAGCTCTTGCGGATTTCGCACCGGCAACAGACGCAGCATTACCGCGTCCATCATGGTGAAGATCGCGGTGTTCGCGCCAATGCCAAGCGCGAGGGAAAGAATGGCGACGCAAGTGATGACCGGAGTGCGGCCAAGTATGCGCAGGCCGTAACGGATGTCTTGCAGCAGCGTTTCGATGAAGGTGACGCCGCGCGCATCGCGATGTTCCTCTTTGAGCTGCTCCATTCCGCCGAAATTCAGCTGTGCTCGGCGCTGGGCTTCTGCTGGCGTCAGGCCCGATTGGACAAGCTTTGAAACCTGATTCTCGAAGTGGAAGCGCAGTTCGTCGTCAAGTTCAGCCTCCACGTTTTTGCGGCGGAAGAGGGAACGCAGGCGCAATAACAGGTCATTCCACATGGGCCTCTCCTAGGTTGTCTCCAAGACTTGCGCAACGGCGGCGGCAAGTTTGCGCCAGGTGTTTTCTTCCAGCTCCAGTTGTTTTCGGCCGGACGCGGTCAATTCATAGAACTTCGCTCGCCGATTGTTTTCCGAAGCTCCCCAGCGCGCCTTGATCCAACCCTTACGCTCCAGACGATGGAGCGCGGGATAGAGCGAGCCCTGCTGCACGAACAAAATTTTGCTGGAAATCTGATGGATGCGCTCGGAAATGGCCCAGCCGTGCAGGGCCTCGAGTGCCAGCGTACGCAGGATTAGGAGGTCCAGTGTTCCTTGGGGAAGATCAATTCGGCGGTCTGGCATTTGTTCCCCCCTATCGCTTCTACAGGAAGGTAGCTCTTCTCCTGTAGAAGTGCAAGGGGAATTCATTTGCACGAACAAGGCTACTGGTTTTTCAAAATTGGTGCCCGAGAGAGGACTCGAACCTCCACGACCTTGCGATCACTGCGACCTGAACGCAGCGCGTCTGCCAGTTCCGCCACTCGGGCACGAGTGAGAGGAAATAAGCTCCGGGCAAAGCCGGAGTCTCATACTGCGAAGCCTTTTCATTCTGCCCGGCACTCTACTCTTTGTCAACGCGACGGGTTTACGCTTGTCGAGAAGCGCCGGCCCTGCCGGAAGTGAAGCGCCTCCATCCGCCGTTACTTAGGGCTCATTCCAATCGCGGTGGCCGCGCGGGATCAAAATCCGCTGTAGTTTGTTGATCTTGGCGGCACACCCGCTCACGTCATGCCTCGCCCCCTGGCGAACGAAGCCACGGTAAAGCAGCAGTAGTGCCAATTCTCAACACTAGAATTTTCAATCCAAAGTGCTATACTCCGCCCTAGAAATCCCTATTTACCCCTTGCCGGCCCGGCCGGCACCGCGGATCGGTTCCAACGGGAGGTCACCATGGAATCACAAACGCTAACGGGGCCACTGCTCTACCTGCTGATCGCCTGGGGAGTCGTTACCGCAGCATTTCTGGTCCTGCTACTTCGGCGGAGTCTCCTCGCGAGCCACGAAGACGATCAAATCTTTCTCGATGCCGCTGAAGAACATATGGCCAAAGAGCAGCGGGAGCTTGTGGCGAAGATCAACGCCCTATCCCGCCCCATCATGGGAACGGGGATCCTGGCCGGCGTTCTTCTGTTGGTGATTGCCGGGATGTGGCTCAAGGAAGGGCTCAAAGGTCTCTTCTAGTTTCGGGTCACGCAACTTTGTTGGAGTTTCAGCGCGCCTCTGGCTTTGCGGGTTGTTGCTGCGCCGGTGTACTGGCAGGAGTGGCTTGCGCTACTTTGGCCGCGAGCGAGGTGTGATTGAGCACGATGACCCAGTGGTTGTTGCGCTTCTCTAACACTACTGTGGTCTGACCTTGAGATCCGGTTTTCTGGCCATCCACAATTCCCTCGAAATCCCACTGATAGCACGCCCAGCCTGCTGTGCCACTCACTTTGATGTAGGTATTTGAGCGATCCATGCGCACTTGCTGCATACGCGCGCGCTGTTGCTGGTAAATAGCAAGATAACTGGTCCAGCCAATAATCGGCGGCGCCCAGGAGCCGTTCACGACCGCAACATCGTCGGCATAGTCCGAATGCAGTTTTTCCACGTCTCCGAGCTGCCAAGCCCCCAGCATTTCGGAAAGCAAATAATCGATCTGCTGTTCGTCGCTCAAGGGTACCAG
>WNFT01003822.1_pt1 | contig 14764 bp, 13 predicted proteins | sample 5400191 | NCBI WGS metagenome assembly WNFT01 (sample SAMN13153359, study PRJNA577476) | soil metagenome | isolation source: 80 cm saprolite under Madrone tree | place: USA:California | collected 2016-06-14 | reverse complement strand
CGGCAATCGCACCTGTGATGCGGTCGGAGTCGGACACCGTATCATTGATCGCGTGTCCCAGTTCGCGGAGCAAGTTTTTCAGGTGATCATCGAGTTGCAAGGGGATTCTCCCGTACTACTTCGGCCATTTTAGGCCCACATTTTGTTGGATACAAGTGCGCTTCACTCCGTTGTCTCTAATCCGTTCACAGTACCTTGGTGCAGGTTGGCCGGCCTCGAATCAGGCCGTATTCGGCCTGGTCTTCTCGTGTCCGCCCGGTTTTGCGTTAAGATGCTCCTATGTCGACGGCCGCAACCGCAACCACCGCGCCGCAGCAGCAAGGCGGTTTCCGCCGCCTCTGGCGAGCGCTCCGGCAGCTTTTTCACGAAGCCATTGCCGCAGTCTTTGCCGTCCTCGCGCTCGGCTGGCTCAACGCCGCGTTGCGCGCCTGGACGCGCGACGTTGCACGCTGGCTCATCGGGCTCGCTGTTGCGGTCGCTCTGCTGTTTTTGTTTTTCGCCGTGACTTCTTTTCGCAAGGCCCGCAGGTTGTGATCGTGGTTTCTCCGCCTCTGCGCGCGCCTCGCGGAACACTCTTTTCGAATTTCCATTTTCGATTCTCCACCTTCCATGCCTGATACCAAAACCAAGCCCGCCGAGCGCAAGGAGAGATTCACGACTCTCTCCGGTCTTCCCGTTGATCGCCTATACACGCGCGAAAACCTCGCCAATGGGGACGCCGAATCCGCCCTCGGCTTTCCCGGCGAATTCCCCTTCACCCGCGGCATCTATCCCACCATGTACCGCGGCCGCCTGTGGACGATGCGCCAGTATGCCGGCTTCGGCTCCGCCATCGAATCCAACCAGCGCTACCGCTATCTCCTGAGCAAGGGCCAGGCCGGCCTCTCGGTGGCCTTTGACCTTCCCACGCAAATCGGCATGGACTCGGATCATCCTCTCGCCCTTGGCGAAGTCGGCAAAGTCGGCGTGGCCATCGATTCCCTCGAAGACATGGAAACGCTTTTCGACGGCATCCCTCTCGAAAAAGTCTCCACCTCCATGACCATCAACGCCACCGCCGCCATTCTGCTCTGCCTCTACGTCGCGGTTGCCAAACGCCAGGGCGCCAGCCTGCCAAAGCTATCTGGCACGGTGCAAAACGACATCTTGAAGGAATACATTGCCCGCGGCACTTACATCTATCCCGTCAGCCCCGCTATGCGCATCGTCACCGACATTTTCTCCTGGTGCCGCGACCATCTCCCCAAGTGGAACACCATCTCCATCTCCGGCTATCACATCCGCGAGGCCGGCTCCACCGCCGTCCAGGAAGTCGCCTTCACCCTCGCCGATGGCATCGCCTATGTCCAGGCCGCGCTCGACGCCAGGCTCCGCGTCGATGAATTTGCCCCGCAGCTTTCTTTCTTCTTCAACGCCCACAACGATCTTCTCGAAGAAATCGCCAAGTACCGCGCTGCCCGCCGCCTCTGGGCCGGGATCATGGTCGAACGCTTCGGCGCAAAAGATCCACGCTCCTTGATGCTGCGCTTCCACGCGCAAACCGCCGGCTCTTCCCTCACGGCGCAGCAGCCGGAAAACAATAAATCCAGAAAGCCGCCTACGAATTCCAGCGCGCCGTCGAGAAAAAAGAGCAAATCGTCGTCGGCGTAAACGATTTCATCCCGCCCTCCGCCGGTGAAAGCGACGACCGCACCATTCCCATTCTCCGCATCGACGCCGAAATCGAACGCTCTCAAATCGCCCGCCTGAACGCCCTCCGCGCCAAACGCGACTCCACGCGCGTCCAACCCGCGCTCGCCGAACTTCAGCGTCGCGCCGCCACCACGGAAAATCTCCTCCCTGCCATCCTCGCCGCCGTCGAAGCCTATGCCACCGTCGGCGAAATCTCTGACGCCCTCCGCCGCGTTTTCGGCGAATACCAGGAATCCGTGGTCATCTGAAACGGAGGCCCCTGTGTTTGAGATCATCTTGTTGATCGCAGCGACGAGTGGAATCGTCGCGCTGGCCCGCGCGCGGGGTGGCCAGCCGTGGCTTTGGGGAACACTGACCGTCGTTGGCTATTTTCTCGTGCCCTTCCTGGTTACTTTTTTTGGTGTGGCTCTTGGAGCTGCCCCGAAGGGCGTCAAAGAGAACGCTCAACTTTAGTTCTACATTTCGGCTGTCACCTGGGTCGCCGTTCTTGCTTTTTGCGCGCGCTTCTTGCTCGGCCACGCCTACGCCAAGCCCGACGGCATGTGGTCTTGTCCGAATTGCAAGTATCTGAATCAGCAGTACGCCGTCATTTGTGAAGCCTGCAAGCAGCCCTACGCATCCAAGGCGCTGCCATTCTCATGACTTGGGGGGTACGTCGCCTGCCTCTCCGGCTGGACCAAAGCTCCGGCTGTTACCGCCCTGTCGCTGTAGTATTCTTCCCCTCCGTAAATCCTTGGATTCATGATGAAGCTCATCCTCGCCTCCGCATCCGTTCGCCGCGCCGAAATCCTGCGCGAAGCTGGTTTCTCGTTCACCGTGATGCCCTCCGCCGTTGACGAAACGCCTTACCCGGGCGAATCCGCTCACGTCCTCGTGGAACGTCTGGCCGTCGCCAAAGCCGAACTCGTGGCCGCGCGCGCCACGGGCCCGGCCATCGTCATCGGCGCCGACACCGAAGTCACTCTCGAGGGCCACATCTTCGGCAAGCCGCGGTCTTCTGATGACGCCCGCCACATGCTGGAACGCCTCTCCGGTCGCACCCACGCCGTTCTTACCGGTGTCGCCCTCATTCGCCTTCCCGACGCCGAGCGGCTCACCTTCGTCGAGTCCACGCTGGTGCATTTCGCCATGCTTCCGGCGGAAGAGATCGACCGATATCTCGCAACCGGCGAGCCTCACGATAAAGCCGGCGGCTACGGCATCCAGGGCCGCGCCGGCCGCTATATCCCGCGCATCGAAGGCTGCTATTTCAATGTCGTCGGCCTGCCCCTCGCCCGTCTCCACCACGCTCTCGTGGCCCTCGGCTGGTCCGAAGACTAACGCCGTGAGTTTGTAGGGGCCGCAGCATGCTGCGCCCCAGCTTGGCACGCCTCAGCGGCTAGAGTGGGTTTGACGCTTTCCGCCTTATAATCTCGCCCATGGGCAATCCTCCCTCGGAGTGGACAGACGGCTCCGCTGTTCGCCTGGATCGCCAGGACCCCTACCTGCGCCTCCAGTCGGTTACGATTTTCGTACGCGATCTGGAGCAAAGCCTGCGCTTTTACCTCGATCAACTCGGCTTCCAATTGATCTTTGACGCCCGCATTCAGCCTGATCGTCGCTTCGTAACCGTCGCACCGCCCGATGGCACCGCGAACCTTACACTTGTCGCGCCGGAGCCCGGCTCGGAACAGTACAAGCTCATTGGCCGGCCCATGCCGGTCACCTTTGTCACCGAGGATGTAATTGCCAAGTACCGCGAATGGAGCAAGCGCGGCGTTCGTTTCCAGTTCGCGCCGCGCCTGAAACGCCTCAAGTATGAGGTGCACGTGCGCGCCCCGCTTTCGGCGGACCCATCGGCGCCCAGCGCCGAACACGCCCCGATTTGGGGCGGCGTCTTTACCCGTTTCAGGGATCTCGACGGCAATTCCTTTTCGCTGGTGAGCTTTGACGAAGTGACCCACGCCGTCGAAGCCCAGCGCCGCGCCCTCGCCGAGAAAATGGAATCCGAACGCCGCGCCGCGCAGGAAATCGAAATCGCCAAGCAGGTCCAGGCGCGTCTCTTCCCCCAGACTCGGCCTCCGCTCAAAACGCTTGAGTATGCAGGCCTTTGCATCCAGGCTCGCAAAGTCGGCGGCGATTATTATGACTTCCTCAATCTCGGCGGCGGCCGCCTCGGCTTCGTAATCGGCGACATCTCCGGAAAAGGAATCGCCGCCGCCCTCCTGATGGCCAATCTGCAAGCCAATCTCCGCAGCCAGTGCGCTCTCGCTCTCGATCAGCCGCAGCGCCTTTTGTGTTCGGTGAACCAGCTTTTCTGCGACAACACCCCGGACGGCTCGTTCGCCACGCTCTTCTTTGCCGAATATGACGACACTGCCAGCCGCTTGCGGTACGCCAATTGCGGCCATCTCCCCGCTCTGCTCCTGCATGGGGACAACACCGTGGAGCGGCTCGATGCCACCGCCACGGTACTGGGAATCTTCAAGGATTGGGATTGTGAAATCGGAGAATGTCAGCTTCGCCTAGGTGACACCCTAGCTCTCTACACCGACGACATCACCGAATCCTACAATTCCGCCGACGAGCAATTTGGCGAACAGCGCCTCATTGAAGCCTTGCAGCGCCACCGTGAAAGCTGTTCGCAAACTGCGCTAACTGCAATCGTCGAAGAAGTCCAGCGCTTCAGCCCCCACGAGCAGCACGACGACATCACCCTCATCGTCGCCAAACATCGCGCTGGCTAGCCCCGGGGGCTGACGTGTTCTATCCTGAAGGCGGTCATCGCTGGAAACGAGAAAGCTGGAAACCTTCATGAAGCTCGATCGCGGAGTATTGCAGAGACTCCCCAAGGTTCTGTTGCACGAACACTTGGACGGCGTGCTGAAACCGAAAACGGTAATTGAGTTGGCCAAAAGCGCAAAATACGGCCAGCTCCCCGCCAAAGATCCCGAAGGCTTGGCGCAATGGTTCCACCAGGGGGCAAACCAGGGCAGCTTGCCGAAATACCTGGAAGGTTTCGCGCACACGATCGCCGTGATGCAAACCGAGGAGGCACTCGAACGAGTTGCTTACGAACAAGCGGAAGACCTAAGCGGGGACGGCGTAGTCTATTTTGAGACTCGCTTTGCCCCCATCTTTCACACTCGGGAAGGATTAAGCCACCAACAGGTCGTCTCCGCCGTGCTCAGAGGCCTGGAGCGCGGCCGAAAGGACTTTGGAATTTCTTCGGGCTTGCTCATCTGCGCGATGCGCAATATGGATGTTTCCCTCGAAATGGCGGAGCTCGCCGTTGACTTTCGCGAGCGTGGAGTTGTGGGATTCGATCTGGCCGGTGAGGAGGGCGGGTTTCCTCCCAAGAAGCACGTGGAGGCCTTTCACTATATTCAGCGGCAGAATTTCAACATCACCATTCATGCCGGCGAGGGGTTCGGCAAGGAATCGATTTGGCAGGCCATTCAATACTGCGGAGCGCACCGCATCGGACACGGGACGCGATTGATCGAGGACATTGCCGTTGCGGACGGTAAGGCGGTGAAATTGGGCGACCTCGCGCAATACGTTCTCGACAAGAGGATTCCGCTGGAGATTTGTTTGATCAGCAATGTCCACACAGGGGCGGCCCGCAGCCTTTCTGAGCATCCCTTTAAAGTCTTTTACAAGGAGAAATTCCGCGTCACGCTAAACACGGACAACCGCTTGATGAGCGACACGACCATGACCCGGGAGTTCGAAGCGGCTCGCGATACCTTTGGTCTGTCACTGGACGACTTTGAGAAGATCACCATCAATGCGATGAAGAGCGCCTTTCTTCCCTACGACCGCCGTTGCGATTTCATCTACTCCGTCATCAAGCCAGGCTACGCCAAGGTCCGCAGCTCCCTTGCCACAAAGTAACCGCCAGAATCCGGACAAAGTTTCCGAACAAAAGGTTTTTCTTAATTCTCTCGTACTGTTTTGGTGTTGTTTATCCCGTAGATAACCACATTAGAATCAATCACTTACGAATTACAAATTTTGTAGGTCTTTTCCTTTGCTATTCATGCAAATGGATAGGGGGGCAGCTGAAAATTGGTGGAAGAAGATTTTTGCCGGAGACGACTCAGCCAAAAACAAAGGGCCCCGACCGGGGGTCGGAGCCCAATTCCAATTCGCGCCGATTCTTGCTCGGCCTGGGCGCTACTTCTTTTCTTCGGTGGGTTTGTCCGCTGCTGGCGCAGGGGGTGCCTGTGCCGGGGGCGCTGGTGTTTGCGAAGTACCGGCCATGCCGTCCTTGAAGCTACGAATACCCTCGCCAAATCCCTTCATGATTTCCGGGATGCGTTTGCCGCCAAAGAAAATCAGAATCACCGCCAGAACTATAAGCCAATGAAAAATACTGAATTCACCCATGAACCGCCTCCGCGCGCTCCTCTTGGCAGCGCGCTACTTAAACCCTAGCGCAGGTAGCCCCGCGCAGCAAGTCTCTGTCGCCTCTTGCCCCTACAGGATAACACGCTCCTCCCCCACTCGGCGCGTCCTATGCTCACGATCGAGATACTCAAGTAGGGGGATAGCGTACTTCCGGGTAATCCCCGTCAGTTCCTTGAACGCCGGCACGGAAATCCGGTCGCCCTTGGTTTCTTTATAGGCAGCAAGCTGCTCCTTCAATTGCGCCAGCGCCTGGCGGTGAAAAACCAGCTCGGCAGAGACACGCACGAGGTTCTTCTCGCGCAGGAGAATCTGCAAAAGTTTCTCCGCGCGCTTGGCCTCGATGATGAGTTTTGCCAGCACTTCTTTCACTGACGGCACCGCCAAACCTGCGGAAGCAAACGCCGCTTCGATCTGCTCTTTGGCTTTTGCTTCCTCTGGAAGCAGCGCAATTTCCGATCCTGCTTTCTTTACCAATTCTCCTTGCGCGTCGAGTTTCTTTTGTGCCGCCAATTCTTCCAGCGCGGCGCGAAACGTTTCGCTGCGCACGCGCTTTCCCAGGCTCGCGCGCAAATCCTCGCGCGCGATTCCCGGCAGCAAGGGGTTCTCTTTCTGAAACCGTTCTACCTTTTCGGTGATTTTCTTGCGCACGTCTTCAAACAATTTCCCGGAGACCAGCGCCAGCGGTTCGGTTGAAACAATTCTCACGCGCCCAGTTCCGCGAAGCTTTTCCAAGGCGGACTGAATTTCTTTTTCCGTCCAGCCCGTCCGCGCCACGATCTCCTCGTAGCCAAGTCCCAGCAGCGCGCGCGCCGTCATCCCCGCCAGAATTTCGTCGTGCTTGCCGCGCTCCAGCGTTTCCAGAAACGCCGCGCGTCCCGTATCGCGCAGCATCGGACGCCGCGCCAGCGGGTCCAGCACCGCACCACCGCCAATCGTCACCACCGGCGAAAACTGTCGCACGATGAAGCGGTCCCCCGGCAATACGAGCACTTCGTCCTGCAATTTCAAATTCGCCAGCGCGCTCCCGCCCGGCGGAAGTTCCTTTTCTCCGTGGAAAAAAACTTCTGCGATCGTCTCCGCTGTTCCGGAATGAAAATGCACACGCACGCCCGGCTTCATTTTTCTCGCGGAAGGCAACGACTCCAACCGGACGTCGATTCGCCGCGTCTTGCGGAATTTTCCCGGCGCTGCCAGCACCATTCCGCGTTTCAGCGCGGTGTGCTCAATTCCCGCGAGATTGACCGCCGTGCGCTGTCCCGGAGTTCCACGCTCTACGGATTTTCCGCCGGACTGCACGCCGCGCACGCGCAGCCGCTCGCCACGCGGGAATAATTCCACTTCGTCGCCCGCGCCCACGCTTCCGGAAATCAGCGTGCCGGTCACCACGGAACCAAATCCTTTCATCGCAAACGCGCGATCGATCGGCAAGCGAAAATAGCGCGCCGCATCTTTAGAGGAAGCGTTTGCCGCGGCGTCGCTCAACGCTCTCCGCAACTCCGCGAGTCCTGCTCCCGTTTTCGCGCTCACGGGCACGAGCGGCGCCTTTTCCAGGAACGACCCGCGCAGGAATTCCTCGGCTTCCATGCGCACCAGTTCCAAAGTGTCGCTGTCCACCATGTCGCTCTTCGTCAGCGCCACGACGCCGCGTTTCACTCCCAGCAAACGGCAAATATCGAAATGCTCGCGCGTCTGCGGCTTGATGGATTCGTCCGCGGCAATCACCAGCAGCAAAACGTCGATTCCCCCCGCGCCCGCGAGCATGTTGCTGACAAATCGTTCGTGTCCCGGCACATCGACAAATCCGAAGCGCACGCCGTTTTCTTCCCGGAAAGCGAAACCCAAGTCAATCGTGATTCCGCGGCGCTTTTCTTCCGCAAGACGATCCGGATGCGTTCCCGTCAGCGCTTCGACCAGCGTGGATTTGCCGTGGTCAATGTGCCCGGCAGTGCCAACAATTACGCTCTTTATCGGTGTGGACATGATTCGAATGGGCGAACGCTCTTACCGCTTTGGATGCTACTGGAGGAAAGAATCAGCGGTCAAACTGGGGAAACTATTTCGCGGCGGCGATTTCGTCGACGATCGATTGCGCCGCAGCGCGCGGATCGGGCGCGGCAAGAATTGGCCTGCCGACGATGAGAAAATCGGCGCCCGCGCGAATCGCTTCCGTGGGAGTTGCCTTCCGGGCCTGATCCTCTGATTTGGATTCCACCGGCGAATCTTTTGGGCGAACGCCGGGCGTGGCGATCAAGAATTCACGGCCGCAAGCCTTTCGAATGGCCTTGGCTTCCTGCACGGAAGCGACGACGCCGTCAACCCCCGCGTTTTTTGCGAGCTGCGCCAGTTTCACCACGCGCACTTTGGGCGCACCGCCGATGCCCACTTCCTTCATGGTTTTCTGGTCCATGCTCGTCAGGATGGTCACCGCGAGCAGGCGCGGCCGGTCTGCTCCCATGGGAACTCCCGCGCTGATGGCTTGCGCCGCGGCTTCCAGCATGGCTTTGCCGCCAAGCGCGTGCACGTTGACGAGCTGCACTCCGCTCAGCGCCGCCGAGGAAAGCACCGAGCCGGCGACGGTATTGGGAATGTCGTGGAATTTCAGGTCGAGAAAAACGCCGGGGCCAAGCGCGGCGACTTCCTTGACGGCAGCGGGGCCTGCGGCCGTAAAGAGCTGGTTGCCGATCTTGAACATACCGACAAGATCGGCCACCTGCTTTGCAAATTTCAACGCGATGGAAAGAGAATCAAAATCAAGCGCGACAATCAGGCTGCTGCGGGGATGGGCATCGAAGGTCAGGGTCATGTGTGACCCCGCCTCCTCCGGGGTCAGTGCTTCTTTTCGGGTAGTGCCATGAGTTCGAGCCGGACCTGGCTCACGCCCGAATGAATCAAGCCAATCTTCCGGGCGACTCGATAGGATACATCAATTTCGCGCCCTTCTTGATAAGGACCGCGGTCATTGATGCGTACCAGTTCAAACTTGCCGTTGCGGGGATTCACTACGCGGACCAGAGAGCCAAAGGGAAGGTTGGGGTGAGCCGCAGTGAGGGCTTCGGAGTCGAAGCGTTCGCCATTGGCGGTCTTGCGGCCATTGAACCCGGGGCCATACCAACTGGAGTTGCCCACCCAGGTCTTAATCGGTTTCACGGGTTGATTCAGATGCGCGACGAGAGGTGCTTCCATGCCCGGTGCGATCAGGAACATGAGGAGTACCCACCGCAGTGCAGCCCAGCTCATGAATAGTTTGTGTCTCATATTGTGTTCTTTGTGCTACTCAAATCCAGAAAAGTGTAGCAAAAAGGCCTCGTTATGTCAACCGTTTTCTGTTCGGAATTTGTCTCTTATCTCACTCAAACTAAATGCTTTAGCACGTTCCAGTACGTTCGTAAGGGCTTCGGCAAGTCGCTCACTGGCCCGTGGGTCAGCAAAGCTGGCCGTCCCGACCTGTACCGCCGAAGCACCTACAGCCAGGTATTCAAGCACGTCTTCGACCGTCTCGACTCCCCCGAGGCCTATAACTGGTGTCTTGACGGCCTTCTTCGTTTCCCAAACCAGCCTCAAAGTAATGGGTTTAATCGCCGGACCCGATAAGCCACCCGTGGGGTTCCCTAATCGGGACTTTCCGGTGCGGAAATCCAAGGCCATTGCGGGATAAGTGTTTGCCACCGTCAGAGCATCCGCCCCGGCCTCTTCGGCCGACTTGGCAATAAGTCCAATGTTTGTAACAAGGGGCGAAAGTTTGACCCAAAGTGGGCGTTTTGCGGCGGCTTTCCGGGCGGCGCAGACGACCTCGGCGAGGCAGGTAGGATCACTCCCAAACTGCATGCCCCCCTTCTTGACGTTCGGACAGGAGACGTTCAGCTCATACCCAGCCAGCCCCTCGGCATCCTCCAAGATCCGGATTACCTCGCCGTAATCCTCGAGGGTGTAGCCAAAGACGTTGGCGATGACCGCAGTATCGAATTTTCGCAGTACCGGGAGTTTTTCGGTTACGAAGGCCCGGACCCCGACGTTCTGGAGGCCAACAGCATTGAGCATCCCGGAGGGGGTGGGGTAAAGCCGTGGGGCGGGGGCCCCTTCGATGGGTTCGCGGGAAAGCCCCTTGGTGACGAAACCTCCCAGGCGGTTCAGGTCAACCAGGTGGGCGAATTCGAGGCCGTAGCCGAAGGTTCCGCTGGCGGCGAGAATAGGGTTCCGCAGGCGCAACGCGCCAATTTTTACGCTGAGGTCACGGGCGCCAGCGGAGCTCACTTCGTCGAAAAGGATAACACGAACTCTTGACTTCCTCCTCAAAATCTAGCCATCTGGAAGGGAGAAGATTCACTTTCGGGCTATGCGTTCGTCGTGCCAGTCGCACCTGCAAAAGCGACACTGCTTCGCTCGTGGTGTTCGCGCCATCCTGCCGCACCGGGGACAGCAATTCGGCTCGATCTTGTCGCTAGGATCGATGACAATGCGTTCTGCCGTTCGCATTACAAATGCTTGATACCCGTCGGCGGCCAAGCGGAGCACTTGAGGGTCATCCGAGAGCAAGTCCTGTAAGTGGCGCGGGCCACTCCTTGCTTCTGCTTGCGCCGGCCGATCGCTACGCCCCTTTGTTGCCTTGATTGTTCCGGTTAGATGACGGTTCGCGGCTCGTTCGTGTTCATTCATTAATTGTGGATAGTACCGGAAGACGTACCACGCTATGTCTGTATCGATCTGTCCTTGGCGGCTCTTGAATAACAATATTTATCGCACCTAGTGTGGGGTTGATCTCGCACCGGAAGGAGTTGGGGGGCGGGGTTCGGCAGGTTTTTTCAGGGCTGCGGAGAGAATGTGGCCGTCGCGGGAAGCGAGGGTGATGCCGCAGAGGGCGGCGAAGGTGGGGGCGATGTCTGCGGGCGTGATGGGCTGGAAGTATTGGCCGGGCTGGATGCCGAAGCCCATCAGCAGAACGGGGACATGCTGATCGTAGTTGTAGGGAACGCCGTGGCCGGTGCCGTAGGAGCGCGGCTTCCCGACGGGAGTGCTGTCCAGGAGCCAGTACGGTTTCGGCAGGATGAAGAGGTCGCCGCTACGTCCGGGAAAATAACTATTGGCGAAAGCGAGAATGGTGGGGCTTTCGGTGGCGGGGCGGTCACGCAACTCTTCGGCGCGATAGACGGCGGCGACGCCGGGCTGCTCCAGCGCAGCGTTCAGCGCGGCCTGCATGGCGGCGGGATCGTGCTGCAACTTCTCGTAGACGCCGGGCACAAAGTAAATATCGCTGCCGCTGACACTTGCAACGGCGGGCTTTGGATATTTGAAGCCTGCGAGGGCCTTCTCAATTCGTTCCCGCAACTCCGGCAAATGTAAGAGCCCAGCATCGGCGCCGGTCGATTGCATGTCTTCGGGGATAGGGACAACGCCATGGTCGGCGCTCAGCGCAACAACATAGTTTCCGCGGCCGACCTTGGCATCCAAATGGCCCAATAGATTGCCAAGATCCTGGTCGAGGCGCACAAGAACGTCCTGGATTTCGCGGCTGCGCGGGCCAAACGCGTGGCCGACGATATCCACGGAGGAGTAGCCAATAGCGAGAAAATCGGTCCCGCTGGAACTGCCTAACTTCAGAGAGTCCACAGCTTTCACGGCAAGTTCCGTCAGGGCCGTGTCAGCGTAAGGACTGCAGACCCATTGATTGTAAAAGTCGGCGTCTGGTTCGCTGACGCCCGACTTTCCACGCAGAGGATGGGGAAACGTGAGCTCCCAACCAGCGGGAGGAACAGCACCAAGAGCCTTTTCGCCGTACCAATACGTTTTTTCCGGCAGGGATAGTGCCCAAGTCTTGCCAAAGTCCGCTTTGGGCGGATGCGACCTGGCTTGCTCCTCGATGAAAGCCGGTGTGCTGTAGGGGCTCGAAGTGACCCAGGCGCCACCGTCGAACCAGGTGGCGGCATCGGCTTTGTGACCGGCCATGGTGAGAGAGGCGCGAGCCTTCAACGAAAACGTAACCACGCGCGTTCCTCCGCCTCTCTGAAACTTCAATTCTTCCGCAAACGAGGGCACGGCCATGCGCCACGCAGTGTCCGCTCCCTGCGGAGTGGCTCCGGCATAACCAATGTTTTTTACTTGGGGGTCAGGGTCGGCGGTACACGTGACCATTTTCTGATCCTTGCGGTCCCACCACGCGTTGGCGACCATGCCGTGGGTCGCGGGAAATGCTCCCGTAGAAATCGTCGCGTGGCCGACGCAGGTTTCCGTGGCGGCGTAGGGATAAGCGGCGTCGCGAAACCACGCGCCTTCCTCGACCAGGCGCTTGAGGCCGCCGGTCCACTGGCCGAGGAATTTGTCCACATAGTCGGCGCGCATCTGATCGACGACGAGGAGCACGACGAGCTTGGGCCGGGCAGGCGCTCTAGACGCCTTGGGAACCGCGACGCGAAGCGGCGGAGCCTGAGCGGCCATGCGCGGAGGCCACGAAATAGCGCCAGCGAGGAAGATTGCTGCCGCCATCGTCGCAGGACACCAGAGAATGCGATCCCCCAAGAATCTGTTCGAAACCATAGCCAAGCCGCCTCCCGAATCCGCCCAAGAGTCTACTACGAGCACGTTACGGTTCGATGATTGCGGACCGGATTGACCTCGGCGCGGTCAGGAATGATACGATACCCCGACCATGCGCATCGTGGAGAAGATCCAATTGATGTCCGCGCCGGAAATTGACCGCACGCTGCAGCGGCTGGCGCATGAAATCGTGGAGAAAAGCGGGGGAACGAAGAACCTGGCGCTGATCGGCATCGTGCGGCGGGGCGTGCCGCTGGCGCAGCGGATTGCGCAAGCGATGCGCGGGATCGACGGCGTGGACGTGCCCGTGGGCGTGCTGGACATCACGCTGTATCGCGACGACCTTTCGAAAGTGGCGCCTCAGGCGGTGCTGCGCTCGTCGGACATTCCGTTCGGCGTAGACAATATGGACCTCGTTGTGGTGGACGACGTCCTGTACACGGGACGCACGATTCGCGCGGCGATGAACGGCCTCTTTGACCTGGGGCGGCCGAAACGCGTCTCGCTATGCGTGCTGGTGGACCGCGGGCACCGCGAAATGCCGATCGAGGCCCGGTATATCGGGCGCAAGGTGCAGACCAGCGACACGGAAATTATCGAAGTGCGGCTGCAGGAGATCGACAAGGAAGAACGCGTGGTGCTGGTCGACCGCGTGGAGTAGATTTGGATTTTCTATTCGAACCGGCTCGTATATGATTTGAGAAGGGACATTGAGTACCAAATTCCGCGACTTGCTCGCCCTCGAACCGCTCACCGCGGACGAATTGGGATTTCTCCTCGATCAAAGCAAACCTTTTCAGGAAATTCAGAAGCACCCTTTGAAAAAACTCGCGACGCTGCGCGGGAAGACGGTGGCGCTGGCGTTTTTTGAAACGTCGACACGGACGCGCATCAGCTTTGGAGCGGCCGCGTCGCGGCTGGGCGCGGACACCATGAATCTGCAGGCGGAAGCGTCGAGCTTGAGGAAGGGCGAGACACTGCTCGATACGGTTTTCAACCTGAACGCCATGAAGCCGGACTGCCTGGTGATGCGGCATGCGGCTTCGGGCGCGACGGATTACGTGGCGCGGCACCTGGACATTCCGGTGGTGAATGCGGGAGACGGGACGCACGAGCATCCTTCGCAGGGGTTGCTGGACGCGCTGACGATTCGCGATCGCCTGGGAACAATCAAGAATCTGAACGTGACGATACTGGGCGACATTCTGCACAGCCGCGTGGCGCGTTCGAACATTCACCTGCTGGGAAAATTCGGGTGCAAGTTCACTTTGTGCGGGCCGGCGATGTGGGTTCCCCGCGAGCTGGAGAAAATCGCGCCGGGAACGCCGATTCGCTGCGTCTACCGGATCGAAGAGGCCCTACACGGAGCGGACGTCATCATGATGCTGCGCGTGCAGACGGAACGGCTGAATGACCCGCCGCTTTCCGCGGACGACTACATCTTGCTGTACCAACTGGATGCGGAGCGGCTGCGGCGGGCGAGTCCAAACGCGATTGTGCTGCATCCCGGGCCGATCAACCGCGGGATTGAGATTACGCCAGATGTGGCTGACGGGCCGCAATCCTGCGTGCTGGAGCAGGTGACGAACGGCGTGGCGGTTCGCATGGCGATTCTATACCTGTTGATCTCCGGGGCCACAGAAACGGACACGCACCCGGCGCTGCAAGTGAAGTCGAAGGAATCGGCGAATGCTTCTGATTAAGAACGGGCGGGTGATGGATCCGGCTTCGAAGACGGATAGGAGCCTCGACGTGCTGCTGGACGGGGAAAAGATCAAAGAAGTCGCGCCTGCGGGAAAGATTGCCCCGCTGCAGGGAGCAGAAGTTTTTGACGCGACGGGATTGATCGTTGCGCCGGGATTTATCGACCTTCACGTGCACTTGCGCGAGCCGGGGCAGGAATCTTCCGAAACCATCGAGACGGGCACGCGAGCGGCGGCGCGCGGCGGCTTCACGGCAGTTTGCTGCATGCCGAACACGAAGCCGGTCAATGACAATGCTTCGGTGACGCGATTCATCCTGGACCGCGCGAAAGCGGGGGGAAGCGTGCGCGTGTGGCCGATTGGCGCAGCGTCGGTGGGAAGCAAAGGCGAAGCGATTGCGGAAATCGCGGCGATGAAGGAAGCCGGGATCGTGGCGGTTTCGGACGATG
>WNFT01002893.1_pt1 | contig 14764 bp, 12 predicted proteins | sample 5400191 | NCBI WGS metagenome assembly WNFT01 (sample SAMN13153359, study PRJNA577476) | soil metagenome | isolation source: 80 cm saprolite under Madrone tree | place: USA:California | collected 2016-06-14 | reverse complement strand
ATCATGCCTCGTACCCCCATTCACCCCGGCGAACATCTTGCCGAAGAATTGCGCGAGCTTGGCATCAGCGCTGCGGAACTGTCGCGCCAGATCGATGTGCCCGTAAATCGCATCACGGGCATCATTCATGGCCAACGCGGAATCACCGCCGACACGGCGTTGCGTCTTGGGCATTGGTTCGGCACCAGTCCGCAATTCTGGATGAACTTGCAGCAGCTCTACGAGCTGCGTCTCGCTGAAAGCGAGGTTGGCGCGAAGATCGCTGCATTACCCCGCCGTGCGGGCCAGCGGCCGGCCTCGCGACAAATTCGGAGCTAGCGTCACCATGAGCCGCCGCGTCAAGAGACCGCTAGCGAAACGCACAACGGGCGATCGCCCAAAGGGCGCGCGGCCGTATCGGGGCTCGCAAGCCGAGCGGCCGCAGGCGCATCGCCCAGGCGGCAAGCCTGCGCGCTTGTCTGCGCCGCGCGCCGAGAAGCGGGCTGCTTTCGTTACCGAGCCTCCAAAGTCCGTCGCCGAGCCGCCGCCGCTGCCGACAAAAGTTCAGACCGTTGTCGTGTCGGCGGATGAGAGCAACATGCGGGTCGACCGCTTTCTCGAGGCGCGCTTTCCCGGTCTGTCATTCTCCCATATCCAGCGCATCGTCCGCAAAGGCGAGCTGCGCGTGGACGGCAAGCGTGCCGACAGCAAGGACCGGCTGCAGGAAGGGCAGAGTATCCGAATTCCGCCGCTGAAACTCGATGTGCCCAGGGCCGCAGGACATCTCTCGGAAGCGGCGACGAAGACGCTTCAGGCGCTGAAGGACATGATCCTGTATCAGGATGCCGATGTCATGGTGCTGAACAAGCCGGCCGGGCTAGCGGTGCAGGGCGGTTCTGGTACCACGCGCCACGTCGATCAAATGCTGGAAGCGATGCGCGATGCCAAGGGGCAAAAACCGCGGCTGGTTCACCGGCTCGACAAGGACACCGCGGGCTGCCTGCTGATCGCAAAGACCCGTTTTGCCGCGACCGCGCTGACCGGGTCGTTCCGCCATCGCTCGGCGCGCAAGATCTACTGGGCGCTGGTGGCCGGCGTGCCGAAGCCGAAGCAGGGCCGCATTTCGACCTATCTCGCCAGGGAAGAGGGTGAGGAGGATACCATCATGCGCATCGCAGCCCATGGCGACGAGGGCGCCAGCCATGCCGTGACCTATTATGCCGTGGTGGAGACCTCGGCGCAGAAGCTCGCATGGGTATCGCTGAAGCCGGTCACCGGCCGGACCCATCAGTTGCGCGCGCACATGGCGCATATCGATCACGCCATCGTGGGCGATCCGAAATATTTCACCAAGGAAAACTGGCAGCTGCCGGGCGGCCTGCAGAACCGGCTGCATCTTTTGGCGCGCCGGATCGTGATTCCGCATCCTCGCGGCGGCGTGATCGACGTGACTGCGCCGCTGCCCCCGCATATGCTGCAATCGTGGAATCTGCTCGGCCTCGAGGCTGACAGGTTCGACCCGATCGAGAACGCGCCTGAAGCATAATTTACTTGCGGTTCTCCTGATGATCACGACATGATTCCTCATGAAACGATCATCGATCCTTGTCTGCGCAACGATAGCGGCGCTGTTCGCCGCGAATGCGGCCGTCGCGCAGGTTGTTATTCCCCCCGGTGGGTCACTCCTCAACCCGCCGCTGCCGGCACCGCCGCCACCGCCCAGGATCGAGGCGCCGGTCATTCCGCAGATGGACGCACCGGTAACGCAGAACTATACGCCGGCGCCGCAGCCGTCTTTCAGCGACCGGATCACCAGCTGTCTCGATGAAGCCGCAGCCAACGGGCTTGGTCCGAGCGCGCGCGCGGCCTATTCGCGCGCCTGCGCCAATCAATAATCGGAAACCCGCCTTAGTTTCGATAGTGGCTGAGAAACATGCGCAATGAATCATGCGGGCTCTCGACGTCAGCGATCACCCAGCCGTCGGGACCATTGACGACGATGAAATTCAGCGTGACCGCGCGGCCATTATTGTCAAAGGCGACGGCGACATAGGTCTTGTCGAATTGCCTGCGCAGGATCGATATCGAGATGGCGCCAAGTTTCCATGTCATGCTCTGGACAAGGAAATCGTAGGGCTTGTTCTTCAGCGAAATCCATGCGGACCGCAAGCTCGGATCGAAGAACTGGCGAGCCGTGGCAGTGTCATGCGGTAGCCCGTTGGAGAGATCGGACGAACCATCGCCGTAGTGGGCGTAGACATTTCTGACCAGCGATTCCGGCGAGCGGAAACCGGCTGCTGCGGCCGAGGTTTCGAGCACGGCAATCACAAAAACGAGAATCGTTCCAACTATCTTTGCCATCGCCGCTCGCTTTATTTACGCACAGCCTTATCATATTCTTGGCCCATCAATGAGCACCGACGATGGGCGACCGAAAACAACAGATGCGCGACTTGTTCGATGAAGTGGCCGGAAAATCTCCGCTCGATCCGCAGGAGGCGGTGCGGCGCGCGACGCGCGCGCCGCACCGCCGGCGCTTTTACGCCCATGCCGGCGCGGTCGAAGCTCCGGATGGCTTTGCCATCGTGCTCGACGACAAGCCGGTCCGCACGCCTTCCGGCCGTGCTTTGGTTGCGCCAAACCGGGAGATCGCCGACGGCATCGTTGCAGAATGGGATGCGCAGCAGGAGACCATCGATCCCTTGACGATGCCGCTGACCCGATTGGCAAACAGCGTCATCGATGCCGTGGTCGACCAGGTCGAAGCCGTTACCGACGACGTCGCGAAATATTTCCGGTCCGATCTCTTGTTCTATCGCGCCGGCCATCCGGAGGCGCTGGTCGCCCGGGAAGCGGCGCATTGGGATCCCATCGTGTTTTGGGCGGCGGATGCGCTCGGCGCGCATTTTATTCTGGCCGAAGGCATCGTGCATGTCCGCCAGCCCGATTCGGCGATAACAGCCGTCCGCGCCGCGCTACCGACTAATCCTTGGTCGATCGCGGCCCTGCACGTGGTTACGACGTTGACCGGTTCGGCGTTGCTTGCTTTGGCCCTGATGCGCGGGGTCATCGATCAGGACCAGGCCTGGGCGGCCGCCCACGTCGATGAGGACTGGAACATCGAACAGTGGGGCGGGGATGAAGAGGTTGCCGCGCGCCGCGCCGCACGGCTGGTCGATTTCCGGGCCGCCGCAACCATTCTCAAATCTACCGCTTGATCGCGATCCAACTACCGACGCAGCCGTCGGATCGGCTGAATGTTCCAGCGCCCGTATTTCCCGACAATCGTCCGGCTGCGGTAAGGGTCATGCCATTGCCGGCACCGACCGAACGCAATGCGCCATCCGGATCGACCTGACCGCTGCCGCCCCGAATCAGAATCCTCCCGCCGGCAATCATCGCGGGCAACGAGCCGGTATATGGGCAGCCGGCGCTGGTGAAGACCCATGCTCCGTCAAAGCTTCTGTTGTCCACTTGCGGCATGACGCGAGGAATTTCTTCCAGGGGTCGCGCCGCCTCCTCCCGGGGCGCGGACAGGAATGCCATTCTGGTGTTGGCAATACCCGCATCGGTATCCCGTGACCGCGCCAAAGCGGCGGAGGGATATGAGGCAATGACAAGCAATCCGCAGGACAACGCGGTCCCCAGCCACCCTTGAATCATGCCATTTTCGGAATTCATCTTCGACAATCTGCCCCTCGAAGCCCGATAAAGTTGCCGAGGACACCTTGATCGCAAGCGATGAAAGATCAATTACCGCATGGCAGGATTAACGAGAGGTTTACGACGCTTGCGCTAGCTTGCTGGCCGCGCCGAGACCTCAAAATGTCGATCTCCATCAATCCGATCTTTCCCGTGATCGCCGCCCAGGGCGCGGCGCCCGATCTGGTGCTGCAGCCGGGGACGGTGATCGACGCCGAGGTGCTCAAGCTTCTTTCCGACGATCTGGTGCGGATCGCGATTTCAGGTCTTACGATCGAGGTTTTCTCGGAAATTCCGCTTCAGGTCGGGCAAGCGTTGCAGCTTGCGGTATCGCAGACACCGGATGGTATCAGGCTCGCGGTGGTGGGACAGGAGTCCGGGGCCGGGGCCGTCGTATCAGCTGATGTCGCAACCCTGGCGCCGGATACGATTGTCGATGTCGCGGCGACCCCGCCGGTTGGGACGGCGCCGCCGATAAATCAGCCTTCAAGAAATGAGTTGACGCCGCTCGAGCGGGTGGCGGTCGCGGCGGCGGCCGAGAGCGCGGCCACGCGGCAGGAGAGTCTTGCGCCACTGTTTGCAGATCTGGACGCGGTGGCTGCGTGGAATGCGCTGCCGCCAAAACTGCAGCAGGCCGCGATGCAAGTGCTGGCGCAGCGCACCAGCCTCGATCAGGCCCTGAGCGGCAGCGACGTCAGGAATGCCTTTCAAACATCCGGACTTTTCCTGGAGGCTTCGCTGGCGTCGGGAGCCATTTCATCCCCGGCCGGCATGCCCGATCTCAAGGCCGCGTTGATCGTGCTTCGTCAGACGCTGGTGTCATCGCTTGGCGCAACCGGAGCTGCCGAAAACCCTGCTGCATCCGCGACCGCCGCGCAGCAGCCTGTCTTGCCTGGGGCCCCCGTCAATCCCACCGTGGCTGCCGCGTCGGGGACGGTCGCGCCGCAACCGGTCTCGCCAGCGGCTGCTGAGACGTCGGCCGCTGAAGCAGCAACTCCGCCGCTTGCTGCGGCGACACCAACGCTTGTCCCATGGTCTCCCGAAATCGACGTGCAGGAAATTCTTCTGCCGCAGGCGCGCGTGCCGGTTGCGGATGACACTTTGGAACTGGGCAGCATTGTCCGCATCGTGCTTCCTGAAACGCCTAATGCCGGCCCACGCGCGGCGGCAACCGGTGCTGCATTTACCCTGCTGCAGGAGGTACTGCCGGAAAGTCCACCGGAAATCCGTAACGCATCACCGACGGCATTCCTGAAAGACGGACACAACGACGACGTAACCGTCCATACCAACACACCACCTCCGCCGTTTCGCGGGGCACTGCCCTCGGCGCAACCGGTTGCCTCGCCATCGGTCGCGCCTGACGCACCGCTGCCAACGATTGCGCATCATTTGCTCGGCGACACCGACGCCGCGATTGCGCGCCAGATATTGTTGCAGGTGGCGTCGCTGCCGGACCATGTCGATATTGCCAGCGCACGTCTCGATCCAACGGCGCCACGATGGAATTTCGAAATCCCGTTCGCGACGCCGCAGGGGACCGCGATTGCGCAGTTTGAGATTTCGCGCGGCGGCGGCGGCAGCGAAGTCGAGGCGGCAAGACGGGTCTGGCGGGCGCGGTTTTCGCTCGACATCGAGCCTGCCGGTCCGGTCCATGCGCTGGTATCGCTCAGCGGCGAGCGGACGTCGGTGCGAATCTGGGCGGAACGCCCCGTGACTGCGGCGCAATTGCGCGCCGGGGTAAGCCGCCTCAGCCAGGCGCTGAGCGAGGCCCAGCTTCGGCCCGGCGACATCGTGATCCGGGATGGTGCGCCCCCGCAACCCGCGCCGGCGCCCGCCGGACATTTTCTCAATCGCGCGCTATGAGCGGGGAAGCACGAGACCAGCTCGCAGTCGCCCTGCACTACGACAAGAAAGGCGCGCCGCGAGTCGTTGCCAAGGGCAGGGGAAGCATCGGTGAGAAGATCCTCGAGATCGCTCGGGCTAATGACATCCCGATCGAGCAGAACGAAGTGCTCGCAGGCGCACTTTCCAAGGTCGAACTCGGCGACGAAATTCCGCCGGAGCTTTACAAGGCGGTCGCCGAAGTGCTGGTCTTTGTGTTGCGGCTGTCGGGGCGAATTCGCTAAAGCAAGTCCGTCATCCCCGCGCAACGGCTTCGCCGTTGTCGCTGGAGGCGCGAGCGGAGCGAGCCTCGAAGGATGAGCGACGCGGGCCGTCGTCCTTCGAGACGGCCGCGTTGCGGCCTCTTCAGGATGACGGAGATGGTTTCAGTGGCCGCTTCGTTCCAATATCGTTATGCTCGAGCTTTTCTCGGTTGTCATTGTTTTACCACGATGTCATCTGCATCGTCGCCGCCGTCTCCTCACCTGCATCGGATATTGCCGTGATCAATCGCCGCCATGCACTCGGTCTCCTGGCCGCCGCGAGCCTTCTGCCGTCGCGCGGCTTTGCCCACGTCGCGCCCCAGCGCAGCGAGATCCGCGAGGATCTGGCCAAGCGATTTGCCGACGCGGGAACGGTCGGCACCTTCGTCGGCTACAAGACCGACGACTATCTCGTGATCGCCAGCGACAAGGATCGTTCCGGTGAGGCGATGCTGCCCGCCTCGACCTTCAAGATTCCGAATTCGATCATTGCGCTGGAAACCGGCGTGGTCGCCGATCCGGACAAGGATGTGTTCAAGTGGGACGGCGTTGTCAGAAGCATCGAAGCCTGGAATCGCGACCACACCATGCGCTCGGCGATTGCCGCCTCGGCGGTGCCGGTCTATCAGGAGATCGCGCGCCGCATCGGGCAGGAGCGAATGCAGAAATATGTCGATCTGTTCGAATACGGCAACCGCGACATTGGCGGCGGCATCGACCAGTTCTGGCTGACCGGAAATCTGCGCATCGACCCGGTCGAGCAGATCGATTTCGTCGACCGGCTGCGGCGCGGCGCGCTGCCGGTTTCAAAACGCAGCCAGGAACTGGTGCGCGACATCCTCCCCGTTACGAAATCAGGCGATGCCGTCATCCGCGCCAAGAGCGGCCTTTTGGGCGCCGAACTCGGCAAGCCGTCGCTCGGCTGGATGGTGGGCTGGGCCGAAAAGGGTAGCGCGAATACCGTGTTTGCGCTCAACATGGATGTCCGCGAGCCCCGCCACATCGCCGCTCGCATGACGCTGACGCAAGCGTGCCTTGCCGATATCGGCGCGATTTGATCCGAGGCAACAGAGATGATCGATTTGCCAGAGAGTCCCGCCCCGCGATCGACGAGCGAGATCGCGAGCTTCCATGCTCACATCTATTACGATCCGGCGACCACGCGGCTCGAGGCCGAGCGGCTGCGAACATGGATCGACGAGCGCTTTTCGGTCACCTTGGGCCGCTGGCATGACGTCAAAGTAGGCCCCCACGATCAGGCGATGTTTCAAGTGGCGTTTGCCGCGGACGTATTTCCCGTGCTGGTGCCGTGGCTGATGCTGAACCACGGGCGGCTGAGCATTCTGGTCCACCCCAACACGACAAATCCGCGCAGGGATCATCTTGCAGACCCGTTCTGGATTGGACCGCAGCTTGCCGTGCACGGGGAGAAGCTGCCGGAAGAATCCCCCATCGAGCAGGCGCCTCTGCCGAATACCCGCGTAGCGGCCGAGATATTGGCACGGCCTGTGACCCGCAAGGAACGGCGGTTTTCCCAACTCACCATGGATCAGCTCGACGAGAAGCAGAAGCCGCTCGGCGAGCAGATCATGAAGGTTTCCAGCATCGGCATTGCGGGACCGTACAACCCGATGCTGCGCAGCCCGGTGCTGGGCCAGCGGCTGTTCGACCTGTTTCACTATCTGCGCTGGGAAACCTCGGTGCCGACAAAACTCAACGAGTTCGCGATCCTGATCGTCGGACGGCAATGGCGCTCCCAGGTCGAGTGGCATGCGCATGCGCCGCTGGCGGCAAAGGCCGGCCTTTCGTCTGAGATCATTGCCGAGCTGAAAGCGGGCAAGCGTCCGCCCAGCATGGCCGAGGATGAGGCCGTCGTTTACGATTTCGTCACCGAGCTCACGACCGCGAAAAAGATTTCCGACCCAACCTTCGCGCGGGCGAAGAAGCTTTTCAGCGATCAGCAGATCGTGGATTTGACGGCCGTGGCCGGCAACTACGTCATGGTGGCCATGATGCTGGCCATGGCGGAAGAAACCGTGCCTGCCGGCAAGGAGCCGCCGTTCAAGGACAAGGGCGTGTACTCATAAATGCGCAGATCGGATGTCTGCTTTCAGGGGTAAAGCGGAACACATCTGCTCGCATTGAGCTTTTCCGGTTTTGGACCCAAAGCGGACCTTCCTGACTTACAGAAATCGGGGTCTTTTCATGCCGTGATCGATCGGCAGGATTCGCCTCGATATGGATTTGGCGCTGCTCGAACGTGAGTGACTGGCAGAGATGATGAATAGACTAGTCTAGCCTGAGCGTTCCTTCGTTCCATGAAAACGAAAGAACGCTCCGGCAAGACCCCTCGGGCACAATTAAACCGTGCGGCAGACGTGATCGTCTACGAGTGCAGCGGCCTGATGTTCTGGTTCACGCGGAAGAAGTTCGTCGGATCGTACTTGGCTTTCAAGGCGACGAGGCGGTCGTAGTTATCGCCGTAAGTGGCCTTGAGTCTGCTGTCGTCCCCATCGTCCATCATGAAATTCACGTAGCAGCCGTCAGCCGAATAGGGATGCACGGCCCCCCAATAGCCCTTGGTCCAGCGCGTGATTTCGCCCGCCTTCTGCGGATTGGGATCGATGCCGGCGATGACCATCGACCACGTCGCGTCACGTGTGTTCCAGGCGGTGTCGCTCTTGCCGACGCGACGGACAGCGCCGTCGATCGGATAAAGGTGCATGAGCGAAAGCGCGCTCGGTGCATTCCGAGCCTGGGCAATGTGAGCGTCAATCGCTTCGTCGGTCAATTCTTTCACGAAATCGCCGCGCCAGTACCATTGCATGCCCTTCGGAAGGAGTGGATCGAACATGGACTGGAGGGTTGGATAGGGCATTTCGCCCATCCAGTTGAAGAGCGGCGGGGGCAGTTCACCGAGCAACTTGGCCATGACCGCCTGGCCTTCTTCTGTCGGGCCATTGTAGCAGGCGATGATGGCGCAGGCGCGCTTGCCCTGGTGCTCCGCCGGGAACGGATCCACCGGTGGAACAGTCTTCAATCCGACAAACGCTCCGAGCTCCTCGGGAGCGCCGGGCAGGAAATACCTGTACTTCTGCATGATAGTCCGGGCATTTTCGAGATCCCAGAAGACCGGACCGGCATAGACCATGTTCACCGGATGAGCCTGGAACAGGAAGCTCGTGACGATGCCGAAATTGCCGCCGCCGCCGCGGAGGCCCCAGTAGAGGTCAGGGTTCTCTGACTTGTTGGCGGTGACAATGCGACCGTCGGCGAGCACGACATCCGCCTCAAGCAGATTGTCGATGGTGAGGCCGTACTTGCGGGTGAGGTATCCGGTGCCGCCGCCAAGCGTGAGGCCGGCGATACCGGTTGTCGAGACAATGCCGGCCGGCACGGCGAGCCCGTAGATATGCGTCGCGTGGTCGACATCGCCTTGCGTGCAGCCGGGACCGACGCGGACGGTGCGGGCGGCGGGATTGACGCGCACGCCTTTCATCATCGACAGGTCGATCATCAGCCCGTCGTCGACACTACTAAGGCCAGGCCCGTTGTGCCCGCCCCCGCGGATCGCGACCTTGAGATCGTTCTGCCTTGCAAAATTGACCGCAGTGACAACGTCAGCGACGTCGGTACATCGCGCAATCATCGCGGGACTCTTATCGATCATCCCGTTGTAGAGACTCCGCACAGCGTCATAATCGGCATCCATTGGCCTGATGACCGGGCCGCGCATCTTGCCGATGAAGGTTTCGGTGGCCGTGGCTTGCATGACGTCCTCCTGTTCCACAATAGTCGGCTAGTTGAACCTGAGGTTACTCCCATGGTCGGGCATTGGCAAAAAGCGGGCTTTCGCCAGCTGCAACTAGGATTAGCCCGTCGCCAGCGCCTGCTCGATTGCCTCTACGCTGAGCTTGAGGCCAGCTTGCCCCGCCTGGTTTCGCAGATGCCGCAACTCGCCCAACATGCTGTCATCGCGTCGCCCACAACCAAAATCCGCCAGTGTACGCCCTCGCGCGATGAAGAAATTGCTCCATGGGAGTGGCTCCGGTTCCGTAAACGCTGCTAGTGCCGCAACATACCGATCGACAGCCCTCCAGTCACGTGCGCTAAGTGCCGCCTCTATGGCGTCTCGATAAAACCAGAGGTGATTGTGTCCAACACAGCCTTCGCCCAGGATGTTCTCCCCTTCGCTTAATGCTTTCTGTTGCTCTGCTGGGTCTTCCGCGGCAAGGGCCAGTTCGGCCAAGATGCGCGGTCCAAAAAACCTGAGTCCTGTCTCACGGCTCACAGCAATAGCCTCATCAAGCAGACCGCGGGCTTCGAATCGTCGGCCCTCCGCCCGCATAGTCTTTGCGAGGTAGGTGAGGTTTTCCGGTACGAATCGACGCGCGCCGATGCGCTCAATGAGCTTGGCGGCTTCTAACAGTTGGTCCCGGGCGCGCTGCAGCTCGGCCATGTCATATAATGCAAACGCAGCTATGTTTCGAGCGAGCAACTCCGCACGCTGGTGGCCAACGCGCACGGCCGCGTCAGCGGCCGCCAAGGCGTCCTCTGCAGCTGCCTGCAACTCGTTCGCATATTGGCGTGTGAGTGCAGCCATGTTGAGATTGGCTACCTCGATGCGGCCGAAGCCATGCTGTCGGCTCACGCCTACGCACAGATCAAAGTACCGACGTGCAGTTAGCATGCGGCCCCGAGCATAGGCAGCATCGCCCAATCCGCCCAACGCTTGAGCTTCGCGTTCAGCGGAGCCGGCTTGCCGCGCGTAGTGCAGGGCCAAATCGTGTTGCTGGACGCAACCCTCGATTTTGCCGAGTGGGAAGTACAAATTGCCCCGAAGATGGTGTATTCGCGACAGCTCGATGATCAGGTCCTCGGCGGTCGCGATCGACTCGGCTCGGTCCAAAGCTTGAAGTGCGTCTTGAATCTGGTCACTGATCCGCATCACGGCGGCCAAGCCGATCCAGGCCCGGCAGCGATCAATGTCGTCTCCGCCGACTTCGAGCGCTTGTTCAAAGGCTTGGCGAGCCTCAGGGATCGCGCCGAGATCATGTAGAAGCTCGCCTCGAAAGAGGGTCAGCGCGTAAATATCGGACCGCTCGATCGCGAGAGCGTGACCGCGTTCGACCAAGTGCAGCGCGCGCTCATTATGATACGCCGCGGCCTGTGACCGCGCTGCCGACAAATACGCCCCGGGTGCAGCAGGATCGACAGCGCGGTCGAGATGGGCTGCACGAAGCACAGGGTCTGATTCCGCGAAGCAGGCGGCGGCCCGTCGATGCAGCTCCCGGCGATTAGTGGTCAGCAGTGAGGAATAGACGCCTTCCTGGACGAGAGCATGAGAAAACAGAAAATCGTCAACATCCGAACGGACCAGATCCTGCTCGATGAGCCTCGTACAGACATACTGGCCGTTGTTGATGAGATGGCGCAGGACATCGAGCGAAAAACGTTGGCCCAGCACTGAGGCGGCTTGCAACGCCTGTTTGTCTGTCGATTCGAGGGCATCCATCCTCGCCTGAACGAGACTCTGAATCGATCCCGGGATGCTGTCCAGATCACTGTCCCCGCCGCTCCGCAGGAGCTGTTCCAGAAATAGCGGATGCCCTTCGGATCGCTTTACGCAGGCGAGGGCAAACGCCTTGCTCACATCGCCGTACTCGCCCGCAAGGGCGAGCGCGTCCTGCTCCCGGAGTGGACCGAGGTCGATTGTAATCAGCGGCGCGGCACGTGTCCGGCTACGCCAAATAGGGTCGAGTTGGTCTCCTTCCGTGCGTGAGGTCATCACAAGGACGAGTGGACAGAGCGCGGTGAGCATTGTCAGCTCGGAAGCGTGCGCAAGGGTAATGGCGTCGGCCCAGTGCAGATCTTCAATTGTGATCATCTGCGGCCGGCGGGCGCTGAGCCGACGGATCAGCTGAGCCACCGTCCTGTGTTTCCCGCGGTTGCGCGCCGGATTATCCATGGCGTCATATAGCGCCCGCAGCTCCGTTGGCTGCGGCAGGTCCAGCAGATCGTTCAGATACACCAACTGGTCCGGATCTAGTAGCTTATCGGAGAGAACCCGTTCCGCCGCAGTGCGGGCGGCCGTCTCCCCCTGTCCAGAACACTCCAGACAGCTGCGGACGATCGCCCGGATCGCGTCCTGACCCTTACGGACACCGAAATCGAGCACCAGGCCAACATGACAGGCGAAGTGCTGACTCGAAGCGATCCGCTGGAATTCCTCAACCAGCCGTGTCTTGCCGATGCCTGCCTCCCCGCGGACATAGAGGGCGAGCCCGCTACCCGCTTCCCGGCAGCTGGCGATGACACCGCTGAACTGACCCAGTTCGCCATGTCTGCCCACCAACCGCCTGTGAAGTCGGTGCGAATCGCCACCCCGCAGGCCTCGCACGCGCCACACCGGGGCCGGCCCGTCGAGGCCCTTGATGGAAATAGCGCCGACATCTTCCCCATCGAGGCGGTCCAGCAAAGATTGATGGACCGCATTGGAAGCGAAGGTTTCGCCAGGCCCAGCCATCGCCGTCAACCGGGAAGCAAGATTCACCGAATCGCCTGTGACCGTGTACTCTTGACGTTCGTCACTGCCGGTTTTGCTCGCGACCACCTGGCCGGAGGCGAGCCCGAGATGGACCTTCAAGATCCGCCCGGCCTTCTCGCTGAGACTCTGCATCGCGGGATGAATGGCGAGCGCGGCGCGCACCGCCCGTTCCGAATCATCGCTGTGGGCGGTGGGCGCGCCGAATACCGCCATCACGCAATCGCCGATGTGCTTGTCGATCGTGCCGCCGTGGTTCACGACGATATTATCGATGACCTCAAAATAGGAGTTGAGAAGAGCATGCGTCTCCTCCGGATCGAGGACACTACTGAGACGGGTGAAGCCTGACAGGTCGGCAAAGAGGACAGTGACCTGCCGCCGCTCGCCCAAGACCGAGCGTCCACTTCGACGGTGAGAAAGGAGGTCAGGCTCGGAGGCGGCTGTTGCCACAGCAGCGCCGCAGCCGCCACAGAATTTCACATTCGGCTGGTTGAGGAAGCCGCACTGTCGGCATGGAATGGGGAGCGCGGACCCGCACTCGGCACAGAACCGACGGTCTGAACTGTTTTCCGTCCTACAGCTTGCGCAGCGCATCCTGGAGCCCTCGCAAGGCGACAGCCATCCGCAAGCCAAAGTGTGCTACGGCTCTTCTGCTGCGAACAGGTGGTGGCTCATGCTCCGGCTCGGATTCTAACCAATCTGCCGTCTCGGGTCGATGCTTTTCCGGAATTTCGGCCTCTATGCCGCCAACCAAGTGCGGTTGAATAGAGCGATGAATGTCGCTTGTTGGCACTAAGCGGACATGCCGACCGGCCATGACGATGTCCGCTCCCGGAGGCAAAGCAGACATCCCGCCGGAAGGCCGCGACTTCCGACTTTGACCCATAGCTGTCATCGGTTCATTCGATCACTTCATCCGCGCGGAGCAGGAAGGATTGCGGGACACTAAGACCAAGTGCCTTTGCGATGCCAAGATTGATTACAAGTTCGAATTTGGTCGGCTGTTGCAGGGGAAGATCGGCGGGTTTCGCGCCACGCAATAGTTTATCGACGTACTCCGCTGCGTGCTGCAAAAGATTCCTGTCTTGCAGGCCGTAACTGAGAAGAAGGCCCAACCTCGTGTACTCCGTGGTATCGGAGATGGTGGGGATGCGATATTTAATGCCCGCTTCGACGATGTTCCCCCTGTACAAATAAAGGAGAGGCGACGACACCACGTAAACCGCATCGTAGCCTTCGGCGGCAATGTTTTCGAATAGCTCGCCAACATCCGCCACGCTCGGCGGGTCGAAGATTTCCCAGGTGAAGCCAAGCGCGGGCCCGGCGGCGCTGAGATCCTTCTGAATTCGCTCATGATCTTCTGGATCGGCCGCTTTGAGGATCACTGCCAATCGAGAAAGTCGCGGCAAAAGGTCCTTAAGCAATTCCGTGCGCTTGGCCACTAGATCAAGTGACATCGGTGCAAGCCCAGTGATGTTCGCTTCCGGGTGCGCCAGATTGGTCACGATGCCGCTGGCTAACGGGTCCGGGGCCGCCGTAACAATCGGGATTTTCGTGGTTCCCTGCTTCAGAGCGCGAACAACTGGTGTGCTTTCTCCAACCAGCACGTCGGGTTTGCGCGCGACGAGCCCGGCCGCAAGCCCTGGAAGTTCCTGCAAACGGCCGCTCGCGGCGACACAATCGACGATCAGATTACGCCCTTCGATCCAGCCGCGATCGGCCAAGCTCGTAAGCATTGGCTCAAGACTTCTTTGCGGCAAGTCGCGTTCCGGGCACCATGTGCTGGCCAGAATGCCGAGCCGCTTCGTTGGCCCGGTAGTTTGTGCCAGCCCGGGCTGATAGTTTATTGCTATGGCAACCGCGAGCCCGAGCAGGATGGTGGGCGCAGTCGGCGCGCCAGTTTTGCGGGATGACGGGCTGCGGTTCTGCGTCAAAATTTCCATGAATCATACCTTCGGGGACACTGTACATCGGGCAGCAACACCGGTGCAGAGTTCTTTGAGCTAAAGCTGAGACTAGACGGGAGGTCGGCCAATGGCACAACCCGGACATGCCGGGGCGGTCCGATGACGTCTGCTGTTGAGGGTAGAACGGACATGCCGTTCAAGCTGACCGACGTCCGAGTTTGACCCAAAACTGACCTTCACCATGCCGAGCCTTCCGAAATATTCAGTTCGGCACGAAGAAAGCGTTTGCATTAGCCGAGCCACTCACTCCCGACGCCTTCGGCGATCCTCATTGCGGTCCGAGGCAGGTCTGTGCCGGAGCACTGTGCGCAGGATGCCAATGAACAGCAACGCTGCGACTGGCCAATGAAACCAGATTCGGTGCAGACCGGTGAAGACATTGATTAGAATCAGAAAGCCCGAAACTGTGAGGGTCGCTGCAA
>WNFT01025042.1_pt1 | contig 14765 bp, 11 predicted proteins | sample 5400191 | NCBI WGS metagenome assembly WNFT01 (sample SAMN13153359, study PRJNA577476) | soil metagenome | isolation source: 80 cm saprolite under Madrone tree | place: USA:California | collected 2016-06-14 | reverse complement strand
TTCGTCTGTGCCAGCGCTACATTGGCCTTGGCGCTCGGACTGAAAATCGGCACCTGCGCTTGAATTCCCAGATTGTAATTATTCCGCTGAAAGTGGTTGAAATACAGGGCGTAATTGTTGAATTTTGCCAGCAAACTGTAGACGCTCACCAGTTCCAGCGTCGGCCAATAACCGCGTTTTTCTCCGATCAATCGAAATTCTTTTGCTTGCACGTCCGATTGCGCCATCCGTACCACGGTATTGTTCTCCATGGCCAGCGCTATCAAATTCGCGCCTTCCTGCTCCGCGGCCCCCGGCAAATCTTCCGCCGCCACTTCGATCGGCTGTTCCGGAGCCAACCCGCATTGGCCGCGCAAAAACATTTCCAGTTCGTCCTGGCGTCCCTGCAATTGCAGCAATCGCTGCGCCACCTGCGCCCGCGTCAGCTGCGCTCGCGTGACTTCCACCGGCAATTCGTAGCCCTCCCCGGCGCGCTCTTTTACTACGCCCAGAATTTTTTCCGCGCTCTCTTGTTCCTTCTGCAGCAATTCCGCGGAGTGCCGCACTTTCACCAGTTCCAGATAACCGGATGCCGTCCGCACAATCACCGAATTTCGCATGTCCTCCAGAGCGATCTTCTGCGAGCGCACTTGCTCCTGCTGCTCTTTGCCCTGCCCGCGCAGCGGTTCGTTAAACACCTGCTCGGTGTAAGTCAGGTTGAAGACCGAAGGCGCTCGCCCGCCTGGAGTCTCCGGAATCCCGTACGTGTAGCCCAAACCGGAGCCCGCATAAACATTGGGCATAAATTGGGCTTTGTTGATCAGCGCCGCCTTGTCCGCGATGCTGGCCTGAATCTTCGCGACCTGTATGTCCTTGCTGTTTTGCAACGCCAGCTCGACGGCTCGCCTCAACGTCAACGCAATGGGCGGCGCGGAAGCTTCCTGCGCCGAACCGGAAACTGCAAGGAACACTACGGCAACCGCCGCCGCACCTACACGCATGATTCCGCGCATCGTTGTAGCCCTCCCAGAGATGTTCTGAAGCAAAGTCGAAAATCCGTCGCGAGCATCGGGCTATTCGTAGCGCAGCGATTCGATCGGCTGCAATTTCGCCGCCTGGCTTGCCGGCAAATAGCCAAAAAACAATCCTGTCGTGCAGGAAACCGTGAACGCCAGGACTACGCTGGTGCCCGATACCGGAACGCGAAGATTACCGGGAAGGAAAAACTGCACGGCCACCGGGATCGCAATCCCGATCAAGATCCCCAGCACCGCGCCTCCGCCGCTGATCAAAAATGCTTCGATCAGAAATTGATAGAGTATTTCGCGGTGCGCCGCTCCAATCGCTTTCCGGATTCCGATTTCACGCGTGCGCTCCTTCACCGTTACCAGCATGATGTTCATGATGCCAATGCCGCTGATCAGCAGCGCGATAAATGCGATGACAATCAGCACTACTGTCAACGCCAGCGAAATCATACGTGCTGCGCTCAAGATCGCCGTCAGCGTCTGCACGTTATATTCCGCGTCCGGAGGATGCCGGCTCTTCAGAATTTGCGCCACTTGACGCTCCACCGACGGCACATCTTCCGGGGTCCGGGCTTGCGCATCCAGCACCCGGATCACATCAACTCCGGTGTAATACTTCATCAGGCCAAACGGAATCAGCACCGACTCGGCCTGAATATCCGAGAGTCCAAAAGTTTCCACGCGCTCGACAAACACCCCGACCACCGTAAACGTCAATTCGCCCATGCGCACGGTTCGGCCAATCGCCTTCTCCGGCCCGAAAAGGCGCGTTGCCAGTTGCTTGGTGATCAGGCAGACTTTATCGCGCGTTTCCATGTCTGTAGCGTCGAAATATCTTCCGCGCAAGACCAGCAACCGGCGTATTTCCTGGTAGCCCTGCGTAACCCCAACCAGATTGACAGGCCTCTCAACGCCTTGCGCCACCACCGACATCGGCAATTCGCGCACTCCCGCCACCTGAACCACCTGCGGAACCGAAGTCCGAATCGCTTCCATATCATCCAGCGTCAATTCGTGGCTCAACGGCTGCGCCTTGTCCGGCGTCTTGATCATTTCCACCCACACCAGATTCGAGCCCACGCTTTCGATCTGCTGCAGCACGAATCTTCTGCTGGTCAAAGCGACCGTAATCACCAGCACGATCGACGCGCTGCCGATGATCACCCCCAGCGAAGTCAACGTCGCGCGGAGTTTGTTGGCGCGGAGCGCGTCGAGCGCGACACTGAACGTTTCGTGCAGATCCATCATGGCGGTCAGTCGTGCTGCAAGTGCTTCAGTGCTTCGTTGGCTAAGCGATTTTTGGGTTCCAGGTACAGCGCTTCCTGGTATTCCTTTTTTGCGGATGTTTCGTCGTTTTGGTTTTGCTGTATCCGCCCAAGCCAGTAGTGGGCCATGGCTTTGGACGGGTATTCGTTGCGTTTGGGAACTTTGGCCAGGTATTCGCGCAGCAGTCTCGTGGAGCCCGCGGGATCTTTCTTTTCCAGCGTGTAGATCACGGCACGATAGAAATTTCCGCGCGGATCACCGGCGGGAGCGACACGTTCGCCTTCGACCAGCGCAATGCGCATCGCGTCGGGCTGGCCGTGCTTCATATAATGATCGGCGATGTCATAGATCAAGTCCGCCGATTGGGGATGCAGCGCCAGCGATTTGCGGAATTCAGTGTCGGCAGCGGCAAAATCTTTTTTCTGCCGGCGGCAATTTCCCGCGGCATATCTCCCCTCCGCGGCATCGAGCGCGCTCAGCTTGGCGATTTCCGGTTTGGCTTTGTCTTCGCCACCGCCCGCAATTCCCGGCGCGCTGCAATCGAATTCAATCAGCGCCTGCATCGCGGAAAAATTATGCTCGTCCAGACGCACTGCAGTTTCAAATTCCTTGCGTGCTTTTTTTGCCAGCGATAGCGCGCTCAACCAGCCGGAGCGGTCCGCTTTTTCGCCATAAATGCGCCCCAGCAGTTCGTGGTATCCGGAATTTTTTGGCTCCAGCGAAACCGCCGCCTCCGCGGGCGCAATCCCGCGGTCGAATTCTTCGTTCTCGAAATAGCAGCGCGCCAGCAAATGCTGCACCTCCGCGTCGCCCGGAGACTCCGCCGCTTCGCGATTCAGAATTTCAATTGCTTTGGAATAGTCGCCGGCGGCAAAGGCATTCTTCGCAGCGGCGGGAACTCTCGACTCCGCGTGCGCCACAGAAACGCAGAAAAATGCCACACACAATAGCAGCACCACGCGAAATAGTTTACTGCGCATCCGTGTGCCCTTCAGCCGAGGCGGATTCAGTATTCATGATTTTAACGTACATGCCGTCGTGCAGTTCCACGTCGCCAGGAAGCGCGACAATGTCCTTTGTGTCCAGGCCGCTCAGAACTTCGTAATGCACGGAGTCGGCAATGCCTAGTTGAATTTCTCGCTTCTCCAGCACTTTCTTGCCGACTCCAAATTCCGCGGCTTTTACCACGTACACATAACGCTTGCCGCTTTCCGACGCCACCGTGCCGCGCGGTATGACGAGCACGTTTGAGCGCTCTTGTGAATTGATGCGCACGTTGACGTTTACGTTGGGTAGAAGTTCCAATTTGTCGTTATTTACGGAACAAAGCAGCTCGCCCACACTGCGCGTGCCGCGTGGAACAACTTGCCTGGGAATAGTTTCCGTCACTCCCTGCCAGATGCGGTCGGGCATTGCATCCCATGTGATGCGCACAGGCTCATTCGGCCGCAGCCCGCCAATTTCCGGTTCGTCCACAAACGCGCGCACCCGCACTTTATGCAGGTCGGCCATTTCGGCGAGCAAATCGCCTGCTTTCTGGACCTGCAGGCTGCTGCGCTGGCTATCGAGATGGACGCCGCGGTCAAATTCCTGCTTGACGGCAGTGAGACGAGTCACTTCCGCTTGCGCCTTGGTCAGTGCGAGTTCGTTGGCCGCAAGCTCGTCCTTGGTGGCGGCTTGTTGCGAAAGCAGACGTTGCAAAGCGTCGTGGCTGCGCTGCAAACGGTCGCGGTCGGCAATCGCCTTGGCGAGATCGCCGGTAACGCGCGCGGAATCGTCGGAACGCCCGCCGGCGCTGGCGGCGCGGAAATCGTCCTGCGCTTTCAGAAGACGGCCGCGGGCCTCCGCGAGCAAAGCGGTCGCGTCCCTTACGTTCAATTCCAGGAGCAGCTGGCCTTTTTTTACTTGCTGGCCTTCCAGCACGGCTACTTTGTCAACGAATGTATGGAGTTGCGCGCGAATGATGGAAGGTGAAATGGGTTCGACTTTGCCATTGCTGCTGATGGACGAAACGATATTTTCGCGCGAGGGTTTCACCGCGGAGAGCTTCGCCACGGGTTGACGCCCGCTGAGAAGAAGCAGCACATACGCCAAAATACCAGCTGCCAGAAGAACGAGCAGGATACGATTGCGAAGTCTGCGATCCATTATTCTTTTGGCTCCCGGTCGCGGCGCACGTTTAGAGCAGCAACCGTTTGTGCAACAGAATCCTCGCGCCGTAATGTTCAGGTCTTTCTCGCCGTTCCGAGCTACTGCGCAAGCAGGCGAGCCGAAGAATATCATCTTAACAAGAGCGACAGAGGTTGCACCACCGGAAGGCCTTGCAGGGCGCCAGGAGAGAGATGTGCGAAAGGTCGCGGCGGATGCATTTTCTCGGGCTGCGTATACACTACGCGAGCCAGTAGCGAATTGGGGTAATCTTCTTGGCGGCACCGGCGGCAATTTTATGATGGCGGCGAAGAAAGCGAAGAGAGATTCCTCGCTTCGCTCGGAATGACGAATTTATGGCGTTGGAATGGCGAATTTGCGGCGTTGAATGACGAACTCACAGCCTGGGAATCACGAATATTCGTTAGACACGAATTTGCGGCGCAAAAGGCGGAACGGTGATTGAAGCGTTGAATTTATGCAAGAGGTTTCAGGACAAGAAACGGGGCGAGGTGCGCGCAGTGGATGGGGTGAGTTTCACCTGCCGGCCAGGGGAGGTTTACGGTTTGCTTGGCGCGAACGGCGCGGGCAAGACTACCACGCTTCGAATGCTGGCCACGATCCTGGAGCCGACGGAAGGAACGGCGCGGCTGTGCGGCCACGACATCGTGGAGCATCCGGAGAGAGTGCGCGCGAGTTGCGGATTTCTTTCCACGGCAACGGCGCTGTATCCGCGGCTGACGGCGCAGGAAATGGTGGAGTATTTCGGTAAGCTGAACGGGCTGGACTCCGCAGTGTTGAAAAAACGCGTGGATGAGATTTTTGACCGGCTAGAAATGAATGATTTCCGCGATCGCCGCTGCGACAAGCTTTCTACCGGAATGAAACAGAAAACATCGATTGCGCGAACGCTGGTGCACGATCCGCCGGTCATGATTTTCGATGAGCCGACACTGGGCCTGGACATCATGACCGCACGCACGATCATTGATTTTATTCGCGAATGCCGCGACCGCAAAAAAACAGTAATTTTCTCTACCCACGTGATGCGCGAAGTGGAAAAACTTTGCGACATCGTGGGAATCATTCAGGGCGGTAAATTGCTGGCCGAGGGAACGCTGGAGCAACTGCGCCAGCGACACGGAGAAAACGATCTGGAGGAGATTTTCGTGAAAATTGTTTCGCCGCACTATGGCGCTCAGGAGGCGATCTGAGATGAGCCTGCGCAATATTGGCATCGTTTACCGCAAGGAATTGACGGAAGCGTTGCGCGACAGACGCACGCTGATCACCACGTTTCTGGTTCCACTGCTGGTAATCCCGGTGATGGGCACGGGATTTACCGCGGTGATGTCGGCGGTAATCGGCAACGCCAAAAAAGAGAAACCGAAAGTAATGATCGTGGGTGGAACCGATTCCCCGGGCGTGCTCGCGGCGCTGCAGCAGGACCCGAAGATCCACGTAATTCCAACGACCGATGATTGGAAGCATAAGGTCGTCGAAAAGGAAATTCGTGCGGCGGTCGAAATTCCCGAGGGGTTCGAGAAAAACGTGAGCGATGGCCAAGGCGGCACGGTCAAAATCGATGTTTATGGAGGAGAGATTAAATCAGAATTTGCCGCGGGAAACATCGAAAGCTACCTGAAAGAGTACCGGGACGGCATCGTAGCCAAGCGGCTGGAAACAAATTCCTTGCCCGCAAATCTGCTAAGACCGTTTCAGGTAAAGAGAGAAAGTATCGCGTCTCCGGAGAAACAGGCGGGCGCGATTCTGGGCGGCATTATCGCCTACGCGCTGATCTTGATGTGCCTGAACGGCGCGATGAGTCCGGCGATTGATTTAACGGCGGGAGAAAAAGAGCGCGGCACGATGGAGACGATTCTGTCGAGCCCCGTCTCGCGCACGCACCTGGTGCTGGGAAAATTTCTGTTGGTGCTGACGGCTTCGTTGATCACTGCCATGCTGCTGATGGTTTCGGTGGAGATTTCGACCACCGCGCTGCAGCGATCTCATGCGCTGGATCAGATGTCGGAAGAGGGCGAGCCAGCTCCGCAATTAACGCTGGGTCCCGCGGCGATCGCTTCGGTGATCATCATGGCGGTTCCGCTGAGCGTTTTGTTTTCGGCGGGATTGATCACGATTGCGCTGTTCGCGAAGAGTCATAAAGAGGCGCAGAGTTACATCGCGCCACTGATGTTTTTGGTGGTGATCCCGGCGGTGGCTGCAATGTTGCCGGGGGTGGAGTTAACGCCGAAATTGGCAATCGTACCGTTATTGAATGTTAGTTTGCTGTGCAAGGAGCTGATGACCGGGGAATATCACTGGAATTATATTGCCCTCATTTTTGCTTCGACGTGTATTTATGCGGCGGGGGCGTTGTTTCTGGCGGTGAAGATGTTTCAGCGGGAGTCGGTGTTGTTTCGGTCTTGATGGCGGTTGGCGATTACGGGCGGTTGAACTGTGACTTGGCCCAGGCTTAGTGGTTCGTCAGAGGGCGGCCGCTACAAAGGCGAAACGGTGTTTGCAGGGCGTTGAAGTTTAGTGCACGGATCGATTGAAGAGAGATTCCTTGCTTCGCTCGTAATGACGGACACTGCTCCGGTTCACAATAGACCAGGCTCGTGCTTGGCGCAAAGAATGGCTTCGTCCTTCGTACCACCTACGCTATTTAGTCAGCAACATTTTACTTACTAAATTCGTATCTTATGCATGAGGCGAACGGTGCGAATCCTGCTGATTTTGTTGCTGTTTCCGGCTGTGCTTTCGGTGGTGGCGGGTTGGATGGGTGCGCCGGGATTTTTGCATCCGGAAAAGCGCGCGCTGACACCGGACATGGTGCGCGATGCTGATGTAACGTTTGCGCAGATTGGCGCGCACCGCGAAGAGTTTGACGTGCGCGCGCCGGATGGGGCGATACTGCGCGGATGGAAGGTGCGAGCGGCGAGACCGAATGGCGCGTGGGTGCTGGTGTTGCATGGCGTAGCCGACAACCGCTACGGGACGGAGGAGCACGCTCGGATGCTGCTGCAAAGCGGCTATGGCGTGGTGATGATGGATTCGCGGGCGCACGGCGCGAGCGGCGGGGAGATAGCGAGTTACGGATGGCTGGAACGCAAAGACGTGAGCGCCGCGATTGATGAACTGGAACGCACTGAGCATCCCGAGCATCTGTACGCGCTGGGAAATTCTATGGGAGCGGGCATTGCGCTGCAGGCAGCGGGAAGCGACGCGCGAATCGAAGCGGTTGCGGCGGAGGCTCCTTTTGCGAATCTGCAGGAAGCGGCTTACGACTATGCGGGACTGCAACGCTGGCCGCTGCTGGGGAAAACATTTTTCGCGCCGGGAGCATGGGTGCTGATTTACCGCGGGCAGCGGTTGGCAGGATTTCCGGCAAGCGAAGTTTCGCCTGAGAGAGCGGTGAAAGCGCGAGCTTTTCCGCTACTGCTGATTTGCGACGCAGCGGACGTGGTGCTTCCCTGCCGGCATTCGGAAACGATTCTGCGCGTGGCGACAGGGGCGAAAGAGTTGTGGCGAGTGCCGGGGGCGTTGCATACGGGAGCGATGGGAACGGCGCCGGCGGAGTATCGGCGGCGGGTGATTTCGTTTCTTGATTCGCAGAGAAAACGTGCCGACGTTGCATCTGCAGACAGGCAGAAGTGATTGGAACGAAAATGCCCGAGGCGGGTAAAGAACGGGCGGGATGGCCATCTGAAGATGGCCGCTACAACGGAGGGCACAGAGTTCGCGGGTGGCCTCTTCGTCATCCACGATGAGCAGATTCATCGGCCAGGCAGGACGGCGAGGAATGACTTCTTCGTAGAGACTTGGCTCTGTCATGCGGAACCCGAACCAGAACGAGAGCACGCACTGTTCCAAAAGCGAAACCCTGGCGAAACGTTAATAAATGGTGTAATTATCTACAGCATTACTACACGACTGTTTCGAAGTGGAATTTTTTGGACGATAGCTTCAAAGAAAACGGGCCAGGTTCCCAGAATGGGAGTAGATGAGGTTTATTTTGGGAATTTTGGTCGGGGTCTCGGGCTTCGAGAGATATGAAAGCAGGCTTTTCGAAATTTTAATCGCCGATCACTTCTCCTGCGGCGGCAAGAAATTCTTCACGTCGAACGAAAAACCTTCCAGCGTAGCTTGCGAATGTTGTTCGACAGCGCCCACGGCTGCGACCAGGCACGAGTAAAAGAAGGCGCGCAGGCCTTGCCTGAACTGTTCCGTTACCTGCTCGGTCGAACGCGCCAAATCCGCTTGGATCGAATTGCGACGAGCGTCACACGCGGCGCGATGTTCGGCATCGAGAGCGGCCAGGGCTGACGTGACCCTCTGCGTCGTATCGCTCGCGGTCACCGTAGCATGAAGCTCCGCCTGCCGCCGGAACTCGGCAAGCGCCTCGCCCGCCGATGTCTGGACGGTCGCGCGCGCTTCCGCCACATTCGCTTCGAGATGCGCCGTTGCTTCGCGCGTCAGCGATTGCGCCTCTTCGAGAAGAGTGGTCAGGTGACGGTGCGAAGCCTGCGCTACGCCGCGGTTGAATTCCTCGAGCGCGCTGGCTAGTGACTCCGCAATCACCGCCGAAATCCTTTGCTGGGTATCGCGCAGCGCTTGCTGGCTGGCTTCCCGGGCTTCGCCCAGATTTTTCTGCGATGCGCCAGCTTGTTTATCGATACGCTGGACAATCTCTTCCGCGCGAACGCGATATCCATCCAACTGCGCGTCCCACCGGGTGCGCACTTCATCCAGCCGGTCCTCAAGCCGGGCCAGCACTTCTTCGCGCGAAGCGTGCACCAGAGCGCTGCGCTGTTCCGCTGCGGCTTGGGAAATCTGTTGCACGGAGGCTTCGCGCGCCGCATCGATCGAATTCACAGCAGCGTGCAATGCCGGCGACAAGTGCTTCGATCCGGCGTGATCGCTACGCGATTGGGCCGCGAATATGCCGCAGCGGCTTCCCGGGCCTCAGGGGTCGCGGCGGCAAACCCTCCGTTCAGTGGGGTCTCAGAGTTTGCACCTTCGGACTCCGCGTTCACCTTCGCAGTAGTTGGCAGCGCAGGTGAAGGCATGGTGATCGGGGGAGCTAATCCCGCCAGCACTTCCGAAAGATGTCTTCGGTCAATCTCGCCGTGGCCATTCGAAGTTGCAGGACTCTCAGCATTTGTCGCCGCGGACGGCCGCAGCGGGATGTCTTCGGCAGTGGGCGCGCGACCGGGGCCAGTGGCTGCGGCAGTCTGTTCTTTCGATGGCGGTAATTCCGCTTTAAGGCGCTCTGCCGCAGTCAGCCAGTCCGGCGGCGGCGTAGGAACGCGCCACACATTCGCAGGCGTCTCGAGCTCCACGCCCACGTGATACAGATCGCGCGGACTACGCGGAATCTGCACTGAACGGACTTGCGCCTTCACGGTGGTGACAATTTCGCCCAGCGGCGCTTCGCCGATCTGCAGCGTGATCCACGAACCAACATGTGTATCGTGTCGCGATGGGTACCGGCAGCCATGCAGATTCAGACTCACCGCCGACGTGCGTTCCAGAAATTCCTGACCGAGTCCGTCATGCCCGGTGATCAGCAATGGCACGGGACGTTCGATGCGCGTGCTTCTGCGCCCTTCCGGTCCCGAAAATCCGAATGTGGTGTCTGCAGCTGGGATAATGCTCACGCGTGGTCTCCGCGCAAATGGGGAGATAAAATCAAATATTGGCATCTTGCACCTGGCACACTGGAACGCTCACGGCCGAGAACGGGCTGACCTCCTCGCGCAACAGAGTAACCAGAGTCCCTGAGATGAATGGATTCTAACTGAAATTCAGAAGTGATTTCCAACAAACTGTGCCAGTCTAAGTAAAAAAGGGGCAGGACGGAGTCCTAGAACTGCTAGTTGCGAGCGCGATGAGCTAACCGAAGGCGTTGGCTGGCGCGTTCCAGAGCCGTCGCCACAACCATTAAGTAACGCTGCCGGCTAGTCTTGTGCGTTCCGGTCGCGCGTTCCACTCCGGGCCACAGTTCGGCGACTGTGATTGCAGCGATCTCAAATCGCTCCTTCGGGAGCGATTCAACCCAGTTCCGCAGGTCGAATGTGCCCTTCTCGCCGCGGATCAGCACATCGCCGTCCAGCATTATTCCCATTTGTTGACGGCGGGAGACTTCAAAAGTGTTCGAGCCGCCCGCAAGTCGCGGCCCCGGGCTCGTGCCTCGTTCGCGGGCAACTCCACCTTCGCCAGAGCATTCGCCAAATCCAGCCCGGAACAAATCTTTTGGCTTTCTGGGGCAAGCCGCGCCACCGGCTCCCCGTTCTTCAAAAGCACAAACGCAACGTTTTGATAGTGCGCACGATTCACGCAGTCCGCAAAATTCCGCGAAGCTTCGGTACCGTTATGCTCGTCTTCTTCATAATCTGATTTTCAGAATCTGATTTCGCACATTAAAGTCAAAACTAGAAATGAAGTTTTAAGCAATCGCGAGGGGAGCACGTATAATTAATCTTTAGCGACCTGAATAAAAAAAGACGGCGTATTGCGTTCGTGAACATTCGCAATACGCCGCCGGCAAAAAATCACAGGCAAACACCCGCGCTACCCACCTTATGAATTGGGCGAATCTGGTCCTGAGCCGATGATGATGCTATGTCCACCCGAGGTGGTGTCGCTGATGCCGTCATTGTCTGCTGCAGGCGCGTTATATGCCTCGATGTTATAGAAGCATTTCTGATTTTTCGAATTTGGGTCGTTGTCGCTAACCAGAATGGCTGAACCGCCTCCGGCCGCCAAATAAACAGCCGCAACCACATGCTTATCGTTAGTCTGCGTGAACAATTCCAGGGCGTAATCCTGACCTGCGATGTTGTTCACAAATTGCACTGAACCGCCGAATGGAATGGTTACTGGATCCTGGCTCGGTGTAGGAACGCCATCTGCCAGCGTAATAGTTACAATCTGGGACGGCGTGATGGATGTCGTCAATCTAGAGGCTGGTGTTGCCATACTTTATCTCCTTCGATCCTTGGCTTGTCTTTGCGTTACTTTCCGCTCGCACGGAAACTCGGGTCGGCCATAATCTGCTGCAACCCTGGCCGGTCTTTGAAATCCGCTATTTTCGCGCCACCCGCGACTGATTTATGAACGTACTCAACGGCTTTCGCTCGATCGCCCAGCGCAGCATACATCTCCACCGCGTCTTCTAAAACACTTATATCTGACGGAGCCATGGCCAACGCGGAATCGATGCGATTTTTCGCGCGACTGCCCTGATGGTCCAGAGCATAAAGTTTCGCCAGCAGCGATTGTGCCGCCGCGTCTTGAGCGTGTTGGCGAACGTAGTCTTCCAGCAACGCGATGGTCTTTTTTCGAGTAGGTTGTCCGTTCGTCTCATCGCCCAACCACTGGTATGCAATTCGCAGATTGTCCCAAACCAGGTAGTCTCTATCATTCAATTCAAGCGCCTTCCGCGTGATTGCCGCGGCATCCGCGAACCGCTTTTGCTCCATATATAAATTACCCAGGTTGGCGTAGGCTGCGTAGCCGGGCGCCAATTGAAGCGACTTTTTTAAGTCTTTCTCTGCTTCCGCAAAAACGGATGGATCGTCGAGATTAAGGTATGTGCCTGCCAGGTTACTGTAGGCCGTCGCATTGTCCGGTGTCAGCTCGATCACCCGTCGAAACTGCGCAATCGCGTCTTGTAACCTGTTTTGCCGCACATAAAATCTGCCAAGGCTGTTGATGTTGTCCCAGTTGTCCGGCTGCAAAGCTACAGCCCTCTTGAATTCGGCTTCGGCGTCAGCGGAACGTCCCGTTTGCTCATAATTTGCCGCAATCCCCTGGATCGCCTCAGAATCGCGCGGCCGTATCGCCAGTGCGCGTTGAAATTCGTTTTGCGCGAGATCGAACTTTTGCACCGCGGCATGCAGTTTGCCGAGAGATACGTATACCCCAGGGAGCCGGTTGTCCAATTGCAAACTTCGCTCCAGATACGCACTCGCCTGTTCAACGTACTTAGGATCAGGGCTTAATTGGTTCTTCAGTCGATAAGCTTCTCCGAGCGATGAGTATCCCAGAGCGAACTGGGGATCGGCCTTCACGGACTCGTTTAACGCGTTCACTGCTTGATCCAGGTTTCCCGGCTTGTCGTAACGCTGCATAAAACCAAGCGCCTTCAAGTACAGTTCATACGCTGCTGGCGAAGCTCGCCCGCCAGTTGCGCGCAAACTCTCCGAGGTCACATTGATGTTCATCAGCCGCGCCAACCGCGCTACCGCTTCATCCTGCAATCCCGCAAGATCTCCCGTCGCGTCGTCCAGTACCGCGGAGCCGACTTGCCGCAAATCTTTCGCATCGATCAGGTTCACTGTAAGCTGCATATTTTTTGCGTCGCGGCGGATGCTGCCTTTCACCACCAGGTTCGCTCCCAGATCTTTTCCCGCCGATGAAGGATCGGTTACTTTCCGGCTGCGCACCACGCTCGATGGCACCACCCACAGCGATTGCTGCTGGGCATCCAGATTGGAAAGTTTGCTGGTCAGCGAATCCATCAATCCTTCCGCCACCGCTTCATTCGCCGGATCGCTTCCGATGTTGTCGAACGGCAGCACCGCCACGTGTTTTTCGCCACCAGCTCCGGAAAGTATTGCGGCCGCACGTTGCCGAACCGGAGAAAAAAGTAGCGACCCGGCGGCAAGCACCATCACGGCAAGCCCTGCGAATAGATAGGGCGCTGCACGCTTCTCCTTGCGCTTGTTCGCCGCGGAAAGTGAAGACGATGAGGCTTGCCACCGCGGCGTCGAAGCGTGGGAAATTACATCCTTCAGCGCCGCCGAAGGAGTGGTCTGCGTGAGCGTCGGCTCGTCGAGCGCAATTCCTGACGAAGTAATTTGCGCGCGCGCCGAATGCAAATCCGTGAGCATCTCTTTCGCATCTGAATACCGATGCGCGACCTCCTTTGCCAATCCGTGCAGCGCGATCGGCTGCAGCAATGCCGGCAGCGAATCAATTGCCGCGGGCGGCTGATTCAAAATTGCGAACGTCATCGCGGTCGTGTTGTCGCGACCGAAGGGATGGCTTCCTGTCACCATCTGCACCAGCAGAATCGAGAGCGCCCACACATCGCAGCGCTGATCCACGGCTTCGCCCAGAATCTGCTCCGGCGACATGTAAGGCAGCGTGCCAGTAGTCCCGCCGGTCATGGTCGCGCTGGGACTCGCCACCACGCGCGCCAATCCGAAATCCACGATGCGCGCCGAATTATCTTTATTGATGATGATGTTCCCCGGCTTGATATCGCGATGCACAATATTGCGCGCGTGCGCCGCAGCAAGTCCCGCAGCGATCTGGCAGGCCCAATTCATCGCTTGCCGCAACGACAATGGGCCGCCGCTTAATTTTTGCGAGAGCGTCTGCCCCTCGTAATACGCCATGACGATGAACATCCGGCCATCGTCGGTCTGATCAATTCCGTGGATGACGCCGATGTTGAGATGGTCGAGCGCCGAAGCCGAACGCGCTTCGCGCAAGAAGCGCTCGCGGTCCGTTTCACTCAATGCCAGATCTTGCGGAAGAAATTTCAGCGCAACAAATCGTTCGAGTTGCAGATCCTGCGCTTTATAGACAATGCCCATGCCACCGGCGCCGAGTTTGTCGGTAATCCGGTAGTGCGAAATGGTTTCGCCAATCATCGTACTGGGGAGGCGATTCTAGGTGCTCACACGGGGCAAGTCAACGAAGTGCACGTCTTGCAAGGCTGGGTGTAGCGGGTTCTCTACCGAACTCTGCTCAACTCGATCACGGGCAGCTTCGTCTCAGCCGTTATGCGAAAAAGATTATTGATACCCGCTAGTAAAAGACCGCTCCGCCATCCACGTTGATCGCCTGGCCGGTGATCGCACTGGCTTTTTCAGAGCACAAGAACAAGGCCATTTCCGCGATCTCATTCGCGGTCTGGCCGCGGCCCTGAAGAATACCTTCCAGGAATCCGGCGAGTTGCTCGTCCTTATTGACATTCAGCTTGCGCGCCAGCTCCGCGCCCAATTCCTTGCTCATCTCAGTTTCAGTGACCGGGCCAGGACAGATCGCGTTCACGCGAACGCCTTTGCGGGCCGCTTCGGCGGCGTTGTATCGCGTAAGCCCGAGAAGTCCCGCTTTTGCGGCAGCGTAGGCCGAGCCCCAACTGTAGGCAGCCTTCGCGGAAATGCTGGAAACGTTCAGAATCACGCCATGCTTCCGTTCATACATTCCCGGCAAAACTAGCTGGCTCAACAAAAATGCCGCGCGCAGATGCACCGCCAAAACGCGATCGAATTCCTCCATCGGATATTCTTCCACCGGAACCACCGGGCCATAATGGCCGCCGTT
>WNFT01003269.1_pt1 | contig 14765 bp, 15 predicted proteins | sample 5400191 | NCBI WGS metagenome assembly WNFT01 (sample SAMN13153359, study PRJNA577476) | soil metagenome | isolation source: 80 cm saprolite under Madrone tree | place: USA:California | collected 2016-06-14 | reverse complement strand
AAAAAAATGAGCGGCCGCTGGGGGGAGCGGCCGCTCGGGCGTGGGATGGAGGATAGAGTAATCCGAAGTCAGTCTGGTTTCTCTGGCCGTTCTGCTGCGCTCGCGAGCAGCAAGACGACAAACAGGAGTGGGCTAACCGCTGTACCACTCCAGAAAACCAAAACAACTCCCGACTACTTGCGTAGTTTGTGCTCCACCATCTTTCTCGTCGATAGCTCTCTAGTCTCATTGTCTCCAGTACTTCCCGCTCCGGGTGCATTTGCTATTTTGGTACGGAAGTACTTCCCAAGAAACACCGGTGTCAGAGATTCCGAATCACCTTTTCGAGATGTTCGATCCATTCCCGCAGCTTTTCCCTGTTTTCATTCGATAATGAAGAGAGCGCCTCCGCCAGTGACTCCACCCGTCGTCGTCGCCCTTCCTGGAGGATCCTGGTCCCTTTCGCCGTTGCTTCGAGACGCACACGCCGACCGTCTTCCGTTTTTTCGCGGCGCACCAGTCCCGCGCGTACCAATCCCGCGACGATCCGGCTCATCGCAGGGCCGAGAGCTGCGCCGGGCCCACGCCGCTTTCCCGGTCGCGCACCCGCAGTCGCCGCAGCAGATGGATGGCGGCGGAGTGCAGCCGGTCGGCGGTCTCGAATGTTTCCCCGCCCGCAAGACGTTTGGACTTGACACCCGTCATAGAATATAGTTAGCTATGCTAACTAAATTGCTCCCGGAGGTAAAGCACCCATGAACACCGCTTCTTCGAGCCTCGGCATCAAGAATATCGGCCAGATCATGCTCGGCCCCGCCGAAACGCCGGAACTTGATCATCCGAGTTCCATCCTCTACTTCCGTGTTTCCGATCTCACATCTTCCCATCAGCGGCTTGTGGACGCCGGCGTGCCGATTGTAGCCCCGCCGCGCTTGATTGCGCCCATGCCAACCTATGATCTCTGGATGTCTGCCTTTCGCGACTCCGAAGGGAACATCCATCAACTGATGAGCGAAGTCCCGCGCGCCAAATAGCATTCTCTTTCGGCGAGACTTCCCGGCAAGCCAGCGCTACAAGCGCCCAGCGGATTACGGTATCCTTCTACCTTCATGCATGACCTCAATTATTTTAGGGACCACCTCGACGTGTTTGCCGATATGGCGAAGAAGCGCGGCACTGTCCTCGACTTGGACGCTTTTCGCAAGCTCGACAAAGAGCGCCGCGAACTCATCACCGCTACCGAGCAGCTCAAGGCAGTGCGCAACAGAGCCAGCGAAGAAATCGCCCGCCTCAAGAAGGAAAAACAGAACGCTGACTCGCTCATCTCCGACATGAAGCAGGTCTCCGAGCGCGTCAAGCAATCCGACGAACGCATCGCCGATCTGGACGCCACGCAACGTGAACTGCTTCTCACCATTCCCAATACTCCGCACTCCTCCGTGCCCGTCGGCGCAAGTGCAGCCGACAACCAAGAAGTCCGCCGCTGGGGCGCACCTCCTAAATTCGATTTTGCTCCCAAGCCGCATTGGGAAGTCGGCGAGCGTGCCGGCATCCTCGATCTCGCCGTCGCCACGAAAATCACTGGCGCGCGCTTCGCCGTCTACAAAGGCTGGGGAGCTCGCCTCGAGCGCGCCCTCGCGAATTTCTTCCTCGACGTGCACACCCGCGAACACGGCTACACAGAAATTCTGCCGCCCTTTCTAGTAAATACCGCGTCCCTCACTGGCGCGGGCCAGTTGCCGAAATTCGCCGCCGATCTTTTCAAGCTCGAAAACACCGACTTCTGGCTCACCCCAACTTCCGAAGTCGAGCTCCACAATCTCTACCGCGACGAAACCATTCCCGAAGAAAAACTCCCTATTTGTGTCACTGCCTGGACAGCCTGCTTCCGCTCCGAAGCCGGCGCCGCCGGAAAAGACACTCGCGGCATCCTTCGCCAGCACCAATTCCAGAAAGTCGAGCTCTTCAAATTCACGCACCCGGAGAAAAGCTACCAAGAGCACGAATCATTGGTAAGAAATGCGGAAACCATACTTCAGAAACTCGGGCTTCACTACCGCACCATGCTGCTCTGCACCGGCGACATGGGCTTTGCCTCCTCGAAAACTTACGACCTCGAAGTCTGGCTGCCCGCAAGCAGCGAATTCCGCGAGATTTCTTCCTGCTCGAACTGCGAAGCGTTTCAATCCCGCCGCGCCGGCATTCGCTTCAAACCCAAAGGAGGCGGCAAGAGTGACTTCGTTCACACTCTGAACGGCTCCGGCCTTGCCGTCGGCCGCACCTGGATCGCCGTCGTGGAGAATTATCAGCAGGCGGATGGTTCCATCCTGATCCCTGAAGTCTTGCGCCCCTACATGGGAATTGACCGCATTCCGGCAGTCGGGTAGCTGTTGAAGCACCCTAATTGCATGAATTTGACCCGTGGCTCCCTCGCAAGGCGAAAATAGCGAGCTTCCGTCGTAAGCTATTGTAACTAAATAGTTTAGCGTGGAGTTAAGGTCATTTTTCCAAAAAGGCAGCGTACTATTCGCCTCGCAACCCCTTGAAATCACACCTTTTCGTTTGACGGGCCCTTTTCGCCTTGCATACACTCCCATCACGGCTCGATTGCGGCTTATTAGGCAAATGGGGCCGTTCAGCGCACAATCAATATGATGAACTTCCTTGTACGCGTCGTGAGGTTTCTAATCTGGCTGCTCGTCCTTTCCTGGGGCTTGCGGCTCTTGCGCCGTGTTGTCAGCAGCATGCTGAGAAATGACCAGGCTCCCGCGCCGCAAACTGCGGATTCCGCCGGCGGCATTCCGGTATCTTCAGCGGCGCGCCGGCTGGTGCGCGATCCCGTATGTGGCATGCACGTGGACGAGACCCTTTCCATTCCGTTGCGGGAAGGCGGCGAGCTTCTGCACTTCTGCTCCCCTGCTTGCCGCGATGCTTACGCCGCCAGCACCAGGAAGTTTGCGGCCAACGGATAGACCGATTTTTATTAAAACGGATTTTGAACTTGGGCCAAGTGCAAACAGAGCTTCTTAGAAAAATCGACTAGACGAAAGGACCGACGCCTATGGCCACGGTCGCAAAGCCCACAGCCCCTACAAGACAGATCGGTGCGCCCCCCATGGTGCCCCGCATCGCTCCCCGCGAGGACCTGAATCCTTTTCGCATCGCGCAGATTCAGTTCGACATGGCGGCGGAATTCCTGAAGCTCGATCCCGGCCTGCGCCAGATTTTGCGCACTCCCAAGCGCATCCTGGAAGTTTCCCTGCCCACCAAGATGGACAACGGCCAAGTAAAAGTCTTCAACGGCTATCGCGTGCAGCACAACGTCTCGCGCGGACCGGGTAAGGGCGGCATCCGCTATCACCCCAATGTCACGCTTGACGAAGTAAAGGCGTTAGCGGCTTGGATGACTTGGAAGACCGCCACTGTCAACGTTCCGTTTGGCGGCGCCAAGGGCGGCGTAGTCTGCGATCCCAAGCGCATGTCCAAGAGCGAACTCGAACGTATGACCCGCCGTTACGCCAGCGAGATTCTGCCGATCATCGGACCCACCATGGACATTCCCGCGCCGGATGTTTACACCGACGCGCAGACCATGGCCTGGATCATGGATACCTATGCCATGACCATCGGCCATTCCGCGCACAGTGTCGTCACCGGCAAACCCATTTCCATCGGCGGTTCCGAAGGACGAGGCGAAGCCACCGCGCGCGGTCTTCTCTACGTCGTCGAGGAAGCCTGCAAGCTGAAAAAAATCTCGCTCCGCGGAGCGACCGTCGCTATTCAGGGCTTCGGCAATGCCGGCGCGACCGCTGCGCGGTTATTCGCCGAAAAGAAAGCAAAAATCGTCGCCCTCAGCGACACCCGCGGCGGCGTCACCAACACCCGCGGTATCGACCCCATCAAAGCCATTCGTTACAAGGAGCGTTCCGGCACCGTCGTTGGCATGCCCGGCGCGTCGCGCATCACCAACGACGAACTTCTAACCATGAAGTGCGACATCCTGATCCCCGCGGCGCTCGAAAACGTCATCACCCTCCACAATGCCGAGGCCGTCAAAGCCCGCATCGTCGCCGAAGCCGCCAACGGCCCCACCACGCCGCACGCCGATGAAATTCTCGCCCGCCGAGGAGTCATCGTGCTCCCGGACATTCTTGCCAATGCCGGCGGCGTCACCGTCAGCTACTTTGAGTGGGTGCAGAACCAGGAAGGGCTGATGTGGGACGTCGAGGAAGTCAATGCGCGTCTGCAGAAGATCATGGTCCGCGCCTTCCACGAAATGGTGGACACCATGCGCAAGCATCACGTTCCCCCGCGCGCCGGCGCCATGATCCTCGCCGTCAGCCGCGTCTCCGAAGCCACGCTGGTTCGCGGCTTGTTCCCGTGATTTTGGGCGAAGCTGCTCGTAGTCAGATCCCTGCCGTCACAATTTACGGGAGCGCGTCTCTCGCTCCCCGCGGAAGAGCCTCGCCGGGGCACCCCGGCGGACGGTCTTTCCCGATACTCTCCACGTAAAACGCGCCGTCGCGCTTGCTGATGGTAAAAAAGAGCTCATCTGGCAAGTCTCCCGGCAAATCATGTTCACCGGTCCCTTCCAACTGCAAGCCGATTTGCCACTTCGAGACATTCGCTGCCCCCGGGCACGGTTGGACAAAGGCGAATTCCGTATCCAATTTCGCGCGTCCGTCCTTACTCAGCTGGCTATGCCAATATTGAAGTTTCCCCGCATCCGTGCTCGACACCCACGTAGAGGCGCTCTCCCACTTCATTTCAACCCATTCGTCCAGGAAGTCCTCGGGGGCCAGTGCCAAAGGCCGGACACGTGTCACGCGATCTCCGTTCACCTCGTACTTCTGGACATGCAAGCGCGTCATGATGCTGTCATCGAGGCCTTGCGCGGCGACGTTGCGGATCTCGAATCCGCCCGGACTGACTGTCAGACGATAGGGTTGGTCGACGCCAAGATAAATAGTCGTATGTTCGTCCAGCAGCACCTGTGAGTGATGGGGATCTTCACCCGGACGCAGAACTTTGTAGTGAAGCTGCTGCCAGTTGGAACTGCACCAGGGGTTCACGTCGGCCGCAACCACAAACCAATTCCCTTCGCCATCCGGCGGCGATATTGCAAATTGAAAAGAGCCTTGCGCTCCGCTGATGTCCGCGTATCCGTTGGATTCCGCCACCAAAATCAATTGCCACGTCGTCCCAGTTCGGCGGTACAGATTCAGGGAGGCATCGCTGCCGCATGGAATCGTTAAGTTGGTCACCACAGCCACCAGATCCGGATGCCGTTCAGGCTGGCGCACGGTCACATCAGATAGATACCCGAAATCGTCACCGTCTGCCGTGTAGTACCCATCTCGTTGTACCCGGCTCAGTGCCTCCATCCCTGCTTTCTTCAAGTCCGAAAGGACATTGTCATGCAGAATTTCCGGCGAGGAAGAGTAGTGCTCATTGATTGTGCGCCCAATGATCTCACGCAGCCCGGCTTTCAATTGGGGCAGCAGTTTTTGAGCGCTAGGCGGCACAGCACCCGACGGATTGCCCTTACTCCGCGTGTCGATGGCGCGGAGCTGTTCCACCACGGCCTGCAACTTGTCCGCCTGAGCTTGAAGCACTGCGCCGCACGAAAGGATTAGAAAAGTCAGAAGTGCGAATAGGCGCGGCGTAAAGTTCATGGTTCTATTCCAGAATGCAATAAACGATGGCGCCAGTCCGTCGCGGTAAGGTTCCCTGCCATTCCGCGACAAGAATATCATCAAGTTTTTTCTTGCGTTGCGCAAACAGCACGCGTACATTCGCAGGTGCCGGTCCGTTTCTCGACGAGACCGGCTATTTTCGTAGTTGGAGTGAAAAATTACGATGAGCACGAACGGGCACAGCCACCCAGCGCCGCCTATTCTGTTAACGATTGCGGGATTCGATCCTTCCTGTGGTGCCGGCACCGCCGCCGACTTGAAAACTTTTGCCGCGCACGGCTGCTACGGCGTCGCCGCAATCACCTCCCTTACTGTTCAGAACACGCAGGGTGTTGAATCCGTTCACAACACGCCCAGCGCGGAGCTGCGCGCGCAACTCGAAGCCCTGGTTAAAGATTGCGACATCTCCGCTGTGAAAATCGGAATGCTCGGCAATCGCGGCAATGCTGTCGTCGTGGCGGAATTCCTCGATGCCCACAAATTCGCCCACGTCGTGCATGACCCGGTGATGAAATCTTCCAGCGGTGCCGAACTCCTCGACGCCGCTGGCATCAAGTACGTCGCCACCGAACTCCTCAAGCGCGCCAGCGTCATTACCCCGAACGTTCCGGAAGCAGAAGTTCTCACCGGTATGACCATCAAAGATGTCGCGGACATGGAAGCGGCCGCGCGTAGGATCGTCGAGATGGGCGCGCGCGCCGTAATCGTCAAGGGCGGCCACATGGAGCGCGCCAATGACGTGCTCTTCGATGGCACGGAAATCTTTCAACTGGCCGGTGACCGCGTCAAGGAAGAAACCTTGCACGGTACAGGCTGCACGTTCGCCTCCGCATTCACCGCGCAGCTTGCCGCCGGACGCCCTATGTTCGAAGCTGCCACGCTCGCCAAAGCCTACGTCACCAAAGCCATCGAAAAAGGCTATCCCATCGGCAAAGGCCGCGTGCCCCTCGATCATTTCTACCGCCAGCGCATCGAGCCTCCCGCCCGCGGCATCCACGAAGTCCCCCAACACGGCATGCACCCCGCCGCCGAACCCACCGCCCACTGAGCGTCGCAGAAATTGCGATTAACGCACATCTTCGCAACACGTTCCGCAACCTGATTAAGTTAGACTAGATGCGTTTCGACTAAACTGAGAAACCAAGTGGCGAAAATAGCTTGCCCACAGTGCAGGTCGGACGCAACTAAGTTGTCGGCCTTCTTGAAGAATCACAGCGTGGCCTACTGTGAACTCTGCGGCTGGAACATCCCATCCGCAACCGCACGAATACGAATGGATGTTCGCGTGGGATTGGCCCTAAGCGTAACCGGGCTAGTGCTTGTGCTGATGGCCTGGAGAGGACCATGGGGATTCAAAGGAGCACTCATGATCGGCGCCGCCTTCTTGTCGCTGCCTGCCTCGCTGGTTCTGGTGGGCCAATATCGCCTCAGACGGATTAGGCGGATCGTGATTGGTCCGGGACGAACCACAGGTGCGGCGACCACCGCCGGTCAAACTCAAACACAAAGCAACTCCGAGTTAGATCGCTTCTGCCTAACGCCTCGTCCGCGCCAGGTAAAGATGAGCTGGGCGGGTCGCTGCTATGTTGTTGGAGTTGGAAGCGCCACACTCCTGGGATTGTGGCTGCTGTCTATGATGGTGCGAGCATTGCTGCATCCCTCGCCCGGTGTTGCTGTCAAGCTCGTTTTCAGTGTAGCGGTTTATTTTTGGTGGTGCTGGATTTGTTTTGCTTTCCTCCGCAATCGAATCCAGGAGAGGAGCTTGTTTGTGAACGGCGAGTTCGCAACCGGAACTGTCGCCAACCGTTCAGAAGGGAGCGAAGGCGCGTACATTGTCTACGCCTTCCAAGCCCCGTCCGGCCGTGCATTCCAAAACCGCGTATTTGACTTCTCGAAAAACCAATTCGAGCAAATGCCGGTACATGTGTTCTATGACCCCCTGGATCCTTCACGAAACGCCGCACTCGAAGCCTCAGTCTATCGCGCAGACTGATCAACCCGCTGAAAATCTAGTTCTGCCTATAGGCGATACGACCGCTAACGATCGTAGCCACAGTCGCCCCTTTGAAAGCCCGCCCATCGAACGGCGAATTACGCGACTTGCTCGGCGATTCTTTCACATGGTAGGTCCATGCATGATTCATCGAAAAAATGGTCAGGTCGGCCGGCTGGCCCGCAGCGATCTTTCGTTCCATCCCCAGCACACTCGCCGGACCCGCCGTAAAAAGCTCCACCAACCTCATCAGCGAAAGCCGCCCGCTCCCGACCAACTGTTCCAGCGCCAGTGGCAGCGCCGTCTCGAATCCCAGAATCCCAAACGGCGCGCGATCGAACTCCACATCCTTCAAAGCCGGCTCATGCGGCGCATGATCCGTGGCAATCGCGTCCACCGTTCCATCCGCCAATCCTGCCAGCAGCGCCTCGCGATCTTCCCGCGCCGCTAGCGGCGGATTCATCTTGAATTTCGCATCGTACTGCACGTCCTCGTCAATCAACGTGAAGTGATGCGGCGTCACTTCGCAGCTCACCTTTAGCCCGCGCGACTTCGCCCACCGCACCTGCTCCAGAGAAGCCTTCGCGGAAAGATGCGCCACATGCAGCCGCGCCCCAGTCACTTCCGCAAGCTGCACGTCGCGCGCCACGCAAACCGATTCCGCCGCCGCCGGCATTCCGCGCAAACCCAGCCGCGTCGAAGTTACTCCCTCTCTCATCACCGCGCCCGCCGCCAACGAAACGTCCTCCGAATGTTCAATCACCGGAAGCTCCAGCGACCGGCAATAATCCATCACCTGCCGCGCCAGCTTTGCCGTGGCGATCGGTTTTCCATCATCCGAAACCGCCACGATTCCCGCTTCCTTCATCGCCGCGATTTCCGCAATGGCCTCGCCCTTGCTCCCCACAGAAGCCGCGCCAATCGGCCACACCCGCACACTCCCGCCGGCTTTCGCGCGATCCAAAATAAATCGCGTCACCGACGCATTGTCATTCACCGGGTTCGTATTTGGCATGCAGCAAACGGCCGTAAACCCGCCGCGCGCCGCCGCCCGCGTCCCGGTCTCGATCGTTTCCGAAGACTCCTGCCCCGGCTCGCGCAGATGCACGTGAAGATCAATGAATCCCGGCGCCACAATTAATCCGCTGGCGTCAAATACTTCCGTCCCTTGCGGAGCCGCAATTTTCCCCGCCGGCCCAACTTCCTTGATCTTTTCTCCGTCCAGCAATACGTCGAGCGCCGCGTCCGTCTTCGACGCCGGATCGATCACCCGCCCGTTCTTAATCAGAAGCATTAGCCGATTCCTTGCGTTTCACTTCCAGCGCCGGATGCGCGTCCGTCTCCGTTGCGCCGCTAATCAGCAGATACAAAATCGCCATGCGAACCGCCACTCCGTTGGTGACCTGCTCCAGCACGCACGATTGCGGCCCGTCCGCCACTTCCGGGGTAATCTCGATCCCGCGGTTCATCGGCCCGGGATGCAGCACAATGGCCTTCGGGTTTGCCCGCTTCAGCCGCTCCGCGTTCAATTGGTACAGCAAAACGTAATCGTTCGCCGAAAGCGGCGGATCATCCAGCCGCTCCGTCTGCACCCGCAGCATCATAATAACGTCCGCTCCGGCTAGGGCTTCGTCGATCCGGTAGACACAGCGAATCGGCGTCCCCGGCGCGATTTTCTCCAGCTCGCGTGGAACCCACATCGCCGGCCCGCACAAAGTGAACTTGCATCCAAATTTTCCCAGCAGATGAATGTTCGAACGCGCCACGCGGCTGTGCAGAATGTCGCCCAGAATCGTCACGTTCAGATTCTTGATCGTCCCCAGCCGGTCGCGAATTGTCAGCGCATCCAACAACCCCTGCGAAGGATGCTCGTGCGTCCCGTCGCCCGCGTTCACCACCGGAATGTCCAGGTGCCGCGCCACGTAATGCGCCGCACCCGAAGCCGCGTGCCGCATCACCAGGCAATCCGGCTTCATGGCATTCAAATTAAACACCGTGTCCAGCAGCGTCTCGCCTTTTTTCAGGCTGGAAGCCTCCGCCTGCAAATTCATGGAATCCGCGCCCAGTCGCGACGCTGCCGCCCCAAAACTGATGCGCGTGCGCGTCGAAGTCTCGAAAAACGCCAGCGCCACGGTCTTCCCGCGCAGCGTCGCCAGTTTTTTCAGCGGATGTTTCTGGATTTCCTGAAAGGGTTTGCTTTGATCGAGGAGAAATCCCAATTCGTCCGCGGTGAGCGGTTCGAGGGCTAGCAAATCGCGGAAGTTGTAATTCAATGTCCCTTCTCGGATGTGGAACCACGCAATTCCATCAGAATTTCCAATCTACTCGACGCGGTCGACCAGCACCACGCGTTCTTCCTTGTCGATCTCCTTCAGCCGCACTTCGATAATTTCCGTGTCGCTGGTCTGCACCGCGCGCCCGATGTACTGCGCCTCGATCGGCATTTCCCGGTGCCCGCGGTCGATCAGCACGCACAGCGACACGCGCTTCGGCCGCCCCAAGTCAAACAGCCCGTTCATCGCCGCGCGAATCGTCCGCCCGGTATAAAGCACGTCGTCGATCAGCACCAGGTCCATGTTATCGACGCCGAAGGGAATGTCCGAAGACCGCAGCACCGCTTGCGGCGCCACTTTTGAAAGGTCATCGCGATACAAGGTAATATCCAGAACGCCCACCGGAACGTCCACGCCGTCGATCCCGCGCATGGCCTGCGCAATCCGCCGCGCCAGCGGTACCCCGCGCCTCACGATCCCGATCAGTGCCAGGTTCTTTGTTCCACCGCTCTTCTCCACGATTTCGTGCGCCAGCCGCTGCAGGGTGCGGTCAATCTCCGGCGCGGACATCAATTGGCTCTTTTCAACGATGCGCATGGTCGGGTAATCCTATCATCCCTGACCGCGCCCCGGTCAATCCAGTCCTCGCTCATCGAACTGTAACCCGCTCGTAGTAGACTCTTCGGCGGATTTGGGGAGGCGGCGTTGGCAAAGGCTCTGAATGGGTTTGTGCAGAAGCGGATTCCATTTCAACGGGGAATAATTGCAGCGGCATGCTTCCTGACGGGCAGCATTTCTCTGGTTCCGCGCACCGCGGCCCAGACCCCGCGGCCCCGCGCGACCGCTGCCAAGGCTTCGCCAGCGCCGGCCAAGCCTAAGCTGGTGGTGCTCCTGGTCGTGGACCAAATGCGCGCCGACTACGTCGACAAATTCCTCGGTCAGTGGACCGGCGGCCTCAAGCGACTCGTCGAAGAAGGCGCCTGGTTTCGAGACGCCGCCTATCCCTACGCTGCCACCGAAACCTGCGTCGGCCACGCCACGATTTCAACCGGAGCCTTTCCCGCCACCCACGGTATGGTCGCCAACGCTTGGTGGGACCGCAAAGAACAAAAATTGGTGACTTGCACCTCCGACCCGGACCCCAATGTGAAAAACATCGGCTATGCCGGCGCCACTCCGAAAGGCGCGGACACCGCTTGGCGCATGGCCGTCCCCTCCTTCGCGGAAGAGCTGAAGTTTCAGGCCAGCGGCGCAACGCGCATCGTTACGTTTTCCCTGAAAGCCCGCGCCGCCCTGACCATGGCCGGACACAAAGCCGATGCCGCCACTTGGTTTGACGGCGGCGCGTGGGTCACGTCAACCGCTTATGGCACGCAGCCTTTCATCGAAGAGCAAGCCAAGTCGCACCCGGCGAAAGCAGACTTCGGCAAGACGTGGGCGCTTTCCCTTCCGGAAAAAGAGTATTGGTACGATGAAAAAGCTCTTGGCGCCGTTCCGCCCGAAGGTTGGGATCTCACTTTTCCGCACCCGCTGCGCGGAAAATCCGGAGTCAGTGAACCTGACAGCGCTTTCTACGAACAGTGGGCCTCCAGCCCCTACGCTGACACTGCGTTGACTGAACTCGCCGAAAAAGCGGTCGACGCCCTGAAACTCGGCAATTCGAACGGAACCGATTTTCTCGCCGTCAGCTACTCTTCGGTGGATTACATCGGTCACGAATTCGGCCCCCGCAGCCGCGAAATCCAGGACATCCTTGTGCGCCTGGACAAGGATCTCGGCAATCTTTTCGCGCATCTGGATCAGAAGGTCGGACGTGGAAATTACCTCGTGGCGCTGAGCGCCGACCACGGCGTCGTGCCCATTCCCGAAGATATGCAAAAAACCGGCGCCGACTCCGGCGTTCTCCACCTCCCCGAAGTGCAGCAGCGCATCGAGATAGCTCTAGAATCCCTCAATTATCCCAAGCCCACCATCGCGCGCGTCACCGGCAGCGATGTCTATTTCGCACCCGACGTTTACAAAAAGCTCCAAGCCGATTCGAACGCCATGAGCTACGTCCTGGTAGCCATTGGCACCGCCCCCGGCGTCGCCGCCGTCTATCGCGCCGAAGAATTGCGCGACCGCCCCGCCACGCAAAGTCCTACTCTCCGTGCCTTCGCCTACAGTTATTTCCCCGGCCGCAGCGGCGATCTCTTCATCCTTCCAAAGCCCTACTGGCTTCTGGACAGCACTCCTCTCGGAAAGCCGCGCTCCTACGGCACCGGCCACGGCGTCCCCTACAATTACGACCAGCACGTCCCCGTTCTGCTGATGGGTTTCGGCATCCAACCCGGCCAATACTTTCAGCCCGTAACGCCCGCCGACATCGCCCCAACCTTCGCCGCCCTCTGCGGCATCACCCTCTCCTCCCGCGACGGCCACGCTCTCGCCGAAGCCCTGAAGAAACCCCCCGAGCCCCGCGCCACGTCCCAGCGCGCTCGCCCAAAACCCGCCTCTGCGTCCGCTCCTAACACAAATCCGTAAAGCACCTTTGTAAGTTTCTGTGGGCAATGTTAAACGGGCTCAACAATTTGCCTCGTAGCGTTAAGGCGCAGCCGAGCAAGGTTTAGACAAACAAGGGCAACTAGGGGATATCCACAAATCAATTGCGGGGACAAGCCCATGCTCCCTACGCCGGTGGCAGCAGCGACGCTCATGGACAGAGAAGGGGAAGCAGCATTCCAGAGAAAACCGAGAGCCATGAAATAAAGAATCTCAGCGACAAAAACTCCGTTGCACACAACTACGCCCCGCGTCTTAAGTTGCCATAAACGAATCCCCCCAAAAACAAGCAAGGCTAGAAGAATAGAATTGGTGGCTACCATTGTCCAAAATGCCCGGAGGAAGTATGGGTGTGCGGACGTATTTCCTATCTTTCCTGCTCCAACAGCCAGGACCGAAGACCCCAAGAAGAGCAGACCTATGCCGGCTAGGAAAAAGTTCGCGATAGCAAATACGCGGAAGACCTGAGAAGGCCACTTGACAGCTTCGATCAGAAAATCCCTGCCGCTTCCAGGCGAAAGGACTCTACATGTTGAGATATTACTCTTGCTGTTGCCGAAGACCACTATTTGCGTCACCGGGCCGAGTGCTGTTCGGAGATTGAACGACTCCGAGATTCTGCGCGGAGCGAGACCAGCTTCGTGTTATCCTTCTCACGAAGTGAGCTCCGCTGGTGCCGTTGACCTCAGCGTAAAAATTGGCGCGTTGCGCCTGCGGAATCCTATTCTCGCTGCCAGTGGAACCTTTGGTTACGGCCTCGAATTCGCCCACCTTGTTGACCTGAACCGCCTCGGAGGCTTCGTCACCAAGGGCCTGTCCCGCGAACCGATCGAAGGAGCCCCCGCACCCCGGCTCTATCCCACCCCCTCCGGGATGCTCAATGCCGTTGGCCTCGAAAATGTCGGGGTCCGCGCCTTCGTAGCCGAAAAACTCCCGGTACTGCGAAACTTCGATACAGCCGTCATTGCGAACGTCTTCGGTTACACTATCGAGGACTATGTCGAGGTGATCCGGGTCCTCGAGGATGCCGACGGGCTGGTCGGCTACGAGCTCAATGTCTCCTGCCCTAACGTCAAGACAGGGGGGATGCTGTTCGGCAGTGACCCTACCTGCGTCGCCGAGGTTGTCAGTGCAGCACGGCATGCCGCCTCAAAACGCCCTCTTTGGGTCAAACTCTCGCCTCTTGTTACAAACATTGGACTTATTGCTCGCGCCGCCGCGGAAGCCGGAGCCGACGCCCTAACAGTGGCAAACACCTACCCGGCAATGGCCATCGACTTCCGCTCCGGGAAGTCCCGCCTCGGCAACCCAACAGGGGGGTTGTCCGGCCCCGCCATTAAGCCCATTACTTTGAGGCTGGTCTGGGAAACGACCAAGGCCGTCAAGACTCCAATTATCGGCCTCGGAGGCGTCGAGACGGTCGAAGACGTGCTTGATTACCTGGCTGTAGGCGCTTCGGCGGTACAGGTCGGGACGGCCAGCTTTGCTGATCCGAGGGCCAGTGAGCTGCTTGTCGACACCCTTACGACCGTACTAGGAAGGACTAAAGCGTTTGCTTTGAATGAGATAAGGGACAAATTCCAAGCAGAAAATGGTTGACATAACGACCCCTTTTCGCTACACTTTTCTGGATCTGAGCAGCACAAAGAACACACTATGAGACATCGACTATTCATGAGCTGGGCTGCACTGCGATGGGTTCTCCTGATGTTCCTCGTTGCACCGGGGATGGAAGCACCTCTCGTAGCGCATCTGAATCAACCCGTGAAGCCGATCAAGACCTGGGTGGGTAATTCCAGTTGGTATGGTCCCGGGTTCAATGGCCGCAAAACCGCCAATGGCGAGCGTTTCGACTCTGAAGCTCTCACCGCCGCACACCCCAATCTTCCTTTTGGTTCTGTCGTGCGCGTGGTCAACACACGCAACGGCAAGTTCGAACTGGTACGCATCAATGACCGTGGTCCCTATCAAGAAGGGCGCGAAATTGATGTATCCTATCGTGTCGCCCGGAAAATCGGCTTGATCCATTCCGGCGTGTGCCAGGTTCGGCTCGAGCTCCTGCAACTGCCCGAGAAGCACTGACCCCGAAGGAGTCGGGGTCGCCTATGACCACGACGACCTTCGACGCCCATCCCCGCAGCAGCTTGATCGTCGCGCTTGATTTTGATTCGCTATCCACCGCGCTGAAATTCGCCCAGCAGGTCGCCGATCTTGTGGGCATGTTCAAGATTGGCAACCAGCTCTTTACCGCCGCGGGCCCCGCGGCCGTCAAGGAAGTTGCCG